>Ga0265298_10006485_pt1 | contig 14439 bp, 9 predicted proteins | sample AusTroGonzalo_MG_3_FD_193486 | JGI IMG/M metagenome (GOLD analysis project Ga0265298, IMG submission 193486) | Bovine rumen microbial communities from tropical cattle in Woodstock, Queensland, Australia - Gonzalo_01 | ecosystem: Host-associated > Mammals > Digestive system > Stomach > Rumen ...
GGAAAGGCAAGTTCTCAGGGGATGTCCGTCTGCCTGTTCAAGCTGGTGGCAATCCCTTTATCGAGGTGGACTTGCTATCCGCCAACGATAAGATCGCGATCATGCTAGATGAAATCAAAGATATTTCGGACGTCGAACGATACCGTCTGGCACGACAGGAGGATCGCGTCCTGCAAAGAAACGGTTACAAGGTGGTACGCCTGCTTGTCGAAGATGTATGTACAAACCTTTCCTTCGCTCTTGCAGTTATACATGACGCAACCCACTAATGAGACATCGGACATGGCGGGCTGCACTTCTGTTTCATTTATTGCAATAAATGAAACAGAGGAGTAGTGACATGGTATGCAGTACGAAATTCAAGTGGGGGTTTTGTCAGATTTGGGCACGCTGGGAGAATCCATCAAGGCACGTTTCTCCACTTTGATGATGTCGTTGGAAAGGGCGATTGCCGCACGCGGCTTGCGGGTGGTAGTAGACCATTCTCTCGCTCGAGACCGGCTGCAAGTTGATAGGTTAATTACAGCCTTCGCGCCATAAAGCTTCTCAACCATGTAATTATCATTCGCGATTTAAGACTTAATTATATGGTTCGGACAACATGGTCAAGACATCCGATCTGGCCAATTCGGCTGGCGAGCCATTCACGCTATAGATTCTTGCTTTTCAGGAGCGGCTGGCGGGAATCCTTCGGGACAACGTCAAAGGCATCAGCGATGGCATGAACGGCTTGGAAGTTCTTCGGCCAGACGGCGTATCCTTCAGCCTGCCCGACGATGTTGCTGCCGTCCAGGATCATGTAACGCTCCGTGGCGCATTATTTTATCGGTGATAAAATAATTATGCTATCGCCAAGAAAATATTGAAATGCTCATTGTCCTATTCTCACCCCACGCCGAAATCTGACATGGGATATTCCTCTCTACACTCGTTACGCTCACCTGGCAATGGTCTGTCCCCACGGGATATCCTGAAATTATAAAACCCCTCGCTTCATCATCACCTTGTCCTCCGTAGCTTGCAAGAGTGAAGGAGGATCGTTTCGTCTCTCTGTGGCATCACCATTAGCTTTCCCTCTGCTTTCTACTTTGTCAACAGGGGTCAACCATGCCGTTACCTATCGCGCATCGTCCTTCGTCTGCGTAACTATAGTATGAATCCATTCCAAGAATAACGTGGTCCAAGAGTGGGATTCCCATTATCTTCCCGGCATCGAGCAGGCCTTGGGTCAACACGTCATCGCGCTTCGATGGCGTCGGGCATCCGCTCGGATGATTGTGCGCAACGACAATCCCCGTGGCGTTCCACCTCACCGCCAATGCAAAGACGTCCCTTGGATGGAATCCCACACCGTTCGCGGTCCCTATGGAAACGACCTGTGCATCGGCGAGCGGCCTCTTCTTCGCATCAAGTGGCAACACCCAGAATGTCTCCCTTTCCGCGTCCGACTTCAGAACCGCCCTGAACGCCACCACCGCGTCTTCCGACGAGAGTATAGGCTTTCGCGGATCTTTCCGACAGGCATATCCCCGCCTTGCCAACTCGAAAGCGGCGGTTAGTTCGAGCAACTTCACCCGCCCGAATCCCAGTATCTTTCTCGCCGGGTTTCTTCTGTTGTATTCAGCAACTCCGCTTTTCAAGGAATTGTAATCTGTCTTCACCAGTTCCTCGACTCCTCCAAAGGCATCAATGAGCCGACGCGACAATTCCATCACGTCGCATCCCGCCGTACCCGTCTTGAGGATGATCGCCAGCAATTCCACCGCGCTTGCGGTCGAGGCCGTCCCCGCCTTTTCGATTTTCTCGCGGGGCTTGAGCTCGGCGACGAGATTCTTGAATCCGTTAGCCATCTTCGCCCTCGTCTTCCGCAGCTTCGAGAAACACGCCATCTGTCTCCTCGGAAACCTCGTCACCCCATCTGGCGGGCTTCGCCGATTTCGCTTCTTTTCTCCGGAACTCGCCGTAGCTCACCTCAGCCAGCGTCCTCAGGAATGCGAGATACTTCGCCTTGTCGTTCAGAAGCGCATCAAACGCCTTGTCGTTCTCCCGATATGCAGCAAGAACAATCTGGTCAAGAACACCGGGGAAAATGCCTTCGATGTAAACATTCCTTTCGTTGGCCGTTGCCGCCTTCTTGAGCTTTGCGCTGGAAAGCACCTTCGGCAGCACCATCTCGACAATCACGAGGTCGGCGTCAGTGAAATCCCCCGCATACGCCTCGTTGATCGCGTTGATCACCTCTTGCAACAGCGAACGCGCCTGTGTCATGACAGTCGCGGGCTTGGGCTTCGGGGCATCAAACACCGATGGCTTCTTCTCCAGTTCAATGGAGCCGGAGAATGTTTCCTTCAACTTGTAGTACTTGAGCTTCACCGCCCCTTCCAAATCAACCACCTTGTGTGCATCCGGCGGGAGAAGGTGCTCAAGATAAGTCAAGAACGTGTGCTCTTTCTGAATCTCGTCATCAAAAAGACGCGTAATCTGCGTCAGATAGTTGTACCAACGCACGAAGGAGCGAACGTTCCTTCGATAGAGCGAACGCTCCTTTGCCGTGAGCGCGTTGTACTTTCCGACGACAGGCGCAAGCGCTCCGGCGATCTGCCCCTGCACGGAAGCGGTCTTTTTACCACCTCCGGCGAAATGTATCTTGTTCACCGCGTCGATGTCCGACTCGGAGTAGAGGTTGACCTTTCGTATCTCCTTGCGCTTCTTGAAGACGAGATCGATGTTGATCTCCTCCGCGAGATCGGTTTCCTGGTAATAGGGCTGGAACGCTTCCTTGATCTCTGCGTCAGTATTCACGAAGTCGAGGATATAGGTGTCGGTCTTTCCTAGATGGATACGGTTCACACGGGAAAGTGTCTGCACGGCCTTTACATCGCGGAGCTTCTTGTCTACGATCATCGTGTGGAGAAGCGGCTCGTCAAAGCCGGTTTGGTATTTCTCCGCCACGACGAGGATGTCCCCCTCCTTGTGGAAAACGGCTTTCGTCTGCGATTCCTTCACCGCCTTCCCCATTGAAAGTGCGTTCAGGCTCTCTTCAGTATGGATGGTTCCGCTCTTGGGCGGGTCTTCGATCTGCCCTGAGAACGCGACCATCACCTTGACCGTTTCTTGTCCGCGATCCTTCAAGGCCTCCAGCAGCGCAAAGAAATACCTGACCGCAGCGCGCCGCGAGTCAGTGACAACCATCATCTTCGCCCCGGGATATTTCCTTCGCGTGACCGAAAGGAACGTATCGACGACGACCGCGCTCTTCTCGGCAAAGTTCTTTGGATGCAGGCTCTTGTACTTCTTGATCGTCTTCGCCGCCTCGCTGACGGGCACCTCGGGATTGGCGGAGGTCGTCTTCACGATCTCGTAGCACGTCTTGTAGGTCGTGTAGTTGGCGAGCACGTCATGGATGAAGCCCTCTTCTATCGCCTGGCGCATCGAATAGGTGTGGAACGGACGGAACGAGCCGTTCCTCTGCCGCGTCCCGAAGATGTCGAGCGTCACGTCTTTCGGCGTCGCCGTAAACGCGAAGTAGCTCAGGTTCCTGTGCTTGCCATGCGTACACATCATCAAGGCGAGTTGCGTCTCTGGCGAGTCGAGGTCGTCCTTGTCGATCTTCTTGCCTGTCTCGGCCTCGTATTCGGCGACTGCTTCCCGCAAGTCTGCAAGGGCGATCTTCAGCTTTGCCGCACTCTGCCCAGTCTGGCTTGAATGCGCCTCGTCAACCACCATGGCAAACCGCTTTCCTTCGACGCTCTTGACGTCCTTGAAAATCACAGGGAACTTCTGCAACGTCGAAACGATGATCCGCTTGCCATCGTCAATCGCCGCGAGCAGATCCTTGGCGTGCTTCTTCTCGTCGATCACCGCCACTTCGCCCAGTTTCGGATTGAAGCTCATCACCGTGTTCTGTAACTGCTTGTCGAGAACGCGCCTGTCAGTGACGATGATTACCGAGTTGAACACCGGCTTGTCTTCGTCGTTGAAAAGGCTCGCCAGCCGATAACCGATCCACGCGATTGAATTCGATTTCCCAGATCCCGCCGAATGCTGCACAAGATAGTTCTTTCCGCTACCGTGCGCTTTCACATCGGCGATAAGTTTCCTCACAACATCGAGCTGGTGGAAGCGCGGAAAAACAAGCCGCTTCTCCTTCGCTTCGTAGTTGACGAACTTCTGTAGGATGTCGAGAAGCGAATCCTTCTCAAGCACATCGCGCCAGAGATAGTCGGTAGGAGCCTGCGGTCCCGTTCCCCGTTCCCCCTTACCCGTTCCCCGCCACGCAGGGTTACCCGCGCCGCCATCTTCGCCAGCGCCCGCCGAACCCTGGTTGAAAGGCAAAAACCGCGTCTCTTCACCCGCAAGCTGCGTCGTCATCCACGCCTCGTTCAAATCGACGGCAAAGAACACAAGCACCCTATGGTTGAGCCGGAATGCGCCCTCCTTGGGGTTGCGGTCGGTCATCCACTGCACCTTGGCGTTTTCGACCGTCTGCCCCGTGAATTGATCCTTCAGCTCAATAGCCACGAGCGGAATGCCGTTGACAGAGAGCATCACGTCCACGCTCTTCGCCGTTTCGCTTGCGCTGTAGTGCCATTGGCGGTGAAATTCGCAGATGTTCTTCTCGTAGTTGGCGAGTGCCGTCTCGTTGAGCCTGTTCTCCGGCTTGAAGTAGCAGACCGCAAAATGCTTGCCGTTCGCATAGAAGCCGTTTCGCAGCACGTCGATCATCCCATCCGTGGCGACGGCATCCTCGAACTTCTTGTAGAATTCGCCCTCGGGATCAAGCCCCGAGCAGGCTTTCACGAAGAACGCCCATTCCTTTGGCTGGCTCGCCTTCACAAACTTTATGAGCGTCGCAAGGTCAAGCGCCTTTTCGCGCGTCTTGATATAACCGGCTTCCGAGCTTTTCTTCCAGCCAAGCTCGCCAGTCATCAGCGCTTCGATGTCGCTTTCGAATTGGTGTTCGTTATTGGCCATCGACAACCTCCCAATGCCCGCCCCTCTTCGGACCAATCCGCCGGATGGCGTTGCATTCTCTCAGTTTCTGAAGATACCACTTTATTCCATCGGGCGACATTTGAATTTCCCTCGCCAAGGCAATACGCGTGATGTTGGGATCGGCCCTGATTGCGTCCAGAATCTTTTGGGCAGTTTTTTGGGTAGTCTTTTGGGTAGTGATTTGGGTAGTTGTAACTCCCGTATCCACGCCCTTCTGTGTACGCGTTCTTGCGGGCTCGGTTGCGGTCGCAGCACCGTTCTCCATCAACGAGATGTACGCCGGACACGCCCTGCACAGCACCATGACCCCGCTCTCGCCGATCTTGTAGTTCGGACGAGGTCCGCCATACTCCCTGCACCCCGCCGTAATCTTGTCGAAGCCGCGCCCCCACGCCTCGATGAGCCCGCACTTGAAGAACACTCCCGCAAGCATCGGGTTGAATGGCTTGGAGGAATGTTTTCCGTATAGCTTTGCCGCCGTGTTCAACTCCTGCGGGAAGGTACCGTCGTTCCAAATGTATATCTTGTCCGGATAGACGCTGATCTGTATCGGGTTGTGCGAGGAATAGTCCTTGTGGACGATGGCGTTAAGCACGATTTCACGGAATGCGTCCTTGTGGAACATGAACTGCTCCACGCGGTGTATGCCCTCGTATGTTATCAATGCCTTCAGATACTTCGTATAGACCAAATCAACGACCTTGTCAGCCTGGAGAATCAATGGCCCGTGGACTTCGTCTTGATACCGCAAGTCAGAGTCGGACTTCTCGAAGTATCCGATCTTGACGTATGCGCCGAACACCCATTTTTCCGGATCGCCGTGGAATGCCAACGCCGCCGCCCGCGTTAGGCAACCCTTCTCGTCAATCAGGCGAAGATTGCCAAGCAGCACTTCGCGAGAGACATTGACTTCACTGCGCGTAAGCCGTTTGCGTCTTACCGCTTCGTCCCTAAAATACTTGATCGCCGCAGAATCGAGATCGCGGATCTTGAGCCTTGGCAGAGGAACGTCATCCCATGTCATGCCCTGCTGCTTGAGAATAAGCCTGTCGAGTTCCTTGCCAGAGATTGTCCGCATTGTCGTGCCGGAGCGATAGAAGTATTTGCCGTGGTAGCTGATAAGCGAAGGATACTTCTCGACATTGATCTCTATTACGTCCTTGCCGTCTTTCCTCCGAAGGTTCACGTCCGCGATGATACCCATCGTGTCGGTTATCTTGCAAGGAATCGCCTCCATCAAAGACTCAGACTTGGCAACGCCGACCGGCGTGCCGTCATCGGCACAGCCGATATACAGCTTCCCGCCGTAGGCATTCGCGTACCCGCAAATCCATTCCAGATACTCGTCTTTCCACGTCTGCTTGAAATCGACATTCTGAGTTTCGCGTTTCATTGATCACCTCGTCTGATAATGCAGCATTATACTATCACATTCGGCATACGATCTAGCGGACCACGAAAATTATCTTTTATTATCGCATGTGAAAGCAGACCTTTCTCGGAATTACTCAATTCCCTCCACAAATTCGGGTTTACACAATAGTCTTCCGACTTTACAAAGACAACTTCATTTAACAATCCCTTGACAACCGAGTCGTCTGAAGAAAGCAATCTAGACTTGTAATCATTCATATACTTATCATTAAACTTTGTCCAAATCATTATGGCATGGCTTTCACGTTCTCCGGGTATCACCGTAAAAGATGTTGCTGGGCGGGCACAAGCCATAACTTTATTATCCCAATCCCAAAATGGATCGGTTTCCTTGAATACTTCCTCTTCCGTTATAGGCGGCATCATTGATGTCATAGAAACATTTACATTCCCCGGCAACACTCGCCAAACCCACTGCAATTCATTTACATAGTCATCAGCCCACATCGGATCAACATAGTAAATATCATCAGAATCAAGTAACATCTCCTTTTGCCTTGCACAACTTGCAAGTAACTGGAAATCTTCTCCTTCAATTCCTAACGCCATTGCCTGGCACCGTAAATTAATTAGCCCTTCTTCTTCTCGGATATACTCGTACGAAACTGCGCGGCGATACAATGCCAATACCTGGTCTGGATCATCTTTGCACAAAGGGCGCGTTTCAATCGCACTAAAGAGTTGCGTGTCATGACGATTACAAAAACCTTTGAAAACAGATGCCTTGGCAATGTCCTGCTCGAAGAATCTCGCCCTGGGATATTCGTATTTGTTAGATCGCTTTAACGTTGATACAGTATCACGAGACATAGTAACAACCTTCCCCTTCTTTGCAATCGCGGACAACGCTCCGCGTCGCTGTTGCGAATGACTTTTTATTGCCTTGCATCCACAACCAGGATAAAAGCAGTCCCTCTCCAGTTGCATAACATATTTCTCCGCGGCACTTGCCACGCGGAGCATAATCTTCATACGCTCTGACTCATTATTCTGCATAATTAATCTGAAAACATTAACGGCAATTGTATCACGCCACCTCCCGCTTGCCGGTTACGAGCTCAAAGATGAGCGCTTTCTTGTAGGCCTCGAGATCGGCGACAAGTTTCTCCTTCTCCGCCACCAGCGCATCAATCGCCGCGCACTTCTCATCAAGATAATCGGCAATCACCAACTGCTCGGAGATAGGGGGCAATACTATAGGATATGCCATTAAATTCGCTTGTGATAGTTTTGGTTGTGCAGAGCCAGTTATAAAATCATTATAATCACCCGCCTCAAGCGCATATGCCATAAAATCATAATCGCGCCCCTCTTTGGGCTTAAGAATATGTGCGTGATTGTTTACCCAGAATTTCCCAGTCGCTTTGTATACAAGCGGCAAGTTTCTCATTCTTAAATTTGCGCCGTCTTCTCCAATCAGCAACACAGTATCATCAACATTATAATCGTCAATCTTATCAATTATCCCTGATGCCCCGTAATAGTCATATAACCCCTGCTTATTTTCTCGATTCTCTGCACTGATTGGCTCGCGTAAGCTATCGAGATTGATGCATTCATTTTTTACTCTGCTTACAGCCCATCCCTCTGGGATCTCGCCAATCCAGGGGATGCCGCTGTCACGCATCTGCCTCTTTGCGACCTTTGCGTTCTTCTTGTCTGCCGTAGCCACTTGTCCGCCATAGCAATTGCGACGGCGGATGGCGCAGGCAGATGCGGCCAAAACATTCGCCTTCCCTGTCACGGCCTCGAAAATAATCGCCTTCTTCCAAGCCTTGCAATCCTCTATGCCGCACTTCAACTCTTCAACCGCCCCATCAATCGCCGCGCACTTCTCATCGAGATAGTCGGCAATCCGCCGCTGTTCGGGGAGAGGGGGAACTGGCAAATATTCTTTTGCGAAAGTTTCAAATCTAAAATCAGCCGATCGTTCGCGCACTCCTCTAGCAAGAGATGAAATATACCCAGTAAGTCCCATCATTCTGATAATTGCCGAATAATAGCGGATACATACTCTGTCTGTTTTCGCGGTACAAACACTAAGAATCGGGCTTCCCATTCCATCCGAGTCAGATATCCCAACACATCCTGCAAAAGCATCCATCTGATGAATAACTAAATCACCTTTGCGGATGCCTTGATAATGACTGTAGTCAGTGGCTTCCGTAAAACCAGTAAGCCTCCGATTTTTTCTAAGTGTCACTTCCCCGTCTCTAAAAGCAGTCACAATCTCATCTTCGGGTCTAATTGGACGTTGCTCTTTCCTAAACAACCGCTTTGCGCGAAAGAATTCCCACCCCTCGGGCACTTCGCCGATCCACTCGACGCCTGAATCTCGCATTTTCCGCGCCATTAGTGGCCGCCCTCCCCGAAGAGTTTGTCGAGCGTGGCCGCGAGGCGCGATTCATGCTCTTTGATGCGCTTTGCGATATCGGCGGACGGTTCGATCTTCTTGTATTCGTAGAAGGTTCGCGTAAAAGGTATTTCATAGCCGACTTTGCTCTTCGCGCCATCGACCCACGCATCGGGGTTGTAAGGCAAAACCTCGCGCTTCATATACTCGCCGATATCCTCGCCCAGCGGCACGTTCTCGGTATCGCGCTTCGAGGCATCGGCTACCGCCTTGCCCTTCTTCATCACCTTCTTGCCGCCTTCAATCAACGGCGATTCCACCACGATCTTCGTGTAGCCAAAGGCACGGTTGGTGAAGATGTGACTTTTGCAGAGAAGCTCCGTCCCATGCTCAGAGCGGTAGCTCCGAGTCTTGAAATCCTCATATGCCTTTACAATCAGCTCGCGGCACGCCTCGCTTATATCCACGCGCTTGTTGCCGATAGATTTCCTGCGCGGCTCGCAGCATTTCGAGGCGTCGATGAGCTGCACCTTGCCCCGGCGTTCCTTCGGCTTCGACTTCGTGATCACCCACACATAGGTCGCAATGCCGGTGTTGTAGAAGCTGTCGTTCGGCAGTTGCACGATCGCCTCAAGCCAGTCGTTCTCGATGACGTGGCGGCGTATCTCACTCGGACCGCTGCCCGCATCGCCGGAAAAGAGCGAAGATCCATTCTGGATGATGGCCATGCGCCCGTCGTCCTTGAGCTTGGAAATGCCATTAAGCAGAAACAGCATCTGGCCATCGCTCTTCGACGGAAGGCCGGGGCCAAAGCGCCCGACATCGCCCTTCGCGGCTTCCGCCTCCACGTCCTTCGCCTCAACCTTCCAGTCGATGCCGAAAGGCGGATTGGAAATCACGTAGTCAAATTTGAAACCGCCGAACTTGTCGTCAGAAAGCGTGTTGCCATAGCGCATGTTGTCGGGGTTGCCGCCGCGAATCAGCATGTCGGCCTTGGCGATGCCGAAGGTAAACGGATTGAACTCCTGCCCGAAGTTTGTCACCTCTATGGCGGGATCTACTTCCCGAAGACGGTCTTCCATGCAGGTGAGCATCTGCGACGTTCCCATCGTCATGTCATAGACGGTCTTCGACGCGCCCTTCGCGCCCGTGCCGAAGACGGTCAACAGGTCGCACATGAGGTAGATGATGTCGCGGGAAGTAAAGTGGGCTCCGGCCTGTTCGTCGTAACTTTCAGAGAAGCGGGCGACAAGGTTCTCGAAGATGTAGCCCATGTCGTTCGTCGCCACCTTCTCGGGCGACATGTCGGCCTTGGCGGAATTGAAGTCGGAGATCACCTGGTAGAGAACGCCGCCTTTTTCCATCGTCGCGATCTGATCCTCGAACTTCATCTGCTCCAGCACGTCGCGCACGTTCTCCGAAAAGCCGTTCAGGTAGTCGCGGAAGTTAGTGGCGATGTTCTTTGGATCGGCGAGAAGCGTCTCGAAAGTAAACTTGGAAATGTTGTAGAAATTGTAGCCCGATGCCGCCTTGAGGAACGCCTCCTTCACCTGAAGATGCTTCTTCGCGGCATATTCCTTCTGCACCTTGGCGTATGTTGGCAAAAGGCAGTCGTGAAAACGCTTCACCACCGCCATCGGCAGAATCACAAGACCGTATTCATGCGGCTTGTAAAGTCCCGCCAGCGAGTTGGCCACATCCCACAAAACATTGGCCTTCTCCTGAATCGTCTTCCCCGCATCCCGCTTCTTTTCATTCCCGGCCATGATTCTTATCTCCTCGCGATTCCAGCAACATCAGCAAAACCCTTTTTCGTGAAACCATCCTCTCGCCGCAGGACATCGCCCTGCGCCGTCACCGATCCCACTTTTCCCACTCGTTTTTGCATGGCTGTAGTATACCAAAAACCTAACCGATTATGGTCACTTTCCAACTTGAAGTCGCAATTTGCGACTTCAAGTTATCCCGTCCGCAAACAACCCGAACATGATCTTTTCTGGATGATGCCACGGCAATTGCAATGGCACCTTGTGGGGACAGACCCTTGATGCCACCAGTTGAGCCGCCGAGACGGTGGCTCTCCATACGGTCGCGCGGGAGCGCGACCCTCCCGCTAAACGGATCATGAGCTTTTCGCGGACGATGCAAACGCCGACTTCTTGATGCCGCGGATCGCACCCGGGTCGAGCTTGGTGAACGCGAAGCACTTTGCGCCAAGGTCTTTCAACGACGCCCCGATGAGGTAGATTTCCTTGTCGTCGTAATGCTCTGACGTGAAGATCGTCACCTTCACGCCATTGATGCTACGAACGAGCGACTTGTCAGCGCCAAGATATCCTTCAACGCCCTTGTCCGCAAAGCAGAATGAAATCGCGACAGCCTCATCTTCGGGGAACTCCTTGCTTTTTAGGATGTGGTCATGGTATTGCGGCTCAGAATGGACAAGATAATCGTATGAGACTGTTGTGAAGACAAAACCTCCATATACAAAGTAATCTGGGCGCATGTTGTACAACCACCGTCGAATGCGGAGGTTTGCCTTGGCCGCCACAATCGATGCATCCACAACAGCGCCCTCGCGAAGCACCTTCACGGGGAGCTTCTCGCCGACCTGGCACATGTAAAGCGGATAGACCAGCGAGCGTGCAACACCCCCTTGAAGCCGGATCTTTCCATTGTTGGAGACTTTGTAGCCGCCCGGGCTCTCTCAACTGGGCGCTCCTTGTGAACGCATATTGAATGGTCGTTTTAAGCGCGATTGGATATTGTGATTAGTTGATGAAAAATCATAAGATTATGTTTTGGCGTCGGGGGGCGGATTGTGGTTAAATGGTGCCGTCCCATGAGTGAAGAAGGAGCTAGGCGGATGGAAGATGTCATAGTAATAGGCGCGGGCGTGGTCGGCTGCTCGATCGCGCGTAGCCTCTCGCGCTACGACCTGAAGGTGCGCGTGCTGGAGGCCGGGAGCGACGTGGCGGAGGGCGCCACCAAGGCGAACAGCGCCATCGTGCATGCCGGGTTCGACGCGAAGCCAGGCACGAACAAGGCGAAGTTCAACCTCCTCGGCAACAAGATGTTCGCGCGCGTGTGCGCTGAGCTGAAGGTGCCGTTCGTGCAGAACGGATCGCTCGTGCTGGCGTTCTCCGAAGAGGACAAGGCCGAGCTCCAGAAGCTGCTGGAACGCGGGGTGAAGAACGGCGTTGAGGGACTCGAGATACTCGACCAGGCAACTCTCCGCGCCCGCGAGCCGAACGTGAGCGAAGAGGCGGTGGCGGCACTGTGGGCACCTACCGGCGGCATCTGCTGTCCGTACGACCTCACCTTCCGCACCGCGGAGAACGCGGCGGCGAACGGGGTCGCCTTCACGTTCGACGCGAGGGTATGCAGCGTGGAGAAGATTAACCACGAACAGACACGGACAGGCACGAACAGTTTTTGGAGGATTGCGTGCGAGAACGGGAGTACGTTCGAGGCGAAGGCCGTGGTGAACGCGGCGGGCGTGCATTCCGACGAGCTGAACAACCTGGTGAATCCCGTCAAGTACAACATCCAGCCGCGCCGCGGCGAGTACTACATGCTGGACCGCTCGGAGGGGAACGCGTTCAAGGCGACGATCTTCCAGGTGCCGGGGCCGATGGGCAAGGGCATACTCGTCTCGCCGACGGTGGACGGCACGGTGATCGTGGGACCTTCCAGCGAGGACATCGCGGACAAGGAGGACAAGGCGACTACGGCGGAGATCATGGCGAAGGTGACGCGCCTTGCGAAGCGTTCCTTCCCCGCTCTCCCCGTGCGGTCGGCCATCAAGAACTTCAGCGGCATCCGCGCGCACGAGACTACGGTGGGCGACTTCGTGCTTGGCGAGCCGGAAGGTGTGCAGGGATTCTTCAACGCGCTTGGCGTCGAGTCGCCCGGCCTCACTTCCGCCCCGGCGATCGGCGAGTTCCTCGCGGAGCAGGTGGCAGCGCGGCTAGGGGCGGCGAAGAAGCCGGCCGAGGCGATCTCGGACGACGTCTCGTACTGGCCCAAGACGCGCGAGATGACGCCCGAGGCGCTCGCGGAGCAGGTCAAGAAGGATCCCACGTACGGGCGGATCATCTGCCGGTGCGAGACTGTGACCGAAGGCGAGATCAGGGCAGCCATTCGCGCACGCGTGGGCGCGCGCACCTTAGACGGCATCAAGCGCCGCACGCGTAGCGGCATGGGTCGCTGCCAGGGCGGCTTCTGCACGCCGCGCCTTCTGGAGATTCTCTCGCAGGAGCTTGGCCTCCCGATGGAGGCGTTCCTGGAGTCGCGCGCGAAGGCGCCGAGCCGGGAGCGCGACCGGGAGCGAGACCGGGAAAGCGAGGGCGGCCGGGACCACCGGGACCACCGGGAAATCCCGGGAGCCCCGGGAGTCCCCGAGGTCGAGGCCGATGTCCTCGTGATTGGCGCGGGGCCGGCGGGGTTGGCGGCGGCGATCGCGGCGCGCGAGGCCGGCTGCGAGAACGTGCTGATCCTCGAGCGCGACGACGCGCCGGGCGGCATTCTGCAGCAGTGCATCCACAACGGCTTCGGACTCCACCGCTTCAAGGAGGAGCTGACAGGCCCCGAGTACGCGCACCGCTTCATCGACAGGGCGAACGAGCTGAAGATACCGATCGAGTGCCGCACGATGGTGCTGGACGTTTCTGCCGACCATGCGGTGACGACCATCTCGCCGGTGAAGGGCATGCGCATCTTCAAGGCGAAGTCCGTGGTGCTGGCGATGGGATGCAGGGAGCGTCCGCGCGGGGCGCTGCTCATCCCGGGGACGCGTCCGGCGGGCGTGTTCACCGCAGGCACGGCGCAACGGCTCGTGAACATGGAGGGCATTATGCCCGGCAAGCGGGTGGTGATCCTCGGCTCGGGCGACATCGGTCTCATCATGGCGAGGCGCATGACGTTCCAGGGTGCGAAGGTGCTGGCGTGCGTTGAGCTGATGCCGTACTCGAGCGGGCTCAAGCGAAACATCGTGCAGTGCCTGGATGACTACGGCATTCCGCTCCTCCTGAGCCACACGGTGGTGGACATCCAGGGACGCGACCATCTCACCGGCGTCACGGTGGCGCAGGTGGACGATAAGCGGCAGCCGATTCCGGGGACGGAGCAGCACTTCGACTGCGACACGCTGCTGCTTTCGGTCGGACTTCTCCCTGAGAACGAGCTTTCCAAGACGGCAGGCGTGGCGCTCTCGCCAGTGACCGGCGGCGCGGAGGTGGACGACTCGATGCAGACGAGCGTGCCTGGCGTGTTCGCGTGCGGCAACGTGCTGCACGTGCACGATCTGGTCGACTACGTGAGCGCGGAGGCGGAGATCGCCGGCCGCGCGGCGGCCGCGCATGCGGCGGACGCGACGGAGCGCGTCACTCCCGGAACGACCGCCTACGTCCAGGTGAAGGACGGCTTCGGCGTGCGCGGCACGGTGCCGCAGCGCATAAACCCGGAAGGAGAGGGAAAGGTGGCGGTATCGTTCCGCCCGGCGGGCGTGTACAAGGACGCAGCGTGGGTGGTGCGCGCCGGAGACGAGGTGCTGTGCCGGCGCAAGAGCAGGATACTGACGCCTGGCGAGTCGCAGCGCGTGGAGATTGACCGCGCGCTCTTCAAGGGCAAGGACGAAGTGATCGTGGAGGTGGTGA
>Ga0265298_10006486_pt1 | contig 14437 bp, 9 predicted proteins | sample AusTroGonzalo_MG_3_FD_193486 | JGI IMG/M metagenome (GOLD analysis project Ga0265298, IMG submission 193486) | Bovine rumen microbial communities from tropical cattle in Woodstock, Queensland, Australia - Gonzalo_01 | ecosystem: Host-associated > Mammals > Digestive system > Stomach > Rumen ...
TGTTCTGCGCTTTTCCTGCCCTTCTGAGCATTCTTGCCCATCTGAGATTCCTGCACTCACTGTTTCTTGAACGCACTTACCCTTGCACTGGCGGTAAGGCTGAAATCGGAGCGCACACCGTCGGCAATATACCTGTAGCCCAAACCTGCGACCATGGCACCGTTGTCCGTACAGAGCTTCAGGCTCGGGAAACTCACCTCGTAGCCCTTCTCCTCATACGCTTTCAGCGAGCTCCTGACAAGCGAGTTGGCAGCCACGCCGCCACCGGCCGATATCCTCATCAGCCCGGTATCCTTCAGCGCCTTATCTACCCTCTTCATCAGCATGCCCACCGCAACGCGCTGGAAGCTCGCCGCGATGTTCTCCGGCGTGGCCGGCTTGCCTGTGGAGAAGATATCCAGCTGGTTGATGACAGCCGTCTTCAGTCCCGAATAGGAGATGTCGTAGGGATTGTAGGAAGCACCCATCTTGGGCCCCGAGAACCTGAAAGCCATCGGATCGCCCTTCTGAGCCAGCCTGTCTATCATCACTCCGCCGGGATAACCCAGCCCGTAATGCTTGGCCACCTTGTCGAAAGCCTCACCTATGGCATCGTCCACAGTTGTTCCAAGTACCTCGATGCTGTCGTAACTGTCCACCCTGCATATGACTGTATGGCCACCGGATAGCAGTACACCCAGATAAGGATACTCCAACGGATGCTCTATCTGCGGAGCATACAGATGCGCCCTGATATGGTCTATCCCGATGAACGGCACATCCATCACGCTGGCCATACCCTTGGCGAAATTCAGACCCACAAGCAGCGATCCAAGCAGACCCGGCCTTGCCGTGGCCGCTATCGCGCCGATGTCCTCTTTCCTGATCCCGGCCTGCCTGATGGCGGCATCCACCACCTGGCTTATCCACTCGGTATGCAGACGCGAAGCCAGCTCGGGTACGACACCGTCGAACGGACGGTGAAGCTCTATCTGCGTGGCTATGACATTTGAAAGTATGTTCCTTCCGTCTTCCACAACGGCTGCGGAGCATTCATCACAAGAGGTTTCTATTCCAAGGACGTACATCAGTTCTCTCCGCCGAACGAACCCTCGATGACATCGTCGTACACATCATCGTAGTCCTCGTCGTCATCGATAGCGACAGGAGAGAACTTCCCGGCAAAGAACATCTCAATGAGCCTTTGCTGGTTGGCCTGAGGAGCCGCATCATCTATATAGGATACAAGTTCCTTGGACAGTGGCAAGCCATATACCTTGGCACCGCGCTTTGACTTCCTCGATGAAAGCATGTCTTCTGACTTCGGAACGATCATGATCTTGTTCATGGCATAAAATTAACTTCCGATTCGCAAATAGTCAACATGCCTGCATAGATACAAAGAAGGCCTCCCGGAAATGAATCAGGGAGACCGTGATGACATTGAAGATGTACTGCAAGCTTTGGTTACTTCTCGTACATGCATCCCTCGCCGAACTCAATTGTACCGCCGTCGTTCTTGACAGTTCCGTACACGAGGATTTCATCACCGTTCTGCAGATCGGCACCACCTGTCAGCTTGTAGCACAGGATTCTAAGGTCATCGAAACCGCCGACATGAATCCTTACAGTGATATCGTCGTCCTGAGTGCTGTATGGAGTGGGAATCTCAACGATTTTACCCTTCACCACGCTGATGCCCTCAAGGGCCTTACCACTTTCCAATGCATAGGCTTTGATCAGGGTATCAAGCGATTTGTAGTATTCGGAACCGACATACCTGCATGCCTGTTTGAACTCGATGATATCATTGTAGTTCTGTATGGTTCCCACAACGGTGATCTTGTCACCGATAGCAAGATCCGAACCGCCACTGAGCCTGTACGCATCTACTGTCTTATCACCTATCGTGAGTGTGACTGTGATGTTCTGGTAAACGTCGCTGTAAGGGGTCGGAATATAAGTTATCGTGCCGACAAGGACCTGTATTCCTTCCATCGAAGCTCCCTTGGGAAGCTGATATGCAGCATCAACAGTTGCACTCTGATCAGGTTCAGCGTTCCATATGGCATATAGAGTCGTATCTTCACTTACGTTGACCGTTCCCTTGTCCGCATAAGGTGTTCCTGTTCCGTCAGCCTTCGTGTTCCAGCCGGCGAAGAACGTGCTGGCAGTTGCGAATCCGTTTACATTCAGAGCAGTGTCGATTCCTTTGGGAACAGGCTGCGGATCCATTGTTCCGAATGCTCCTGTAGTATTGGCATCGAACGTGACGGTCACGGGTTCCGCGGTCTTCATGTACTTGGTGCGTGTTTCACCGTCATAACCGGTCCAGCTCGTGCCGTCGGTACTTACAGCCATGGCAACACCGTTGAGAATCAGCTCACCGTTCGATTTGCCGTTGTTTCCGGCTCCGATAGCCACTGCATTACCCACCCAGCCGCCTTCTGCAACTACAGTACCGCCGTTGATGTACACTGTTCCACCGGCACCACCATCACCACCACCGATTCCGGCTCCGGCTGCTCCTCCTGTGGCATACACGGTTGCACCATTGATGTAGACAAGTCCACCGGACTCTTCGCTTCCTCCTCCGATTGCAGCCCCGGTTTCGCTCAAGGTACCACTCAGATCCAGAATACCGGTTCCTTCCGCAGACAGGCCGTTCTTGTCTATGGCAAGTTCGCTGAATTCGGAAACGCGGATTCCTGAGTCGACTGTAAGCTTCTTGCCGTCCGGAATAATGAGGTAGACTACGCCATCAATCTCGATGCTCCGGATATCAACTACATCATCATCGATTGTGTAGGCTCCGGTTTTGAGCGTGAGAGTATCATCGTAGCTTGTTATAGCAGAGACTTCCATCATGCTCATCCTGGACACGCGGTCACCGGTATAGGTCTCCGATTTCTCAGTGACAGGTCCGAACAGGAACTGGGTGGTTTCTCCATTGAAAAGACCCATTTCATTACCGAGTATCAGGGTTCCGTCAGAAGGACCTCCGTTTCCTGCACCGATTCCGACTTTTGCTCCTTCACCGGCCTGGGCATCGACTTTACCACTGATGATTGTAAATGTTCCACAGGACTGACCGCTGCTTCCACCTATTCCGGCTGCACCCTGGCAACCTGCGGCCATCAGCCATCCATCACCATCTTTTGTCAGGGACTGTCCTTCAATGACATTGATACCTTCAGATAGCACCAGCATCATATCCTTCGGGATGATGAGTGTAACTTCGTCGATTCCTTCGATAGTCAGCCTGTTGTCGATCTTCAAATCATCAACGATTGTATAAATGTTGCCGCCTACAAGAGTTGTTGTCTTTTCCGTAAGCAGGATGGCATCGGTCCACTGAGCATACAATGTGGTGTTCTCTCTGAGTGTGACGGCCGCTTCGTTCTTGTAGTATGTTCCGTTTCCGTCCTTATCCGTATTCCACATGAAGAAATTCATGCCTTCGTATGTGAACTCGTTGGGATCAAGTTCCGTCTCAACACCGACTGCGATTGCCTGTGCGGGCATTGTACCCTCTCCTTCGTTCGCGTCGAACGTGACGAAGCAGATATCCACCACATCCCATCCGGAAGGAATCGTACCTGCCGGCCATGTTGCGGAGTTATCCTTGTAGAAGGTTCCGGAAACGGAAGTACCGGCAAGCCAATCGTCCAACGGGCTCTGCGCATCGAAATCGGTTGCATAACTTGTAACCGAAACGAGAGCCGAGCAATCCCTGAACATCTCGCTGTAGCATCCATTCTTCAATTCCCTGGCAGGAAGCACAGGAGATCCTGTAAGGCTTGTGCACTCATAGAACATGGCGCAATAGCAATAATCCGCAAGTTCTGTTGCCGGGAGCTCAGGTGCTGTTTCAAGAGCCGTACAACCTAAGAACATGGATTCATAGCAGTGCTCGGCCAAAGAAGTGGCCGGATGTTCCGGGGCTGTTTCAAGAGCAGTACAGCCGGAGAACATCGAAGAGTAACAATACTGAGCCAGCTCTGTTGCAGGAAGCTCCGGGGCCGTTTCAAGGGAAGTGCAACCCTGGAACATGTAGGCGTAACAGTCTTCAGCCAGTTCCATAGCCGGGAGCTCCGGGGCCGTTTCAAGAGAGGTGCAGCACTGGAACATGCAGGAGTAACAGCCTTCAGCCAGTTCCATAGCCGGGAGCTCAGGGGTTGTCGTCAGGATTGTACAATAGCCAAACATGTAGTAGTAGCAATTAGAGGCAAGCGTTGTGGCAGGCAGTTCAGGGGCTTCGGTAAGACCGGTACAGCCAGAGAACATGCAACTGTAGCATTCGTTCGCCAGTGTGGTTGCTGGAAGAATCAATTTTCTTTTTTCGTGGTTCATTATGTGCGTATTGTCACTGAAGAGATCGGCGAACGCATACTTGAACACTTCCGTTTCCTCCGCATAACCGTCTTCATCGATCAGGCTCATCACATTTCCGTATACATAACAGTCGGCGCTGCAGCCGATATGGAAGGTTCCACCAAATGAAACACTCGTGCGTGTGACATACAGGCTGATGGAATCCTCTGCGGCAACGGCAAGTGTATCGGCCGTCACAGTTTGCTTTGCACCCCCATTGACCGCATATTTCAGGCCTTCCGGTCTGTTGGTGAAGCTGATGCTTCCGTCCTCGATGAATTCAAGTGTGAGAGGAAGTGTATCCGTCCACTGTGCATAGAGGGTCATGACTTCCGTAAACTCAACGGCTTGTCTGTCTCCGTACTGGGTTCCTGATCCGTCTTTCTTGGTGTTCCAGCCGGCGAAGAACTGTGGCTCATGGCTGAACTCATTTGCATTCAGTCCGATTTCATACCCCACAGGAGCAGACTGGGCGACCATCGTTCCTGTTCCGCCGTTGGCGTTGAACTTGACGGTCACATACTCGGTCGGCATGGTCATCAGATAGCTGTAGCGCTCGCCTTCATAGTCATCGGTCGGGACACTGATGAATCTGTAATCCTCATCATCGGGTCCGCCATACAGACCAAGACCTTCGCCGATTTTCAGTGTGCCGTCCGATCCGGATTTGTTTCCTCCTCCGATTGCTGCGACTCCTACACCGGCGTATGCATGGACGGTTGCGCCGTCGATCTTGACTGTTCCTCCGTTCGCTTCGCCGCTGCCGCCGATTGCAGCATCTGTGGCACTTCCGGTCGCAATCAGTGTTCCATCGCCCTTGATGATAAGCTGCTGCCCTTCACCGACTTCGATTCCATACTGTGCATTGAGGATTGAACCCTCGTACACGATGATCGTGACAGCGCCGCTTCCACTGATCACTGGACGATTGGAGAGTGTTGTTGACTCTGATTCAGGATCCGTCTGATAGGTCTTTCCTCCTGTGAATTCCTCTATGTCGCTTGTGATTGTCTCGTATGGAGACTTCTTCCAGATTGCATACAGGACAATGTCCTCGTCGATGGAAATCTGTGCACCGTCTTTATAGGATGTTCCGGAATTGTCCTTCCTGTTATTCCAGTGGTCGAACACATAACCGTTTTTCTCATATTTGTTTTTGATCAGATTTGTCGGGGTGTTCGTATCCACTTCCTGCACTTCCATCTTGCCCTTTCCGCCGTTCGCATCGAAGGTGATATCAGCAAGATTGTGGCCCCACTGGGCATACAGGACGGTGTCTTCCGCGACAGAGATACTTGCTTTATCGCGGTATGATGTTCCGCTTCCGTCCTTCTTCGTGTTCCACCCAAGAAAGTGATGGTCAGTCAGTGTGTATTCGTTCTCGTTCAGGGCTGTCTTCGTCCTGGTATACACAATCTGGTCCGTCATTTCACCCGATGCATTTTCGTTATTGGCATCGAATGAGATCTTAGCAGTTGCGTGAATCCACTGGGCATACAACGTCGTGTCTTCCGTGATGCTGATCTTGGCGGTGTCCTCGTACGATGTGCCGCTTCCATCTTTCTTTGTGTTCCAGCAGTTGAACTCCATGTCTGTCTTCGTGAACGCATTCGCATTCAGCGCTGTCTCTGTATTCGTATCCATGACCTGGTCGGCCATCTCGCCTTCTCCGCCGTTGGCGTTGAATGTGACCTTGGCCGTGTCATGTGACCACTGCGCATACAGCGTCGTATCCTTGGAAATGGTTATCTTCGCTTCATCTCCATACGCGTGGCCTGTACCTTCTGCCGTCGTATCCCAGTTCGTGAAATGGTGGTCGGTCCTTGTGAAGGTTTCCTTGTTCAATGCTGTCGGTGTGTTGGTATCGACAACCTGCTCCTTCATCTCTCCTTCTCCGCCGTTGGCGTTGAATGTGACCTTGGCCGTGTCGTGTGTCCACTGGGCATAGAGGTTGAGGTCTTCCGTGAGCGTGACAACCGCCTCGTCTCCATAGGCATGGCCCGAGCCTTCTGCAGTTGTATCCCAGTTCGTGAACTGATGGTCGGCTCTTGTGAACTTCTCCGCTTCCAGAGCTGAGGGGATGCCGGCGAAGACCGTCTGTGTGTACTTCTCTTCCTTTCCGCCGTTCGGAAAGAACGTGATCGTGGCGGTCTTGTTTGTCCACTGGGCGTAAAGCGTGATGTCTTCTATAATTGAAATCTCAGCCTGGTCCTTGTAGCCCGTTCCGCTTCCGTCGGCTTTCGTGTTCCAACCCAGGTAGTTGAAACCTTCCCTTGTGAACTCATTCGCATTCAGCTGGACGGGAGTCTTCGTCAGGGTGATCTGGGACTTCATCTCACCCGCTCCTCCGTTCGCGTCGAACATGATGATGGCCTTGTCATGCGACCACATCGCATACAGGGTTATATCTTCCGTGATGGTTATCTCACCGCCATCGCCATAGGATATGCCGCTGCCGTCGGCCTTCGTGTTCCAGCCTGTGAAATGGTGGTCGGCAAGGGTGAACTTATTCCCGGCAAGAGCCGTCACTGTCCTTACGGTGATCTTCTGCGGCTCCATCGTTCCCGTTCCTCCGTTGGCGTCGAACGTTACGACACGTGTTTCGATATCGCTGTCCTGGCTACAGGATATGAATGCCGAAAGCACGAGCAGAGCTGTCAGGATGATGGCAACAGTTTTTCTCATACGGTTTCCCCTTTATGGATAATCACTTTTCCTTATTGTTTTTCCATGTAGTTTTGCGCGCGTTGCACGCATGGGAGCGATGACACACGTTTGGCAAATATTACCATGAGGTTTAGTAATCGAACAACAAGATATAACACACATATATCGCGAGATTATGTTCAATTGAGAGTTTTTTTCGATCCAATGAGGTTTCTTATCGTGGAATTAATCAGGATTCTTTACAGATCAGGTTTTCAAGGTGAGAGAACAAGAAGGTGATGTTTTTCCGGGGATTGGGCAGGAGTGTGAGTACACCTGGTTCCTTTGTGCCCAGGGCGGTGCCCACTATCAGTTCGTTGTGTTTGCATCAGCCCACTGGGCATAGAGAGTCATGTCATCCAAAAGAACAATCATAGCCCTGTTTCTGAACGAAACACCGCTTCCGTCAGTCTTGGTATTCCAACCGGTGAAGAGTTTGTCCTTCTGTGTGAACGTATTCGGAACAAGATATGAGATGGTTCTTCTGGGTATGGTCTGCGGATTCATTTTCCCCGTTCCACCGTTGGCGTCGAAGGTGATTGTTCGTGTGAATTCATCGTCTATTTCGCAATCATCACTGCAGGAAACGAATGTTGAGAGCACAAGCAGTGCTGTCAGGATGATAATAATCGCTTTCTTCATATGTATACCCCATTACATTGACAGAACCAGCCCGATCTGACTTTTGAAAGCCAGATCGGTCGATTTGGACTGGCGTCCATAATCCATTTCAGCTCCGAGTGTCAGCGCCAGTTCATTACTGAGCCTGAAACCTCCGCCGAGGTATACATTGATTCCGTATGATTTCTGTCTCTTTTCTCCGATTGATCTGAAAGAGAAACCGGCTCCGAACTCGCAATTGGCGAAAAACCTTTCATTGAAGTTGACGGTATATCCGACAACTGCCCTGAGACCTATGACAAGATAGTCGTATTCAAGTATCTTGTACTTGTAGATGGCATCACTGGCATCCAGACCAACCGTGAAGTGATTGAATAATTCGTATCTGAATCCGACTTTGAAGCCATAGCCGTATGTCGAAACATATTTTTCGCCTGAAGACGAAACGGTCTGTGTTGAATACGGTGATCCCTGTGCAACAAATCCTACTTTGCCGGCATAAACGCAACACATGGCCACGATGCACAGGAAGAGGACAACAAAGACTTTTTTTGCCATATCAATTCTCCCTTGGTGTGAAGTCCAGTCTACCTAGGTAAACATTAAAGCATATATCAGGAACAATGGGTACATAATTTGATAAAAGGCGTGTGGAAAGAAATCGATTCTGGTTGGGAATTGCCAGAAAAAGGGAATCGCTTTTGGCTCCAGGCAATCCACCGGAACGTCATTTCCTGTTATTTTCACCTCTTGTATAAACAACAATTTCCGGCGTTCTTCCCGATTTTGTTGTTTCTCCGGGAGGGCCCTCGTTTGGGAGAGTCAGAAACCCACCGGATTATTGCGAGAGCCAGATTAACTCAAAGGCTCCAGCGATTGCTGGAGCCTTTGAGTTAGCCAGAAAAGGGAATCGAACCCTTGACCTGCTCATTACGAGTGAGCTGCTCTACCCCTGAGCTAATCTGGCGTGCAGGTGAAAGATTACATAAAAGTCACGAAATTGTAAATAACCTGCGGAAATATAAAAGAAATCAGGAGCCCCGGGAGGAGCTCCTGATACAGTCCATATTGTATATGGATCAGCTGATTGCAGCCTGTGCAGCGGCCAGTCTTGCGATAGGCACTCTGTACGGCGAGCAGGAAACGTAGTTCAGGCCGACGGTCTGGCAGAAGGCGATTGTCTTGGGATCGCCGCCGTGCTCACCGCAGATACCCAGTCTGAGGCTCGGTCTGACCGAACGTCCGAGCTTGGCTGCTGTGGCCATGAGCTTACCGACACCGTCCACATCGATTGTTGCGAACGGATCGTACTCGTAGAACTGCTTGTCGGTGTCGTTGACATAGTGGCCGAGGAACGATGCTGCATCGTCTCTGGAGAATCCGCATGTCATCTGTGTCAGGTCGTTGGTTCCGAAGCTGAAGAACTCTGCTTCCTGGGCGATCTCATCGGCTGTGATGGCTGCCCTGGGAACCTCGATCATGGTACCGATCTCGTAATCGACCTTGGTCTTGGTCTCTTCGAAGACCTGGTTGATGACATCGAGGGCGTGCTTCTTGCAGAACTCGAACTCCTTGTGGTTGCCTACGAGCGGGATCATGATCTCGGGGAAGACCTTGATGCCTTCCTTCTTGACGTTGATGGCGGCCTCGATGATGGCCCTCACCTGCATCTTCAGGATCTCGGGATAGACGATTGCAAGGCGGCAGCCTCTGAAACCGAGCATCGGGTTGAACTCATGCAATGCGGCGGCCTTCTTGGCGACCTCTTCCTGGGAGATTCCCAGAGCCTGAGCCATCTCGTGTCTGGTCGTGGAGTCGTTCGGCAGGAACTCGTGGAGCGGCGGATCCAGAAGTCTGATGTTCGCCGGAAGTCCGTTCAGCTCCCTGAACATGGCCTCGAAGTCCCCTCTCTGCATCGGAAGGAGCTCTGCAAGTGCGGCTTCCCTCTCGCGGAGGTTGTTGGCCAGGATCATCTTCCTCATGGAGATGATTCTCGAACCGCCGAAGAACATGTGCTCCGTTCTGCAGAGACCGATTCCCTCGGCTCCGAGCATGACGGCCATGTGTGTATCCTGCGGTGTATCGGCATTGGTCCTGACGCCCATCGTCTTGATCTCGTCGACGTAGCCCATGAACTTCTTGTAGTTCTGGAACAGGACGGAATCGGCTTCCTTCATCGTTCCGTTGAGGACCTGGACGATCTCGGACGGCTTGACCTGGATCTTGGCTGCGTAGACAGCGCCTGTGAATCCGTCGATGGAGATGAAGTCACCTTCCTTGATGACGGTTCCGTTGACTTCGAAACACTTGTTGGCGATGTCGACGTGGATCTCACCTGCACCCGAGACACAGGGGCAACCCATACCTCTGGCGACGACTGCAGCGTGGCTTGTCATACCGCCGCGGCATGTGACGACACCCTTGGAAACAGCCATTCCTCCGATGTCCTCGGGTGATGTCTCTGTCCTGACAAGGATGACTTCCTTGCCCTCTGCGTGCCACTGCTCCGCCTCATCGGCTGAGAAGACGACCTGTCCGCAGGCTCCTCCGGGTGATGCATTCAGTCCGTTGGTGAGCGGCTTGATCTTGTCGGCCTTGATCTGTGCCTGGTCGAGGATCGGTGCGAAGAGCTTGTTGAACTCGCCTGCCGGGACACGGGAGACGGCTGTCTTCTTGTCGATCAGTCCTTCCTCGACCATCTCGACCTGTGACCTGAGCCAGCTGAAGATGGTTCTCTTTCCGTTCCTGGTCTGCAGCATGTAGAGCTTGCCTTCCTGGATGGTGAACTCCATGTCCTGCATGTCGTGGTAGTGCTTCTCCAGCGTCTCCCTGATCTTGCAGAGCTGGTCGTAGACCGACGGGTTGACCTTGCAGAGTGTCTCGATGGACTGCGGTGTCCTGATACCGGCGACGACGTCCTCGCCCTGTGCGTTCATCAGGTACTCGCCGTAGAAGTGGTTGTCACCTGTGGCCGGGTCACGTGTGAATGCGACACCGGTTCCGGAGGTCTCACCCATGTTTCCGAAGACCATGCACTGGACGTTGACGGCTGTTCCGAGCAGGCCGCGGATATCGTTCATCTGTCTGTATTTGATTGCCCTGGCGTTGTTCCATGAGCGGAAGACGGCATTGATGGCCTTGAAGAGCTGGTCGTACGGATCGACGGGGAAATCCTCGCCTGTGGTCCTCTTGTAGATCCTCTTGTATCTCTTGACCAGGTTCTGGAGGTTCTCGGTCGTGAGCTCGTAGTCGTAGACGAGTCCTTCCTCATCCTTGACATCCTGGATGGCTTCCTCGAACTTGTCGTGGGGAACGCCCATGACGACGTCACCGAACATCTGGATGAATCTTCTGTAGCTGTCCCATGCGAAACGCTCGTTGCCCGTCTTCTTCGTCAGTGCATCGACGGAATCGGGGTTGAGACCGAGGTTCAGGACCGTATCCATCATACCCGGCATGGACTGTGCGGCACCGCTTCTGACAGAGACCAGAAGAGGATTCGTCGAGTCGCCGAGCTTTGCTCCCATTGTTGTCTCGAGCTGCTTGAGGTTGAGAAGCACCTCTTCCCTCATTCCCTCGGGATACTCTCCGTTGTTCTTGGAGAAGTAGTCGCAGGCTTCCGTGCTGATCGTGAATCCCGGAGGTACCGGAAGACCGATGTTCGTCATCTCAGCGAGGTTGGCACCTTTTCCGCCGAGCAGATCCTTCATGCTCGATGTGCCCTCTGCTTTTCCGTTGCCAAAAAAGTAAACGTACTTAGTGACTTTCTTTGCCATGTTCCTTTCCTTTTTTTCCATAAGTTTGCACGATGATTTTCTGCAAAATCACCGTGGCTGTCAATCACAACGAGTATTATACACGAATAAGTACTTGTTTAACAAACAAAAAATGGAGGAATTTACGGCCTGGTTCCGGGTTCCCGCGTGTCAGGCGATGTACGCCTTCAGCTCCCTGACTTCCTCGTTCTGCAGGAGGTTGCCCAGGACCTTCTTCTCGATCTGGCGGATGCGCTCCTTGGTGAGGTTGTAGACCTCTCCGACTTCCTTCAGGCTCATGGCCTCGTTGTTGTCCAGTCCGTACCTCAGGGTGATGATGCCCCTCTCCTTCTCGGACAGCGTTCCCAGGATCTTCCTGACGGAGTTCTTCAGGGCCTCGTCCATGACGATGTCGTCCGGTCTGGGATCGTCGCTCTCGATGAAGTCGCCGAAGCTGGAATCCTCTTCCGAACCCACGGGTGCGTCCAGCGAGCTGACGTCACGGGCGATCTGCATGATCTCCAGGACCTCGGACTCCGTCATTCCGCACTCGGCCGCAATGGCCTCGATTGATGCATCGTCGTATCCGTTCTTCTCGAGGTTGCTCTTGGCCTGGAGGATCTGGATGAGGTCGGCGCTCTTGTTCATCGGAAGCCTGATCATCCTGGACTTCTCGCCGATGGCCTTGAGGATGGCCTGTCTGATCCACCACACGGCGTAGCTGATGAAGTGGTAGCCCTTTTCCGGCTCGAACTTGTCGATTGCGGTGAGCAGACCGATGTTGCCCTCGCTGATCAGGTCGATGAGCGGGAGTCCCCTGCCCTGGAACTGCTTCGCGATGCTTACGACGAACCTGAGGTTGCCGTTGACCAGTCTCTCACGTGCGGCGCTGTCGCCGTTCTTGGCCCTCATGGCAAGATCGTATTCCTCGTCCCTGCCGATGAGCGGGATCTTCTCGATGTCCCTGAGGTACATGCTCAGAGCTCCGTTCTCAGCGTTGTTGGATGTGTTGGTGTAGATGTTTGCCATGCGCTATCTCCTATGTCATCGGTCTAGCAAGGAGCGTGCCATATCCGGCTTCTTCTTTATCAATGTGTTGACTTGAAACGAATTATCTTTGTTTCTTCGCGCGTTGTCTTTTGATTTCGCCGGGATTTTTCCGGTTTCCGGGGCCCGGATCGTGTCATTTGGACACAGCTGCCCCGTCGACGGCCTTTTCCGTGTCCTTTTGACACAGTGAGAACACCATCGGTCCTGCATTGGCGCTGAAGAAGGCGCAATCCGGGTCGAAAGGATCCAGCGGGAAGTCTATCCTGATGGTCCTGAACCACTGGTCCACGTTGGAGATCGGGCCGAATTTGGAGTTCTCCATATAATCCTTCACATCGTCTTCCCAGACGCCGCGGATGAGGTCGTGGACCATGTCCCCCTCGGGGGCCGAGACATCGAGGTTCCGCTTGGCGCACAGATAGGTGGACATCTGGATCCTGTAGAACTTCCGCCAGAGCGGATCCTCGTCCATGTCCTTGGCACGGACCAGGAAGCACTCGCACAGCATGTTCATTGCGCAGCGCAGCTGCTCAAGATGCCTGATTATCGCGATTTCCTTTTCTGTATTGGACTTGTCGGAACAACCCATGTTTTCTCACCTTCAACACCGCAAAGATAACAACAGTTTTTCCAATCGGAAAGGCCGATGTCGAAAAAAGTGCAAAACACTCCGGAAACGTGATAGAATCCAAGTCATGTCAGACGAAGTTGAAAAGAAAAAGGCCGTTGCTGAGCGCAAGAAAGCCATACAGAAGAAACCCAACCCGTTTCTCTATCTTCCTGTTGCCAGGATCGGTGCACGGCTGCTCTGCAAGTTCAAGTTCAATCTGAAGGAGTCCGGCGAACGCGTCAGGGGTCCGGCTCTCCTGATAAGCAACCATACATCGAACGACGACTACAAGTTCATCGCCGCAGCCGTGAGGCCCGCGCGCGTCACATTCCTCGTGACATACCACTTCTTCACCTTCAAGAAGCTGGCTTTCTGGCTCAAAGCCATCGGCGCCATCCCCAAATACCAGTTCACGACCGACCTTGAGGCCATGCGCAAGATCCAGTACGTAGTCCAGAAGGAGAAAGGGGTCGTCTACATCGCCCCGGAGGGCACCGTCTACGCGAGCGGCCACCTGGGATACATTTCCCCGGCCATCGCCAAGATGATCCGTTTCCTCAAGGTCCCCGTCTATGCCTGCCGCATCGAGGGCGCCGGCCTTGGCAACGCCAAGTGGTCGACATACAAGCACAAGGGCAAGGTCAGCATCCATACGGAGAAGATCATCGACGGTCCGGAATCCACCTCCCTCTCCAAAGAGGAGATCATGGACCGCATCACGGGCTACCTCACCTACAACGAGTTCGATTTCCAGAAGCGTGAAAGCGTCATCGTCAAGGGCGACGACAAGGCCGTCGGATTCGAAACGATGTTCTACAAGTGCCCCTGCTGCGGTTCCGAATTCAGGATAAGGACCGAAGGAAACGACGTCATCTGCACGGAATGTGGCGCAAAGGCCACCTTCCAGGACGATTTCACCTTCAAATGGAGCACGGACAAGCAGTACTTCGAGAACTACAGCCAGTGGTACGACTGGCAGTACTCCTGCGTGAAGGAGGAAGTCGCGAAACCGGATTTCAAAATGGAGGACGAGGTCGATTACGGCATAGACAAGCCCGGAGTGGACAACTACATCAAGGTCGGCCACGGAAAGCTCACCTTCACCCATGAAGGCTGGGACTACAACGGAACCTACGACGGCAAGACGATCCACGAGCACGACGATCCGCTTGCAGTCTTCATCGTGACGCTCAAGGCGGGCCACCATTTCGAGCTTCCCAACCGCGACGGCCACAACAGGGTCTTCTACCCTGCCAACCCGATGACATCCATGAAATGGCACCTGGCGTCCCTGGCCATGTCGGAGGAGCTCAAGGCCTGAACGCATCGTATTGCCGATGCC
>Ga0265298_10006487_pt1 | contig 14435 bp, 10 predicted proteins | sample AusTroGonzalo_MG_3_FD_193486 | JGI IMG/M metagenome (GOLD analysis project Ga0265298, IMG submission 193486) | Bovine rumen microbial communities from tropical cattle in Woodstock, Queensland, Australia - Gonzalo_01 | ecosystem: Host-associated > Mammals > Digestive system > Stomach > Rumen ...
AATTTTAAAGTTTCCACTAATTTTTCAGCATTATCAATAAATACTTTAGAAAGAAATTCTTTAGAATATTCAGAACTTTCAATAAACGGCATATCATCACCATCTTCTTCATCTTCTGCCTTAAACGATGAACACAAAGCATAAACAAATATAGATTGATGTGAATCAAATGTTTGCTGCCAATCCCAGCTATCATTTTCAACATTAGGTTTGGCAAAATAAATTCTTCCAGAATTTCCATTTCATAACAACGCCTTACAATACTGTTCAATTACATTTCTCATCTCAAAATTTCAAAACGATATAGCCGAATTTTTAGAAGACTCCCTTATACTAGATAATTTATTCGTTAATGATGGCCACACACAATCTAATGCATAATCCACATCAGAATTAACACAATAAGGTACTGTGAAATTATTCGACAAATCTTTACACGATATAGTACCACTACAAGCATCCTCTTGCCATGGTCACCATGAAAATGTTACACCAAAAGACATAGTCATAATTGACACAGCTAAAAGCACTCCAACACGATTTATATAATTTTTCATAATAACTATATGATAAAAAGAACTAAAATTATGATACACACTGTTTTGCTGCAACTTTTTTTAATCGATACTCCAATCCTTTCTCTCTAGCCTTACCTGGTACTCTACCTGAAGATCTAATTGTTGTCTTTACTTGTTCCAATATTCACTTAATTTTTTTCAATTGAGGAGAGAGATCACTACTAGCAGCATTTCGCTGACTCTGATTATATTCCAACGTAATTTGTTCATAACTCGAGACAAACTTATCCCCAAGATCATACAAAAATGATGAATTATATGACTGATCTAATCAATATAACTCTTTCCAAAAATCATCCTTATCTTTCATACTACCCTTTTCTTTCAATTTCTTCAAATTTATACTATCTCATTTTAAACTTTCATAAGACTCTACATTACTAACTGTCATATTAGTCGCTGCAGAGCTTTTCAACAATCCTCCATTTTTCTTTCTTTGTTGATTTTGCGCTCATTTATTTTTCATAAATTCTTTAGTCATCGACATTTGAACTGATACTTTAACCCTTTCATCACAAGTCCAATCTGGTCACCAATAGGCCCTCAACTGAGCTATTTCATAATCAGAAAGATCACAACGACTATCACGGGATTTAGTTCCTCACTTTCAATTATCAATATTACCAAGTAACACCAACTTCAAATTATTCATAGCCATTTTCACATCTTTAAATGAAGACTTCACAGAAGCTGAATTATTGTTTATTGATTTTTTAATTGAATTTTTAAAATTAGAAAAAGATAAATTACATGCACCAAAAGTTCACAATCAAGAATAATCTTCTTTTAATTGTTCGATTGCTTTAGAATCAAATTTTAATACGGGAGAAGTTTTACAAATTTCAGATTTAGTACTTCAAAAACATCAGTAATAATTTTTAAGAGCTCTATCTCAAGGAGCTCACCAAAATAAAATAAAATGTTTCATTACTGTATTCATCGCTACTAATTCTTCCAAAATAGCCGCCAAACTCTCATCTCACTTTAACTTTCATTTTCATTTATACAACAATCAATATCACTGATACTTTTCAATTACTTTATTAAGGTTATCATACGTTTCCTTTTTATCTAATGAAACAGTAAGATTCATCTGTTTAGAACGGAAATAGGCTAAATCAAATAAGTCTGTTTCAATATCCAACATAGTTTTATAGTCCCTCACTATAGGTCTATCTTTAAACAAAATAGCAAATCATTCCGTATTAGATTGAAGTACTGATTTAGCAGCCAACATAAGTAATACCACTGAAGTACCTGCCATTGAAACTGTAGCCTTTGCATTTGACAATACACTTGATGCTACTAAATCTACTGCACTAGGCAATTTAAGGCTTCACTTACCAAAAAGTCACAAATTTCATACTGAAGCATTAAAACGTCTTTCTTGTACATCAGATCATAAAAGAACCGACTTCATTTCCTTCTGAAATTTAAAATAATAAGACATCATTTCAGACGGTCAGTTACATACTGGAGGCTGTGAATTTGATCAACCAAGCGCTTCTACATACGTAAAATTAATAAATATAGGTTGTAATAGAACAATAAATACTATTGTTTTAATCAGTTTTTTTCTCATTTAACGAGATGCATCAAATAAAACACTTAATTATAATCACTATACAAAAAAAAGCAAAAAAGATAAGGAGAAATTAAAGATTTTAATTTGACTTTACAATAATTTCATACACAGCATAAGAAAGATATATAAGCACAAATTTAATAAAAATCAGATTGTTTTATCAACTCGGATTAATATAATAACTAAACTTGTTAAAACATAGCAAGGTATAACCTTTATATTCAATATAATTACTAAAATTATGTTTAACCGATTAACTAACTTGATTTGATGAGATTATAATCAAAAACAAATTAATACATTACGACCAATCGTAAATAAAATTAATGAACGATACGATAAATTTGAAACTCTTTCAGATGATGAAATTAAAGCAAAAACTCCTGAATTCAAAGAGAGATTAACTAAATGAGAAACTCTTGATGACATCCTACCAGAGGCTTTTGCAGTGGTAAAACAAGCTTGTAAAAGAATGGTTGGAGACGTTTATGATGTAAAATGAGAAGAGCAAACCTGGAATATGATTCCTTACGATGTTCAGCTCCTTTGAGGAATTATTCTCCATCAGGGTAAAATTGCTGAAATGAAAACATGAGAATGAAAAACTCTCGTTGCTGCTGCTCCTGTATATTTGAACGCATTATCATGAAATTGAGTTCACGTAGTAACTGTAAACGATTACCTAGCATCTCGTGATGCTCAATGGATTGGATATTTATATCAATGGTTAGGATTAACAGTTGGAAGCGTTGTTAAATGAACACCTCTACAGAGAAGAAGAGAAGAATATTCAAAAGATATCACATACGTTGAAAATTCAGAATTATGATTCGACTATTTGAGAGATAATTTAGTTCAGACAATGGAAAGAAGAAATCTGATTTGGAGACCTTTAAATTTTGCTATCGTCGACGAAATAGATTCAATCTTAATTGACGAAGCTAGAACTCCATTAATCATCTCTGAAGCTAGGGAAGAACCTACAGAAAAATACACATATTACGCAAATATCGTAAATATGCTTACTCCATGTAGTGGAAAGAAAAAAGTTTCAAAGTGACTTTTGAATGAATTGATAAATGATGAGCCAAAAGAACAAGAAGAAGATTGAGATTATTATATTGACGAAAAGACTAAAACTGCATCATTAAGTGGAAAATGAATAGCTAAACTTGAACAACTCTTGAATGTTGAGAATCTCTATAAAGATTTCTGATTTGAGGAGATTCATCACATCGAAAACGCATTAAGAGCAAAAGCAGTTTATATCAGAGATGTAGATTATATCGTTTCAAACGGAGAAGTATTAATCGTTGACGAACACACTGGTAGAACAATGCCTTGAAGAAGATTCAGTGAATGACTTCACCAAGCCATCGAAGCCAAAGAAAACGTACAGATTCAGCGTGAATCTCAGACTATGGCTACAATCACTTATCAAAACTTTTTCAAACAGTATAAAAAATTAGCCGGTATGACAGGTACTGCTGCAACTGAAGCTGAGGAATTCCAAAAGATTTACGAATTGGAAGTAGTAATCGTACCTACAAATAAACCTATACTAAGAGTAGATAAACACGATAAAGTTTATTATAATCAACAAATAAAGTGGAAATTTGTGAAAGATTACATTAAATTTTACCATGAAATCTGACAACCAATTCTAATCTGAACTGCAGATATTGCCACATCTGAATACGTTTCTCGTATCCTCGAAAAAGATGCGATTACTCACTACGTCTTGAATGCTAAATTTCACGAACAGGAAGCCCACATCGTAGCCAACGCTGGTAAATATCAATCAGTTGTAGTAGCCACAAACATGGCATGACGTGGAACTGACATTAAATTGGAAGAATGATTGAACGAAAAAATGGCTACTAATTATGCTAAATGGTGTGCTAAACAAATTAAGAATCAGACTGCTGTAAAAATTAATGTTTATTCTAGGAAAGAATATGAATTAACTATCAATTGACTTAAAGAGCAATTCTGACTAGAAAATGAAGACATCATAAAAGCTGAAAAATCAAGTATTTCTAAAGACAAAGTAAAAATAAATATTCAAGTTAATGATAAAAAGAAAGAACAAACTGATATATTTGCAAAAATCACATTAGAATCTACAGAATGAGTAAAAGAATCTATCGAAAAAGATTTTCATTATGGATTATTCATTCTCTGAACAGAAAAACACGAATCTAGAAGAATTGATAATCAGCTACGTGGACGTGCCGGTAGGCAATGAGATCCTGGAGTCTCAGTTTTCTTCGTAGCACTCGACGATACATTGATGAGAAAAATGTGATGAGAAAGAATTCAAGCAATGGCTGGAATGCTCCTTTCAAAAGAAGATTTAGCCGAATTAGAATTAACTCAGAAACAATTCACTTCTGCTATTACCAGATCACAAAAAGAAATTGAAGCTTGGCATTTCAGCACCAGAAAACACTTATTCGACTACGATTCTGTAATCGATAAACAGAGAAAAAGAATATATTTCACGAGAGATAGCATAATCGAAGCAAATGAAGATGAAGAAAAAAAGACTGAATGGTTAAAAACAGCTAAACAACAATTCATGTTAGATGCTCAAGAAATCTTAAATAATCAAATTTCAACAGCAGAAACTACATGACAAAGCACATCAGATTTATTATTAGTTCTAAATAGAGAATTCGGGCTAGAAATTGATGAGAAACAGAAAAAAGAATACGAGCAGATGGATTTCAAAACACTTACAAATAGTTTAGACCGTAGATTAGTAGAATATTTCACCGAAACTCGAGAAAAATATGATCAAAATCTACTTTTCAATATATTAAGAGATATAAATTTACAAGTAATAGATAAACTCTGGGTTGCTCATATTGACGATATGCAATATCTCAAAGATAAAGTAGGATTTATGGGATATGCACAAATGGATCCACTTATTGTGTATAAACAAGAATCATTCGAAAAATTTGAATTATTACAACAGAATATCAAAGCTGACGTTACTACAAAATTAATGAGAATTGATTACCGTAGGATTGCTGAAGAGCAAGAGATGCAGAATCAATTATTTGAAATGGTTCAAGATAATCCAGAATTAATGGAAAAACTTAAACAAGCAAGTAAACAATTCTGATGAAGAATCCCTGTTCAAATTTCCAAAAAAGATGGTAAAGTAGTTATTCAAGCATGAAACAAAGCTTCTGCACAAGCATCACAAACAAATAGCGATCCAAGAAAAATGATATTCGAAGATGAAGACTGAGTAGAAGTTTTCGATGCTGATGATATTGGAAAAAACACTCCAAGTGAATGAGTAGTACTACCTACAAGAAAAAAGATTAGACCAAATGATCCATGTCCTTGTGGAAGTGGTAAAAAATACAAAAAATGCCACTGAGCTGATGAAGAGAAATAACATTTTGCCTATCACAAAATTTATGAATAGATGTTAAAACAAATAGTCAAAGAAACAGTTAAAATACTTATAAACAGGCCTAGAATCATAAGGCTTGCACTTTTAACATCTTATTCTTATACATTCTACCAAATTTACTGAATACTCTATTTTATTAATTGATTAGTAAATATAAAATACAACTCATGAGTGGATATTTCTAATGCTCTAATATATTTTGTGAACGCCATACAAAGATTTAATATTTTACGACTAATTATTGCTATTGCTGTAATATTTATTTTATGAATATCTATATTCTGACCCATATGAAGACAAGCACTATTATATAGTATAGATAATCCAAACATGAGAACAGCAACAGCATTCGTAAAATGATGGAAAAAATGGTGAATTATGGCAGAATTCTGATGAGTAAACATGTGGTGATTAAGTATGTGGTCTGTATTCATTTTTGCTGTTAGATTTCGGATGCTTTGATACCTAACAAACCCCGTAATCATCGCTGTATTTTGTATATGGATTTTTTGTGTACTGGCAAAAATCGTACTTTGGCCATACGTTAACTATTATATCATACTAAAAGATTATTCTGCCTGGGATGCTGTAATAAAAAGTATGAGTCTAACTCTCTCAAATTTATGATTAACCATAAGAGGACTCCTCAGACAGCTAATAATTAGATGTAGATTTCTATTAAATTCTTGCATAGCAATCTGAATTCCTGTAATTATAATGATTTTCTGTATACAGATGAATCTCATAGATAATTCTATAATAGAAATCACAACTCGAATATTAGTCTCAGCTTGAATCCTAATTTTCATATATCTAGAAGCCATATTCAAAGCATTTGATTACACCTACTGGTATAAAATATTTTTGGAAGCAGAAAGACGTAACAATCTAAAATAATCATTTCCCACGATTAAAAAAGTCAGGTCTTAAACCTGACTTTTTAACAATATAATTTTTTAGAAATCTTCATTCATTTTTACATAATATCACTGATCATGTCCACATAATGGGCAAACTTTTGGAGGCTCTTTACCCTTCCAAACATATCCACATTTTGTACACGTCCAGAAAATTTCCTCATCTCTTTTGAATACTAAATCATCTTTTACTAAATCATGAAGTTTCTTGTATCTTTCTTCGTGATGTTTCTCTGCAACCATAATAGCCTTAATTCTGGCAGCGAATTGTGGATATCATTCTTCTTCTGCAACTTTAGCAAATTCAGGATACATATCAGCCCGTTCTTCATATTCACCAGCTATTGCTGTCTCTAAGTTCATTTTAGTATCTCCAAATTTAATCATTGTAGTAGTTTCTATATCAATATATGGCATTTCTACTCCTTCTTTTTCTACAAATTCTTGCATCATTTTGAATAACCATTCTGCATGTTCTTTCTCCTGTTCTGCTGTCTCAAGGAATACATTTGCGATTTGTAAATATCCAGCTTTTCTAGCTACACTTGCATAGATTGTATAACGATTTCTAGCTTGAGATTCTCATGCGAAAGCTCTAGCTAAATTTTCTAATGTTTTTTTCATGATTAGATTAGTGAAAGAATAAAAATTATTCTGATTTTTATTATTTACTTGGTTCGATTATTGTTGGTTCATTTTTATGAAATTTCTCATTCCATTTAGCCTTAAGGATAGCTCTATATCTTCGAGAGAATTGGCAAATGCTGAATAAACAAGAAGTCAAAAGATAAAGTCCAACTGCTGAATTTAATCCAAATACCATTAATCACATCATTAAACTCATTCCTATATTCATACCTCACATCATTTTTGACATATCAGGCATTGATGCTCCTGGAATTTTTGGCATAGCTTTTTTATTCTGAGTAAGCTGAGTCAACTGCATTTGTATATAATATAATGCTGTAACAATAATAGTTAATACCCGGTTTCCACTAGTAAATAAATCTGTTCCAAGAAACATATGATTAATATTTCACGCTTCTAGATATTTCTGTCCAAAACTATAGAAGAAACTATATAACCAATCTACATCTGCTGGAATCCCTCCATTCTGAGCAATCATCCAAATAACTCTATAAAGTCCGATGAAAACTGGTATTTGAATTAACATCGTCAAACAACCTTTGAATGGACCTTTTCATTCAGATTTGAAAAGTTTCATTGTTTCTTCACTGAGTTTTTGTGGATCATCAGCATATTTTTTCTGCAATTCCTCAACTTTTGGTTGAATATTACTCATTCACTGTGTCATATTACTAGATGCTGCTGATGATTTATACATTAATCACCTAACAAGCAATGTTAGTGCAACAATAGCAATCCAAAGTTGTCATCCAGAAATCGCCAAAAATATTACAAGAATATTAAACACTGGACGGTACAATATTTCAGTTACTAATATATTCCAAATAGTACTCATAATATTATATTAAATAAAAATAAAATCTGATTCTTATATCTTCAAAACTTCTTCACTTTTAGCTTTTACCAGGTCATCAATCTTTGTATTCATTTTCTTAGTTAATTCATCAATATTTGATTCATTTGCTTTATGTTCATCTTCTGAAATTTCTTTTGCAGTGAAAGATTTTTTGGTATCATTCATAGCGTCTTGTCTGATTTTTCTAATATTTCATTTAGTTTCTTCTCACATAGCCTTAATATTTTTTGCTATTTGTTCTCTTCTTTCCTGAGTAAGCTGAGGAACTTTTACCAAAATATGAGAACCTTGATTATCTACTCATACTCATAAATCTGCTTCATAAATCGCATTTGCAATGTGTTTCGCAGAAGATTTATCTCGTGGCTCAATTTTTATTGTTGAATGATCCAAAGCTGTAATTAAAGCAATTCCATTCATTTTCATAGTTCAATAATCTGTTTCCACATTTAAATTCTCTACAAGTCATGTAGTAGCCCTTCAAACTTGCATTCATTTAAATTCATTTTCTAGGTAAGCTATAGCTTTTTCCATTTGTTGTTGATAAGCGTTTATGTCCATAATCTTTTTTATAATATAAAAGATAGAAATTTGATTTCTCAATCACTTAATCTATAGGAAAAATCATTGCGTTTGCAATATTATTTTCATTTTTGGAAAACCGCCCCAGAATTACTGGAGCGGTCTTAATAGGTTAACGGATTGTTAGAGATGATTTACCTCCTTTTATTCCGTTTTTTCGCTTTGGCTTTTGCAGCACGATTGGCTTTTTTGGTCTCAGCCTGTCTACGATCGAATTGAACTTCCTGGCCGGCTTTATTGTAAACCTTGCCGGCAAGCAAATCAATAACATCACCCTCGAAGAGTAGGGATTGATATTTACCTAAATAGTTTAGGTATGTCTCTTGGGAGACAACTTTTCCATCCTTATCTTTGATGGGAATGCTGAGCTGGCTAGCTACTGAACCCCATCTTTCAAGTTGAGGTAAGTAAGTGGCTAAACCCTCGCCCTTCTGAATCGTAAATCGCCACTGTTCTGCGGTACCGAAGTCGGTACTAGTCCACATCTCTAGAGGTGTCAGCATTCCATTGCCACAAGCAAGGAATATAGTATCCTTTACCGCGGGATCGTCTAGAATGATAATAAGCTCGTTCTTGAATTCGCCGGAATAAGTCTTTCCGTCGCCAGACTTCACATCCTTTGCGAAGCCGCTTCCAAGTACGAATTTGATATTCTTCTCATTCGAGATTTGTGGATAGTGAGCTACAACGTTGGCAGTCAGCACCTTGCGATACTTGTATACCATAGCCCGCTGACCAGCTGTGTCGTTTCTTTCACCGAGCTGATGGAATTTATCCAAAGGGAAGTAGAAAGCCTCGCCTCCAGTTCCACTCCAGAATGTTGTGTCCACCGGTACAGTGTCATGGATTGGATTGATTTTGTTTGTGTCGCAGCTTGCCAAAACTACTGTCACAATCGCCAATAAGGCGAAATTCTTAAATTGTCTCATAGTGCACTTATTTTTTAGACAATTCCGGTCAATATTAACCGTACTTTATTTATACGTATTTTCTCAAAAAAGTCAATAAATAAAAATCTCTTGATTTTATAAATTTTTTTACTACAAATCAATTACACCTTTTTTCACAAAAGGCTAAACAGGGAAAAATATCTCGTCTCCTTGGAGGGGAGATATTTTTTAATAAAAATTTTTATTAACTTGAAAAGCATAATTTAAATATTATAAGTACACTATCTAATCATATAAAAACCATAATGATTTGAATATTCGATTCATGACTTTGATGATTATCAGTACGAAAAGAACTAGCAAAACTTATGCCAGATCAGAATTTTTGTTATATCGCTGATTCTGCATACTGTCCATATTGAAGGAAAAATCCTGAAGAATTACAAGAAAGATCTAGAAAATTGACTAATTTTTTGATTAAACAATGAAACTGTGATTTAATCGTAGTTGCATGTAATACCGCCACAGCAGCAGCCATAGAAGTTCTAAGGTCTGGATATTCTATTCCCTTTGTATGAATGGAACCAGCAATCAAACCTGCGATTCTTCACTCCAAGACTTGAACAGTCTGAGTTCTTGCGACTGATTGAACATTCAAATGAGCACTATACCATAGAACATTAACACAATTCCAATGAGAAGTTAAAGTGATAGAGCAAGTCTGAGATGGATTAGTCGAACTGGTTGAAAAAAACAAAACTGAAAGCAGCAATGCAAAAGAATTATTGACTAAATATCTCACTCCAATGATAGATGCGAATATTGACCATATCGTCCTTTGATGCACTCACTACCCTTTTCTCATTCCTATGATAGAAAAGATCCTGGAAGAAAAATGAGTCTGAAATAAAATTACAGTCATAAATCCAGCTCCTGCTGTTGCTTTACAGACTCAAAGAGTCTTAAAAAGTTTGAATATAAATAATGAATGACCAGAAAATAAGAATAAATTTTACTCCACATGAGATGCTCAGATTTTAAAAAATTTTGTTGAAAATATCATTTCATGATTTGAAACAAATATACAAACAACACTAACAAAAAAATGAAATACTTTTCAACATTTAACGATTCAAGACACCAATGATGAATAATGAACCATTAGCATACTACCTACGTCCAACTACACTTGATGAAGTGGTCTGACAAGAGCAGACTAAACTTTCAATTCAAAAATTTCTAGAAAACTGACAAGTTCCATCAATGATTTTTTGGTGAACTCCGTGATGCTGAAAAACTACGATTGCTAACGTACTCTCCCACCAATTACAGGCAGATTTTTTTGAACTATCATGAGTAAAAAGCAAAAAAGAAGACTTGAATACAATTCTCGAACACGCAGAGAAGAACAAAGCTTATTGAAAAAAAACTCTCCTATTTTTGGATGAAATACATCGTCGAAATAAAGCCCAACAAGACTCACTTTTACCATTCGTAGAAAGTGGACTAATTACACTAATTTGAGCCACAACTGAAAATCCAAGTTTTACTATAAATAACGCCTTACTTTCACGTGCAAAAGTTATAGTTTTTGAAGCATTGAAGCCTGAAGATATTATTACATTTTTTCATAACAATCAAGAAAAAATCCATTCACGCTATCTAAATATCGAAATTACAGAAGAGAATCTGACTACCATTGCAAATTTAGCTAATTGAGACCTGAGAAACGCTTGTAATCTCCTTGAATCTTCAATCATGCTAAATACTGACTGAAAAATTAATGACGAAATAATCCAAAAAGCATTTGGTAAACCAATGTATTACGACCGTGATGGAGAAGAACATTACAATATTATTTCCGCTATCCACAAATCACTACGTGATAGCGACCCACACGCCGCTTGTTATCGAATTCAAAGAATGCTAGTTTGATGAGAAGATCCTCGCTATATTGCACGTCGTTTACTACGTTTCGCTAGTGAAGATATCTGACCAGCTGACAATAATGCATTATTACTTGCAAACCAAGTTTATGATGCAGTACAAAAAATCTGAATGCCTGAATGTAAAGTTTTTCTATTCCAATTAGCTTTGTATTTATGAAAAGCACCTAAGAATAATGTTTGTGAAAGAATAGACATAGAAACTATGAAAGATGTTGAAAAATATTGAAATCTTCCAGTCCCTATGCAAATTCGTAATGCACCAACCAAATTAATGTGAGAACTCTGATACTGAAAATGATACGAATATGCCCACGACCATCCAGAAAACCGTCAAGCTGACTGAACTATCAAAACGAATAATCAGCATTTCCCTGATGAATTAAAATGAAGAAAATATTTCTAAACCACAATTTTTGTCACAAAATCAATTTTAATTCGTATCTCATAGTGGATATTATTTTATCTAATTGTAAACCAATGTAAAAATGCAACGAACTAAAAGATTTTATTTTACTTTATACCATAAGCTTGATGTATAAGCAATTTTTTGTTGGGAAGATAAATACATCAAGCTGCATGAAAAAACGTGCAGCTTTTTTTAACCCAAATTTTAACCTTTAATATCTACACATGACAACGACTAAAAACAATGAAAACAAGATAACTCTACGAATGGTGGTAAAGTATTTCTTGAAAAAGAGTAAACCGTATAAATGTCTAATACTTCTAAGTCTATTATGAAGTATAATAATTGCGTGAGTATCTATCATATCACCCATCTACCAAACAAAACTTGTAGATATAGTATCTATGACATGAATAGAAAGACCTGAATTAGTCACTATGCTTTTAAAACTTTTACTTATCATTCTTATATTAGATTTAACAAATATCTGAGCACGGAGACTCGTCTGATTCCCTATGATAAAATATGAAAATGAAGCAATGAAAGATATTTACGAAGAATGCTTCCAGTATTTACATAGACATTCATATAGATTCTTTTCAAACAACTTATCATGATCGTTAATTAGAAAAATAAGTAAACTAGCCTGATCCTACGAAACAGTAGTCGATACTTTCATTTTTCAAATTCTAAATATGATTATATTCATACCAATGACCATAATCATAGTTATGAATGAAAATGTAAAAATCTGAGTTTTATTCCTAGCATTTGTTATAATCTACACTACCCTACAAATCATATTTTTCAACATAATGAAAAAATATGAAATAGAGGCAAACGAACGAAATTCAAAAACCACATGAGAATTATCAGATTCTATTATCAATAATTTTAATGTATTAATATTCGCATCAATACCTTATGAATTCAAAAGGTTCAAAGATACCCTATTATGATGGATGAATATAAGGAAAAAACAATGGAGATTATACGAATGGACCTACTTTGCAAGTAGTATGGTAACATGTATATTTGGAATATGATCTATCTATTTTGCCATAAGAGCATGGTGAGTTTGATTAGTCCCAGCTTCCGTAATAATATTGGTTCAACTATATGTAGTCAGAATTTCAAACCAATTATCCAATGTAAGACATATCCTCAAATCAATGAGTAGAGCTCTATGAGAATCCACAGAAATGCTTGAAATACTCAATACTCCACATGAAATTCAAGACCATACAAATAAAAAAATAAAAATCTGAAATTGAAGAATAGATTTTGAAAATGTAACATTCAGCTATGTTGAGTGAAAGAAAGTATTTGATGAATTAAATTTAAATATCAAACCATGAGAAAAAGTAGCCATAGTCTGAGCATCTGGAAGTTGAAAAACTAGTTTAATCAAATTATTATTCAGGTTTTTCGATATTCAATGATGAAAGATTCTAATCGATTGACAAGACATTTCCCAAGTTACTCAAGATTCTTTGAGAGAACAACTATCAATGGTTCCTCAAGATCCAATTCTATTTCACAGGACCATCAAAGAAAATATCGCATATGGTAGACCTAACGCCACAGAACAAGAAATTATCGCTGCTGCAAAAATGGCAAAATGTCACGATTTCATTTCAGGATTAAAAGATTGATATGAAAGTTATGTCTGAGAAAGATGAATCAAACTTTCATGATGAGAAAGACAAAGAATCGCTATTGCTAGGGCTATACTTGAAAATAAAAGCATTCTAGTAATGGATGAAGCTACTTCTTCTCTGGACTCTGAATCTGAAAAATACATACAAGACGCAATGGATGAAGTAATGAAAAATAAAACATGTATCGTCATTGCCCACAGACTTTCAACCATAGCTAAAATGGATAAAATTATAGTAATGGATAACTGAAAAATCGTCGAAAAGTGAAGTCATAACATTTTAATACAAAACAAAGACTGAATCTATCATAAATTATGGTCTATCCAATCATGATGATTTCTATCTACTGAAAATGATTAAAAAACGTAATTAACAAACATTGAATTGAAATTTTATAAAATAATTCTATATACAAGTATATGTTTTTATTTTATTCATTTAATCATATGAAAAAAAAATCAATTATAGCGTTCGGGATTATTATTTTAATTATTATAATATGCATACTAATTTTTAAGAAAAATAATATGTGAGATATTATGGACTGACCATGAATGGTAAATGATGTTTCATCCTATTCTATCAAAACATCCATGAGAGACTCTACACCATGAGAAGATATTTACGTTTACGATGAAAATAATAATTTAGTTCTTTCTTTAAATGATAAAGACCAACCTCAATACTTTTACGTATTATATGGTGATTATATAGTTTTAGATAGTGGAACCAGTGCCTCTAGCAGAGAAATGTTGGTTTATAATATTCCATCAGGCAAACTGATTTATAAATCAGATTACTATCCATGAGATAAAGGATTAAGATTAAACTGAAATAAAATCACATTCTATAAAGAAATAAGCAATTCCGAATTATCTAATTATACATTACCTATTTGCGAAAATGAATATGATAATGGATATATTGAAA
>Ga0265298_10006489_pt1 | contig 14433 bp, 12 predicted proteins | sample AusTroGonzalo_MG_3_FD_193486 | JGI IMG/M metagenome (GOLD analysis project Ga0265298, IMG submission 193486) | Bovine rumen microbial communities from tropical cattle in Woodstock, Queensland, Australia - Gonzalo_01 | ecosystem: Host-associated > Mammals > Digestive system > Stomach > Rumen ...
GACAAGGTGTTCAGGTTGTCTGTGAAGTAATGATCGAACGTGTATTCGAATATATCAAAGCCGTTGAACCCGATCTCATTGTTATCGACTCCATTCAGACGATGGCCACAGAAGACGTAGAGAGCAGTCCTGGCAGTGTGAGCCAAATTCGCGAATGTGCTGCCATGTTGCTGAAGTTCGCCAAAGAGAGTGGCATTCCCATCATCATCATCGGCCATATCAATAAAGAGGGAAGCATCGCTGGACCAAAGATACTTGAGCACATGGTCGACACCGTCTTGCAATTCGAGGGCGATCAGCACTACATGTACCGCATCGTTCGTGCCATCAAAAATCGCTTCGGTAGTACAGCTGAACTAGGCATCTATGAAATGAGACAAAACGGATTGCGTGAGGTGACCAATCCTTCCGAATTACTGCTCAGCGACATCAAGAACAGCGAAGAACTCAGTGGAGTAGCTATTGCATCTGCTATCGAAGGCGTGCGTCCGTTGCTCATAGAAACTCAGGCACTCGTTAGCACAGCCGCATACGGTACCCCTCAGCGCTCTGCTACAGGCTTCGACCTTCGACGGCTCAACATGCTACTGGCAGTGCTTGAAAAGCGTGTGGGGTTCAAACTCGGACAAAAAGATGTGTACCTTAACATCGCAGGAGGCATCCGAGTGACCGATCCGGCTATCGACCTCAGCGTCATTGCCGCTGTTCTTTCAAGCAATGTGGATACAGGTATAGACCACGATGTATGTATGGCTGGAGAAGTAGGCCTCAGTGGTGAAATTCGTCCCATAAGCCGCATTATGCAACGTATCGCTGAAGCAGAAAAATTGGGATTTAGCAAGATACTTATTCCAAATTCCAACCTCAGTAGCCTTGACCATACTCACTTCAAGATTGAAATTAAAGGTGTCCGACGCGTAGAGGAGGCACTACGTGAACTATTCGGTTAAACTCCTTGTGAAATAACTAAAAAATGTGAATTGTAAATTGTCAAATAGTAAATATTTCGTACCTTTGCAGTCGAAAAATATAAACAAAGAATAAATATGACAGAAAGACGAGTTAGAGTTCGCTTTGCACCAAGTCCTACTGGACCACTCCACATCGGAGGCGTGCGTACAGCTCTCTATAATTATTTGTTCGCCAAGCAACATGGTGGCGATCTCATTTTTCGTATCGAGGATACTGACTCCACCCGATTTGTACCTGGAGCAGAAGAATACATCATTGAAGCTTTCAAATGGCTAGGCATCAAATTCGACGAAGGAGTCAGTTTTGGTGGCAGTCACGGTCCATATCGGCAGTCGGAACGTCGCGATATCTACAAGAAATATGTACAACAACTACTTGATAACGATAAAGCCTACATTGCATTCGACACACCTGAGGAACTGGATGCCAAGCGTGCAGAGATAGAAAATTTCCAGTACGACGCCAGTACACGTAGCATGATGCGCAACTCCCTCACTATGTCAAAGGACGAGGTAGACAACCTCATTGCTCAAGGTCACCAGTATGTGGTACGTTTCAAAATTGAACCAGGACGCGATGTACGTGTTGATGATATCATCCGTGGTGAGGTAAACATCAACTCATCAATTCTCGACGATAAAGTGCTGTTCAAGAGTGCAGACCAATTACCCACCTATCATCTGGCAAACATCGTCGATGATCACCTGATGGAAGTCACCCACGTAATTCGAGGTGAGGAATGGTTGCCCAGTGCTCCACTACATGTGCTCCTTTACGAAGCATTTGGATGGACAGACACCATGCCTCGATTCGCTCATCTACCTCTATTGCTGAAGCCAGTAGGAAACGGCAAGCTCTCGAAACGCGACGGTGACAAACTCGGCTTCCCTGTATTCCCACTCGAATGGCACGATCCCAAGAGTGGCGAGGTGTCATCAGGCTATCGCGAGAAAGGCTACCTGCCCGAGGCCGTCGTCAACTTCTTGGCCCTGCTAGGTTGGAACCCAGGCAACGATCAAGAGATCATGACCATGGACGAGATGATCCGTCTGTTCGACCTCTCGAAATGTAGCAAGGCAGGTGCACGGTTCGACTACATCAAAGGCATGTGGTTCAACCACCAGTACCTGTTGATGCGCGACCCGATGGATTGGACACCCGAGTTCGACCGCATCCTCAAAGCCGAAGGCATCGAATCAACTCCTGAACGTGAGGCACAGGTGGTAGAGATGATGAAGATGAAGGTCATCGAATATACCGACAGCGACAACAACAAGAAGAAACGCAACATCAGTTTCGTCAGCGACCTCTGGCCACTTTGCAAGTTCTTCTTCGTCGCTCCTGAGACTTACAACGCAGAAGACAAGTTCGTTCGTAAGAACTGGAACCCAGGAACCGCTCTTGAGATGGACGAACTCATCGGAGTGCTCTCTGCTCTCGATGCTCATGAATTCACTGTTGCAGAAATGAAAGACATGGTCGAATCATGGTGCGAAGCCACTGGCCGCAAGCCATGGAACGCTTGGCGCGTAGCCCTCGTCGGTACGGGTCAAGGTCCAGATATGTACGAGTTGGCTGCCTTCCTCGGTAAAGAAGAGACCATTCGAAGAATGCAGAAAGCAATAGAAACGCTGGGATGAGAAAACAAACTATATTATCCAAGATTGACGAGAAGATTCAAATTATCTTCTACACCATCGGTATGTACGTCTTCACATTGGGTGCTATCTTTGCCACCTTCTTCGTGAAGAAGATACGCCATCAAGTGAAAGGTGACGCAACGACATGGATCAAAATCCGTAAATACATCCACAAAGACGATAAAGTCGTGTGGTTCCATGCCGCCTCACTCGGAGAGTTCGAACAAGGACGTCTACTCATGGAACGTGTACGGAAGGAACTGCCCGAGTACAAGATTCTGCTCACCTTCTTCTCCCCCTCCGGCTATGAAGTACGTAAGGACTACGAAGGAGCCGACGTGGTGTGCTATCTACCGTTCGATACTCCAGGTAATGCAGCTTCCTTTTTACGCTTGACCCATCCCGAAATAGCTATCTTCATCAAGTACGAGTTCTGGTACCACTACCTCCATCGTGCCCACAAGCGTGGCGTGAAGGTATACAGTGTCAGCAGCATTTTCCGTGAAGACCAGCATTTCTTCAAGTGGTACGGCATGACCCAGCCGCTCTATCAGTTCGACTACTTTTTCGTGCAAAATCAAGAATCAAAAGAGTTGCTTGCACGTCTTGGTATCGACAACACCATGATTGTAGGCGACACACGCTTCGACCGCGTCATCAAAATCAAACAACGGTCAGCCAACCTACCCGTTGTCAAGACCTTCGTCGACGACAAGCCCACCTTCATTGCAGGCAGCAGCTGGCAACCCGACGAGCAGATTTACATCCCTTACTTCGCCAACCATCGTGATTGGAAACTTATCATTGCACCCCATAAGATCACAGGTCACCACCTCAGTGAACTCCGCACTTGGCTAGCCGGTCGCAAAGTAATCTTCTATTCCGACATCACCACCGAAGACGGCCAGCAAGCTGTTGATGACAACATACTTCGCGAAGCAGAAGTACTCATCGTCGATTGTTTTGGTAAACTCTCATCCATCTATCGTTACGGCAACCTTGCCCTCGTTGGAGGCGGATTTGGAGTCGGCATCCACAACGTGCCCGAGGCGGCCGTCTATGGCATCCCCGTCGTATTCGGGCCTAACAACAAGAAGTTCCAGGAAGCCCAAGCCCTGCTCCAGTGCAAAGGTTCTTTTGAATTCACTGATGCAGCATCGTTCGCTACATTGGTAGATGACTTCATACAACATCCCGAAAAGATGACCGCCTCAGGCCAAGCAGCCAGTCAGTACATCTACGGAAACGCAGGAGCTGTCGATAAATGCTATGAGGCAATATTCGGGAACATTAGAAAATAATCAAAATTACGTAATGACGTTATTTCGTCATAACGATATAATTTGTTAAATAGTAAATTGTAAATCATCCGATGGCACTTATCAAAACCATATGCGGCCTGACACCCAAGTGGGGTAATGACTGCTATTTCTCAGAGAACGCCACCATTGTAGGTGATGTCACCATGGGTGACCAATGCACAGTATGGTTCAATGCTGTGGTACGAGGCGATGTCAACTATATCCGCATAGGCAACCGTGTCAACATCCAAGACGGCAGTTGCCTCCACACACTCTATCAGAAAGCTGCTCTTGAGATTGGCGACGATGTTACCATCGGACACAACGTCACACTTCATGGCTGCACCGTCCACAACTGTGCCCTCATTGGCATGGGGGCCACTGTCCTCGATCATGCAGAGATAGGTGAAGGCGCCATCATCGCTGCAGGAGCCCTCGTACTCCAAAACACCAAAGTAGGTCCAGGTGAACTATGGGGCGGTGTACCTGCCAAATTTATCAAAAAGGTAGATCCTGAACAAGCAAAGGAACTCAACCAAGGTATCGCCTCCCACTACATCATGTATAAGGACTGGTACAAAGACAAATAATCTCACTCTTCTGCAGGGTCAAAGAACAAGAACGACACTGATTATTAATAAAAAAACAAGCGATGCAGCTTCCTGCATCGCTGTTTGTTTAATACTCTTCTTCGTCCCAGAGGAAATCCTCTTTAGATGGATAGTCAGGCCATATTTCCTCTATGCTCTCATAGACATCGCCCTCATCTTCTATTTCCTGCAGGTTCTCAAGCACTTCAAGTGGTGCTCCCGAACGAGTCGCATAGTCAATCAGTTCGTCTTTGGTTGCAGGCCACGGAGCATCCTCCAGTTTTGTTGCCAATTCGAGTGTCCAATACATAGGCTTTCTCCTTTTTGTGAATTATGGTTTATGATTTATTAGTTATTGTTTTTTACCATTTTTTGTCTTTTTCAACCACACTTTAAATCTCTCCCTCTCTTTTGAGCCGCAAAAATACAATAAATATTTGTATCCACAAACGTTTTTCACAAAATTTTTATCTCAATTCGTGTTTTTTTTACATAAGAAGCAAATAAGGTATCCAGACTTGACTGAATACCTTATTATTTATCATAATGAAGGCAGAAATTGATGCCTTACATTTAATGTCTTTTTCAGAAGCGGACGGTGGTCTTTGCACCGCTGTAACCGACTATTTTCTGACGGCCATCGGGCAAGACAACAGTGAACGTGCGTGATTGCAACATTCCAGGATAACTGCCACGACGTGCTCCAATGGTGAGAGTGTGGCTCTTGTCATTCCAATCGAAGGAGATTGTTGTGTAGGCACCTTTCTCATAATTGTAGCTGTCGCCTTCGTCTTCATATAAGACGAACGACCCATTGGCACCTGGATAAACACGCATTTCGAGGTTGTCCCATGCTTTCTCACCTACATACTGCATCTCAGGACCGAGCGGCAGGATGCTGCCAGCACGAACGAACATGGGCACGCGGTCAAGCAATGTCTGCAGTTCGACATTTTGACCTCCTTGGTAACGCTGGCCTGTCCAGAAGTCATACCACTCTGTTCCCTTCGGCAGGTATTTCGTCGCGGTCTTCGTAGCAGTGAAATCCACTGCTCCTGCGGGTGAACCGTCGTTAGTGTTCTGTCTATTCCATCCTGTCATCTCATTCGTACGGATAATACGTTCTTCGGTATATTGCGGATTAACAATAGGACAAGCAAGGATGCTGCGACCGAACATAAACTCATCAGTCATGTCCCAAACCTGCTTGTCTCCTGCAAAGTCGGCAAAGAGTGGACGCATGTAGCTGTCGTTGTTCGAGGTCACCTGCCAAGCGATGCTATAGAGATAAGGAATGAGGCGATAGCGCAAACGTATCTGTTTCTCGATGGCATCATAGACGGGTTCGCCTTTCTTGCCGAACTGCCATATCTCACGTGGTGCATCGGCACCATGACTGCGGAAGACGGGGCAGAACAGACCGTACTGCATCCAACGCACATAGAGCTCCTGGAACTGTGGGTTCTTAGGAGCGGAACCGCCACCACGGGTGTTGTAGGATCCACAGAAGAAGCCACCAATGTCAGTATTGAAGTTAGGGTTGCCTGTCAGTGTGTAGCTGAGTCCTGCCGGTACCTGCTTACGGAGCATGTCCCACGATGAGTTTACATCGCCGCTCCACATGTTAGAGCCATAGTGCTGCTGACCAGCATATGACGAACGGGTCATGATGAATACACGCTTACCACGATCGTCCTTACGTTGCGACTGATAGATGCCTCGAACTGTCTCCAACGGGAAAGCATTACGCAATGAGCGCCAAGTACCTCCAGTCACAGGATGGGCATAGTCGCTCTCTTTGGGATTGAAAAAGTCCGGATCGGTAGAGTCCATCCACCAAGCATCCGTACCGTAATCATAGAGGGTCTTGAGATATTTCCAGTAGATGTCGCGTGCCACAGGGCTGAAGGCGTCGTAGACCTTTACACCTGAAGGATATTTCATATCGGGTGGCCATACGTGAGAAATACCGCTCTGGGGCCATGTCTCGATAGGCAGCAAGAGACCTTTCTCGTCCAACTCACGGAACTGCTGAGTTTGAGGCCCAAAACTAGCCCAGATAGAAATCATAAAATGAGCGTGCTTCTTATGTACATTATCTATCATTTGCTTGCCATTTGAGAAGTCCTCTGCAAGAAAGTCCATGGCATTCCATAAGTAGTTAGAGCCCCAGTACTGCCAATCCTGAATGATGCCATCGAGCGGCACATTAAGCGAACGATACTGATCGACGATTCCTTCAGTCTCGCGAGCGGTCTTATAGCGTTCCTTCGATTGCCAATAGCCATAGGTCCAAAGCGGGAACATTGGCACGTCACCACTAAGGTAGCGCATCTGGGCAATCACTCCATCGGCAGAACCTCCGTACATAAAGTAATAGTCCACCCCATTGCCTACCTCGGCATCGAAGGTCATACCCTCGGCATTGTCTTCGAAAAGGGTTGGTGAGTAGTTTTCCCAATAGATGCCCCACCCCTTGATGCTCTGCAGCACATTCATGAAGTCTTCGAGATTTGACTGCTCCATGCGTTTCTTCTCACCACGACGGTTCATCTTACCATTCTGAATGGTGCCCAAGCCGTAGATGGGCTCGTCCTTATCTAGTGTGAATGTTTGACGTGCTCCCTTTACGTCGCAGTTCTTTTCCTTGATTAAGACGACGCCTTTGGCCGTGAGAAACGTCAGGTTACCCTGTGCATCCTGCTTCACCGTCAGTTCTTTACTTTTCCATTGACCATTGGAAGCAGACCATCCCTTATCCATGGGTTTAGCAATCACTACCAATGTTTTCGTAGGTTCTCCTTTGACAACATGCACAATGCTAGGGGTGATGAACTCAATCTTCACATCTTGTGCCCAACCAACATTTGCTGTCAGTAACGCACCTAAAACTAATAGAATTTTCTTCATAAATGGGTTGTTTATTTTTGGTTAGTTTCTTCTCCTTATTATTATCCGTTTGCAAAGATAATGTAAAATGAGGAAATAGCCAAATGTTTTGCTCAGTTTTGCAAAATCAGTGTAGCAAAATCACTTAAAAGAAGAATTGTTTAATTGTTTATAAGAGAAAATGGCTAATAGTAAATGGTCAAATGGGAAATAATTCGTACCTTTGTAAGGATTTTTAGGATGTACAGTCAGGTGTCGCCAAAAATGGCACTTGCAATCGCCCAAAAAGAGATTAATTTTTAACAACCAAAGCATATAAACGTATTATGGCAACATTAGACTTAACTAAGTACGGCATCACAGGTTCAACCGTGATTGCTCACAATCCTTCTTTCGAGGATCTTTACAAAGCTGAAGTTGACCCATCTCTCACTGGTTATGAGGTAGGTCAGGAAACTGAGCTTGGTGCAGTAAATGTGATGACAGGTGTCTTCACAGGTCGTTCACCTAAGGACAAATACATCGTTGACGATGCTCAGAGCCACGATAAGGTATGGTGGACAACTGAGGGTTACAAGAACGACAACCACCCAATGACAGAAGCTGTATGGGCAAAGGTAAAGGACATCGCTATCAAGGAGCTTTCAAACAAGCAGCTTTATGTAGTTGACGCATTCTGCGGCGCAAACGAAGCAACTCGTCTTGCTGTACGTTTCATCGTAGAGGTTGCTTGGCAGGCACACTTCATCAAGAACATGTTCATCCAGCCAACCGAAGCTGAACTCGCTACTTTCGAGCCAAACTTCGTTATCTTCAACGCATCAAAGGCAAAGGTTGAGAACTACAAGGAACTCGGCCTCAACTCAGATACTTGTGTTGCATTCAACACAACCAGCCGTGAGCAGGTTATCATCAACACTTGGTACGGTGGTGAAATGAAGAAGGGTATGTTCTCAATGCAGAACTACTACCTCCCACTTCAGGGCATCGCTTCAATGCACTGCTCAGCTAACACCGACATGGAAGGCAAGAACACTGCTATCTTCTTCGGTCTTTCTGGTACAGGTAAGACTACCCTTTCAACCGATCCAAAGCGTCTCCTCATTGGTGACGACGAGCATGGATGGGATGACGAAGGTGTGTTCAACCTCGAAGGTGGTTGCTACGCTAAGGTTATCAACCTCTCAAAGGAGAATGAGCCTGACATCTACGGAGCTATCAAGCGTAACGCACTCCTTGAGAACGTAACTGTAGACAAGAACGGTAAGATTGACTTCGCAGATAAGTCAGTTACTGAGAATACTCGTGTTTCTTACCCAATCGACCACATCAACAACATCGTTAAGAAGGTTGCTGGTAAGAGTGCAGGTCCTGCAGCTAAGAACGTTATCTTCCTGAGTGCTGATGCATTCGGCGTTCTGCCTCCAGTATCTATCCTGACTCCTGAGCAGACTCAGTACTACTTCCTTTCTGGTTTTACTGCTAAGTTAGCTGGTACAGAGCGTGGTATCACTGAACCAACTCCAACCTTCTCTGCTTGCTTCGGTCAGGCATTCCTCGAGTTACACCCAACAAAGTATGCTGAGGAACTCGTAAAGAAGATGCAGAAGAGCGGTGCGAAAGCATACCTCGTAAACACTGGTTGGAACGGAACAGGCAAGCGTATCTCTATTCCTGATACTCGTGGTATCATCGACGCTATTCTCGACGGTTCAATCCTGAAGGCTGAGACTAAGAAGATTCCATTCTTCGACTTCGAAGTACCAACAGCTCTGCCAAACGTAAACCCAGCTATCCTCGACCCACGCGACACTTACGCAGATCCTAAGACATGGGAAGAGAAAGCTAAGGACCTTGCCGGACGTTTCATCAAGAACTTCGACAAGTACACTACAAATGCAGCTGGCAAGGCTCTCGTTGCAGCTGGTCCAAAGCTCTAATAGCTTTCATATAACAAAGCGAAAGGCGACATCCAATGGGTGTCGCCTTTCTTTTGGCTTGTTAATCGCTAATCAAGATAGCCGGCCTTCTTCAGTTCACCATAAGCGAAGTCGCATTCATCCCACCATGCTTGGCCGAATCGGCGAATCAATGGTTCCTTGAGGAAACGGTAAAGAGGAAGGGAGAGTTTGCAACCCAACTCTATCCCACATCGGCAGATGTCCCACTTGTCATAGTTCACGCCTACTGTCCCTGACAGGTTTTTGATGCGGACTGGATAGAGATGACAAGAGATGGGTTTCTGGAAATGAGTACGTCCTTCACGAAAAGCACGGTCAAGCACACAGAAACAGGTGCCATCGGCATCGTGATTGGCAAATACACAATCCTTATCATTCACTATACTGGTAACAAGTTCGCCAGAAGGATCAGGATAGACAACACCTTGTTGCCGAATCACTTCACGTGCCTCTGGTGTCAGTTCGTCCCATACGACTTCCATCGCCTCTTCAATCTCGGCAATCTCATCCTCCTCCACTGGTGCACCAGCATCACCTTCTACACAGCAGCAGCCCTTACATACGGGCAAATCGCAACAGAAATGCTGTGAGAAGATATCAAGCGAAACAAGTGTATCTTGGATTTCAAGCATTTATTCTTTCAATAAGTTCTATAATGCGCTGGCGCATCTGATGGTATTGTGGTGAGGACTTAAAATCAGTGTTTCGACGAATCATCTGTTCGACAGCTGCCTGACTATGCTGATAACATGAAAGTTCGTTGTCCATCTGCTGTGCATGAGCTGCATGTTGCTTGATTTCTTTCTCGCGTGCCCTACGAAGAATGGTACAGACGGGATTGACGACTTCCATCACGATATTGTCCATGATGTGATGGCCCTGCATGAAGAGATAGACATTGTCAGGGGTAAGTCCCAACTGTGTAAGTTCTTCCTTGAGTGGTTGGAGCTTTCCCTTAGCTTCAGGCACCTCTTTCTGTAACCATGCAATCTTTTGATTGACTTTATGACGTAAATGCTCCAATCCGTCTTCGGGATTGAAGATATTAACTTTGTGAATGGTAGCGATGTTACACAACGTGGTAAGAGGCATTTCGCTTGCACGATTGTTCCGATAGAGCCAAATGGCCCAAATAAAAAGCTCGTAGATGATGCGAGAATAGGCCGTGAGATATGCCACGAAATCAAACACTTTCTTGTCATTCAACGTTGCCATCACACATACGTTATGCAAACTTTCAGCATAACATTGATAGTTTTCTATAGCATAGACATAGGTGTGAACGATGAATGGATTGTTGTTGATTTCACGACTGGTAGAAGTTGAATCCTGAAGCAGATAGTCGAGGTCTGCATCCACACAGGCAATCATACTCGTACCGAGTCCTTTACCAAGATTGTTTGTAATAGCGGACTTCTTTCCTCTACTGAGATTGGAACGCGAAGGCAATACAATCTCAAAGCCCAGATCGTCATTCTCAAACTCTGCTAACACATCACGCCAAAAGAAGATGTCATCGTAACTTTCAACATATACGATGACCTTATGCTTCTTCCACTTCGGCCGCATGTGGTTCGCTGCCTCGAAGTAGCGCGAGTTGACATTATCGACCAGACGCTTGGGCATTCCTTTATTATGCTATTTGACAGTCACGTCTTCTACCTCAGTCACGATATCCATCCAACCGTCCATGATAAGGGCTGGCGAATGTGTTGAGAGGATAATCTGTGCATTAGGGTTGAGTTCACGAATCAAGTTGAGCAAACCCTTCTGCCACTCGATATGGAGACTGATTTCCGGTTCATCCATCAACAAAGCATAATGTTCGCCGTTTTCGACTAGTACCGTCAGCATGATGACCAACATCTGCTTCTCGCCCGACGACAACTGATAAGGAGTCAATACTTCCTCGTTTTGGAAGAACTGGATCTCATTGCTCTTACGGTCAATCGTCTTATCGGTATCCTTGAAGAGTTCGTCCATAATGTTTTGGAACTTCGTCTTCGGCACAGATACCAACGCAGCCTTCATTTGATCCTCTGGATTACCATTGGTAAGAAGTTCGATGATCTGGTTTCCGATGTTCACTTGATAATCCAAGAACCGCTTCTGCAACTTGTAGATTTGCCAGTCGAGTTCGGTCTTCACTCTTGAGTCGGCAAGTTTTTCAAGCAGATTACTATTAAGAAGCGGACGATCGAAAGAGCGGATGATGTCAAACTTGATGCTTGTAGCATCCTCTGGGAAAAGTTTGATCGTGACACCCTTCATCACTTCACCTGACGGGAATTCACCACTATCGATGAGTTTCAGCATCTGAGCGGAGTGGTTAATGATAGTACTCTTACCCACTCCGTTGATGCCACTTAGGATGTTCACTGTAGGATTCAGTTCCCACATGATGTGTTTGCCACCTTTCCACAGTGCCTTAATCTCGATACTCTTGATGTATTCTGCCTGTTTCATCATTTAGCTGATTGACGTAAGGAATTTCTCAAGGTTCTTCTTCTTTGTTGCACCCATGATGAGGAAGAGGTCAATGAGCCACCAAACTCCACATCCTCCACCAGTGAGCAACTTACCGATTCCGAGACCGATATCACCAATAATGAAACGGTCTACACCAAACTCACCGACAAAAGCAGAGAGTGCAATGCTCAAAATCGGATTTGTGAAATCCATTGCCATTACTGCCATTTCACGATCTGCTGGCAAATTTTCCAAACGTTCCCTAATCATAGGGATTGACTCTGCGGGGAAATTTTCCCCTTTTGTTGTAATAAACAGATTTACTTTCTCTGCATCCATAGTTTTAAATTTTTTAATAATAATTGTTTGCTCTATTTTGCAGTGCAAAGATAATGGATTATTCTGAAACCACCAAACAATCCTAGAAATAATTCATACTTCCAGACAAAACATTTGGTCATCTCGAAAAAAGTGTTTATATTTGCAGTGTAAATCCATGAACAATCATTATTCTCAATCAATAAATATATGAAGACTAATTATGAAATCCGTTATGCGGCACATCCTGAAGATGCCAAGCATTATGACACCCAGCGTTTGCGTCGCGATTTCCTCATCGAGAAGGTGTTTGGAGAGGACGAAGTGAATTTGGTTTACTCGATGTACGACCGTATGATTGTCGGTGGTGCGATGCCTGTGAAGGAGGCGTTGAAATTAGAAGCTATCGATCCGCTGAAAGCACCTTATTTTACAACTCGTCGTGAGATAGGTATCTTTAACGTAGGAGGTGAAGGTTGTGTGAAAGTAGGTGATGAGACTTTCGAACTGAACTATAAGGAAGCTCTATATATCGGACGTGGCGACCGCGATGTGGTGTTCGATAGCAAGGATGCAACGAAGCCTGCTAAGTTCTACATTAACTCTACAACAGCTCACAAGGAATATCCATGTAAGAAGGTAACCAAAGCAGATGCCGATGTCCTGGCACTGGGTTGTTTGGAAGACAGCAACGACCGCGTCATCAACCGCATGATTGTGCAGAAGACACTTGACAGTTGCCAACTTCAGATGGGAATGACCGAACTGAAACCTGGAAGTGTGTGGAACACGATGCCTGCACATATCCACAGCCGCCGCATGGAGGCATACTTCTATTTCGAAGTTCCTGAAGACCAAGCAGTATGCCATTTCATGGGTGAAATCGAGGAAACCCGCCACATCTGGATGAAAGGCGATCAAGCCGTACTCTCACCTGAATGGTCCATTCACTCAGCCGCAGCAACCCACAACTACACCTTCATCTGGGGTATGGGAGGAGAAAACCAAGACTATGGAGATCAAGACTTTTATAAGATAACGGATTTGAAATAAAATATGAACAATATATTTTCATTAGAAGGTAAGAACGCATGGATTACTGGTGCGGCTTATGGTATCGGCTTTGCAATTGCGAAAGCGTATGTAGAAGCTGGAGCAAGAATGATTGTGTTTAATGTACGCTCAGAAGAAGCTGTACAGAAAGCATTGGCCAGTTATCATGAAGCCGGAATCACAAACGTAAAAGGCTATGTGTGTGATGTGACGGATGAGAAAGCCGTGAAAGCACTCGTAGAAAAGATACACCAAGAAGTTGGACAGATTGACATCTTGGTCAACAACGCAGGTATCATCAAACGAATTCCCATGCACGAAATGGCACGTGAAGAGTTCCAGCAAGTGATAGATATCGACCTCGTTGCACCTTATATTGTCTCGGCAGCCGTATTGCCAGAGATGATGGAACGTCGCGAGGGTAAGATTATTAATATCTGCTCTATGATGAGCGAACTGGGTCGCGAAACCGTAAGTGCCTATGCTGCAGCCAAGGGTGGTCTGAAGATGCTTACCCGTAACATTTGTTCGGAATATGGCGAATACAATATCCAATGCAATGGCATTGGTCCTGGATACATCGCAACCCCTCAGACAGCACCTCTGCGTGAACGGCAGGCCGATGGTAGCCGTCATCCTTTTGATTCATTTATTTGCGCAAAAACTCCAGCTGGCCGTTGGCTCAATCCTGACGAGTTAGGTGGCCCCGCAGTATTCCTTGCTTCACATGCTTCGGATGCTGTAAACGGTCATATTCTTTATGTTGATGGTGGTATCCTTGCTTACATCGGTAAACAACCATGAAGAAATTAATCCTTCTTGATGCTTATGCCCTGATTTTCAGAGCCTACTATGCGTTGATTCGTAGTCCGCGAATCAACAGTAAGCGTATGAACACATCTGCCATATTTGGATTTGTAAATACCCTTGAGGAGGTCTTGAAGAAAGAGAATCCTGATTTTATCGGTGTGGCATTCGACCCTAAAGGTGGCACATTCCGCCATGAGATTTACCCAGCATACAAGGCTCAACGAGAAGAAACACCAGAGGACATACGTATCGCCGTACCTTATATAAAAAAAATATTGGAAGCATATCGTATCCCAATCTTAGAAATTCCAGGATATGAGGCTGATGATGTGATTGGCACTCTGGCTACGAAAGCATCAGAAAATGGTGACATCATGACATATATGATGACTCCAGACAAGGATTACGGCCAATTGGTGAAGGATAATGT
>Ga0265298_10006490_pt1 | contig 14432 bp, 14 predicted proteins | sample AusTroGonzalo_MG_3_FD_193486 | JGI IMG/M metagenome (GOLD analysis project Ga0265298, IMG submission 193486) | Bovine rumen microbial communities from tropical cattle in Woodstock, Queensland, Australia - Gonzalo_01 | ecosystem: Host-associated > Mammals > Digestive system > Stomach > Rumen ...
TAACCAAACCTGTCAAACAGGTTGTGTGGAAACGCATAATCTTCAACTTTTAATTCCTGGACCAAAATAACATCATATTCGCCAGTCCGCAAAATATCCATAAAACTTTGTGCATGGGCCCGTATAGAATTTATATTTATCGTTAAAATTTTCATATTTGAAATCCTTGCTGTTTATATTATAATAACCCCAACACAAAATAAAAAACAAGGGATTTTATATCATGAATATGTATAAGTTTTTAGAAAATACCGTTTCACAATTTCCAGACAACCTGTTTCTGGTACGTGAAGGCGTTACATTTTCTGGATTTATTGAATTGGTTCGGGCACGTGCTGCATCATTGCACAAGGCGGGCGTCAAACCGGGCGATGTTATCGGTGTTTTATCACACAATATACCCGAATTTCCAATAACATTGTTTGCAATATGGTATTTGGGCGGTCGTGTGTTGATGTTGGACACAAATCTGACCCCGTTTGAATATGACAATATGACCGGTATTGCAAATTGCCACTTTGTCTGTGCCGAAGAATCGTTCTTTTATAAAACGAAAAACTTTACATTTTATGACATAACGAAAAAAGACGGCAAACCAAATCCAGAATTACAACCGGCACCAACGGAATCATTTGAAATTGCAACATTGTCGTTTACATCGGGTTCGACTGGCACACCAAAGGTTGTTCCATTGACACATTTTAATTTAATCGAATGTGCCCATTCGTTAAAGGATATGAGTGATTATATTCAACCCGGCTATTACCTGTATGGGTTCTTGCCAATGTATCACATATTTGGATTTGCAGTTGAAATCTTGGCAACAATCGAATACGGATGCGGTGTCGTTTTACAATCCAGTATAAATCCAAAATTGCTGATGGCGGACTTCAAAGAATTCCGCCCCCAGGTGATACCTGCGGTTCCACGTTTATTTGAAATGATTCGCAATCGTATTATTGAACAATTAAAGGCCCGCCACTTGTGGTTATTTGCATCGTTCGTATTAAAGTATGGTAAAACACTGGAAAAAATCGGGCTTGGTTTCTTGGTGCGTAAAATTCAAGACCCTGTCCGCAACATATTCGGTGGTCGTGTAACATTGCTTGTTGCTGGCGGTGCCGCAACCAAGCCAGAGGTTGAAACGTTCTATGAACGCCTGGGGATGCCGTTTATCCAAGGGTACGGTATGACCGAAACGGTTGGACCAATCTGTATTTCAAAGCGGACCAAGAAACGCGTTCCGTTTGCGTTTGGTGCACCAACCACAAACAACGAATGTGAAATAAGAAACAAAGATGCCGACGGTATTGGTGTTCTGTGGGTTCGTGGCCACCAGGTATTTGATGGTTACCTTGATAACCCCGAAGTGAACTCTACGGTATTTGACGAACAGGGTTTCTTTAACACTGGCGATTTGGTATCGATGGATAAAAACGGCGAATTGCACTTTGCCGGTCGTAAAAAACAGGTTATCGTTCTTGATTCTGGGAAAAACGTGTATCCCGATGAATTGGAGGCAATGTTTATGAAAATCCCAGGTGTGAAAAACGTTGCAGTTTTTGAACATAAACTGGACGACAAAACGGTATCATACGCCGTATTCAGTGTCGAAGAAGGCATGACAATCGACAAACTGGCGACGGCGGTTGCAAATGCAAACAAGAAATTAGCATCGTATAAATGGGTGACCCACTTTGCAATGACAACGGATGATTTACCAATGACCAGCACGCAAAAGGTTAAACACCATATTGTCCGTCAAAACCTTATCGACGGTAAATACCCAATGCAGAAATAAAGACACCGCCCGTTCGGGCGGTTCTTTATTATATATATTTCCGCGTTGCCGGCCGACCCGAAAACGCCCCCTCGGAAGTACGAGTCGTTTCGAATAACATAACCGCAGAAACTCGCACAGCCCGACGTACATTCAGATGTCGAGACGTACTCGTATTTAGCCACCCAGGCGGACCGAACAGACACCTTTGTCATTGCGAGCCTGCGAAGCAATCCACCTGCCCCCAGGGATACCCACAAAATGCAACGCATTTTGCGGGGCCCGTTAGTGGGGCGGGATAGATTTACTTGTGAACGTATGTGAACTAGTAAATCTTGGGTGGGGGTGTACGGACAAATGTCTTTTATTACCCCCACCTAAGAGTCGTTAAACTCACTGCGTTCGTTAACCCGACTCTATCCCGCCCCACAAGGGGGCAGGTGAGTCTGCGTCGCAGACAATAATATAATAAGTCGTCCGGCTATTGCCGGCCGACCCGAAAATGCCCCCGCGGAATTGAGCTCGGCTCCGAACATCAGGGCCACAGTCAAGTGCACAACTCGACGCACAACTGGACGCCGAATCATACACATGACCATACACCCAGGCGGACCGAACAGGGAATTATTTTTTCCAACGCTTTAACGTTGGATATACAGATTTACAATATTCCCGCATTTGGTCCCCGGTCATTCCTGCCTGGGCCGCAAACGGCACCATCATTTCAATATATTCGTCCATTGTGGCATGTTGCAAAAATTCACCATCTTTATAGCAATACTTGCAATAATCTGAATTTACCGAACCATCTGCATTTGTTCCATACAGACTTTCGTCTTGCATTGGCATTGCACAACTTTGACATATATCCGCCATATTCAACCCCCATATTTATAAACACAAGTATTATATCACCTACTCCGATAAAAACAACCACACAAAAATATATTCACAAAATTTTATATTTGAATATAATCATAACGTGTTACAACCAACACACAAAAGGAGTCAAATATGTTCACAATTATATTTATTATTTTGAAACTGGCAAAGGTTCTTAAATGCTCATGGTGGTGGGTATTATTGGCATTGGCACTGGACGGGGCATTCGGCCGTATAATATAAAGAAACAAAAAAAACCGACCCAAATGGGTCGGTTTTCATTTTTGGTGGGTGCGGGTCCTGCCTTGATACGCAATAATAAAAATCAAAAAAATCTTCCCACTGTCGATTTTTTATTAAGTGGGTGCGGGTGATTCCCTCGGCATAAATGCCTGCGGGCAAACCGTAACGATTTGGTTGCGTTTCACTTACCAAATCTACTTGTTTTCGGACCATACAAACGTTGTTTGTATGGTCCAATCCAAAACCGTACCCGACAAAAATAAAAACGACCACAATGGTCGTTTTTTATTTTTGGTGGGTGCGGGTGGATTCGGACCACCTCAGGCGTAGCCAACAGATTTACAGTCTGCCCCGGCTCTCCAACTCCGGCGCGCACCCAAAACTTATCGTGGTGCGGGCAGCGGGACTCGAACCCGCACATCAAGCTTGGAAGGCTTGCGTACTAGCCCTTGTACTATGCCCGCGATAAATCGTAAGCGGATTGATTATATATCAAATGACAAGAAAATCAAGCGGATTATTGTGCCTTGGTTATCGGCGGGAAACAGTCGCCACTTAACTTGTTCGGGCAACACGCAAATGTTGCATTACCTAAATCTGTAAATGTCTCACCCGCACAGCATCCAAACCGATTTGGTTTTGTCCCATCACCACACAGACCCGCCGCGATATTCGCATCAAACACAGCAGCAATTTCTTCTTCTGACATCCCAGCAAAAGCATCATACGTCGCCACATTGCCCGCTGGTGCCACACCAACCGATGGTTGAACCGTTTGTGCCACAACCGCCCCAGCGATCGTTTCAGCGACAATATCTGGGACTTCTATGGTTGTACAGTCTGCATCATAATACTTTTGCATCTCTTTAACAATCCAAGCGACTGTTGAATCGTCACCTAATTCGTCTATCTGGGCCCCTAAACTTTCACAATTCGCCTTTTTGTTTTCAAGATATTCTGTCAAACCATCCAATCGAGTAGTTTGGGCCACCACATTTGATGCAACGGTTGGTAACGAACGTGCAATTGTCCGACGACCATTACTTTTAACACTGCAATACGAACGTTGTTGCATAAATAATTGGTTCAACTCTGCACGCTGTTCTGCATTAAGATTTCCAACCGCCGATAATTCTGCAATTTCCGCTTTGACCTGGTCGCATGTTTTACGTTCAATAACCTTTTGACCATCGTCGGCAAACGCCGGGGTAACAAAAGACATCAAACATAAAAACAATATCCGCAAATTCATTGTTAGGCACCTTTTACATTTTATTCATTAATAATTTTTTGAACCTGGATAATAAAATCGATTGTTGGGTCTGTTAACTTTCTTGCCTTGTCGAAAATCTCTTCGGCTGCCTCTTGCATATGCAGACGCTTATATGTTTCGACCACTTCGATTGTTTCATCATGACTGAAATTATCATTATCAATCGCACGTGCTATTTCTAATTCTTGGCGTGCCAATTCAGCATACGCATCAGAATTATCAATACAGCCCCGTTCCGCCAAACTTACATATATTTTTGCACGTTCAATACGTTCATCAATATTATCCGATTCCGCCGGCATACGACGTAACAGCAAACGTTCTACTTCATCACACACATCTGTATATTCTGATGGTTCAACGCTTTCAACATTCGCGATTGGTTCGCCCGCAATCGGCAAATGTTTATGCACATATACATTCGTTTGAATTGCAAGACCAACAAACAAACCACATGCAAACAACAACGCCAATGCGATAAACCCAATAATACGTTGACGACGGGTATGCACAACAACAACCCGTTTTACTGGTGTCGCCACCACAGTTTTCTTTGATTTTTGTGATTTTGTTTGCTTTTTCATTTCTCTCTCCTCTGTACCCCATATGCCCTATTCTAACTATTTTACTATACCATTTGCAATAGTAATTTTTTTATCTGCCCGGGAAGCCAATCCCATATCGTGTGTAACGAATAACATTGCCATTCCATTTTTACGCACCAATGACAATAACAAATCAAACACAGCCGTTGCATGTGCAGGATCCAAACTGCCCGTTGGTTCGTCTGCCAACAAAATTTCTGGATCATTTGCCAATGCACGTGCCACCGCAGTTCGTTGTTGTTCCCCACCCGACATTTCGCCCGGTAAATGTTCTGTGCGGTGCGAAACACCCGCCGCACGTAATAATTTCAATGCACGATTTTGTGCAGATTCTTCGTCCATACCATTGGCCAACATCGGCAAAACAACATTTTCCAGTGCTGTAAAGTCTGACAATAAATTATGTCGCTGATATACAAACCCTATTTTCTTGCGACGAATAACAGTGCGAACATCTTCACTCATTTTCTGGACTGGCATACCACTTATAATAATACTGCCTGATGTTGGTTTATCCAGCAACCCAACACATTGCAACAGCGTTGATTTACCAGAACCCGACGGCCCAACCAGGGCGATTATTTCCCCACGATGTAAATCAAACCCGCCACCACGCAATATATGTAATGGTTGACCACCTTCGACAAAAGTTTTTTTAATATCACGCACCGACATAACGACATCGCTGCGATTTACACGTGATAAAGAATTCAAAATACCTGCCATTGTCGTTTTTCCTTTTATTATTTATTCGTTACGCAATACATCAACGGGATCTGTGTTTGCCGCTTTCCATGCCGGATACAGTGTTGCCAAAAATGCCAATGCGATGGCTAATACAACAATACCAACAACCTGGCTGAACACTAACTTGGACGGCAATTCAGACAAATAATACAATTCCGCCGGGAATAAATCGCGTCCGGTTGCCCACTGAAAGAACTGACGTATCGGTTCAATATAGATTGCAATAATAACACCAAATATCATACCAAAGAACGCCCCAATAACACCGATACTGGTCCCGGATAACATAAATATTTTCATCATCGATTTCCGCGACACACCAAACGTCCGCAGAACCGCAATATCTTTGTTTTTATCTTTGACCAACATGACCAGTGATGACACGATATTAAACGCTGCAACAATCACAATCAGCAACAAAATCAAAAACATAACATTTGATTCAACCTGTAATGCACCAACAAAACCACGATTTAAATCACGCCAATCACGAACAACAAAACCGTCTGGTAACAGACGCACCAACGCATTTAACACACGATTTGTATCTTCGGGATTCTTAAGGAATAAATCAATATGTGTTACCGCATCACCGATATTCAAATATTTCTGGGCAGTTTCCAATGGCATAAAAATATAACCCGAATCATATTCGTACATTCCCATAAAGAACGATGTCATAACCGGATACGACATAATACGTGGCATTGTTCCAAATGGTGTTGGTGTTGCACCATTTGCAGATACCAGCGATATGTTATCCCCCATTGTTACATTTAATGCACGCGTAAGTGATGAACCTGCAACCAATTCGCCATCGTTAATTCTGTCCAGCGGTTTTCCATATATACGTGTTCCCATACCCGCCTTGGCCGCCAAATCAGACATGCGAATACCACGCACCATTGCCCCAGTATTATTTCCATTGGCGGTTGCCATAACCTGGCCTTCGGCAATTGGAACGATTGATGTAGTATAAGAATTGACGATTTTATTTTGCTGTATTTTTTCAATCAAGAAATCATAGTCTTTTATTGCACCATCTTGGTGATAGATAACAACATGACCGTTCATGCCGACAATACGTGATAACAACGTATCGTGAAACCCACCCATAACAGACATTACAACAATCAGCGTCGCAACCCCCAGCATAATACCAATTAACGACACCCATGAAACCACAGAACCAAATCCGCGTTTTTTCATACGCAAATATCGAAAAGCAACTTTTCTTTCAAGTTTTGAAAACATCTCTTTCACCCTTAATCATTTAAAAATGCACGCAATGCATCACCAACCAACGCACCTGTTTCGGTTGTTTTAACACTTGCTGGATCAACAATAGAAATCAACCGCGGCGACATAAACACAACCAGTTCTGCAAACGGACTGATTAATGTTTCTGGTGTTGTAACAAACGCATGTGTTGGAATCCCAACGATTATATAGTTATCACCAATCGTTGATGGTATTTCAAATGATGACAATTCACCATTTGATGTCCGCAAAACTATTTTAGCATCAATTTTATTACGTCCACCAAAATCGCCGTATTTTGCAGTTGCCCCAACAATCAAATCGGTCTCTAACCTATCTTCTTTACCACATTGGCCAATATCAAACCGCGATTGCCAGCCATTTGGAATTGCAAAAGTCCCCTGGGATATAAGGACGACATTCGCCTGTTGTTGCATAAATTCTTGTAATGTTTTTGTGTTGATTTCTGGCCCAACAACAACCGTCCGCCCAACGACCCCCGGTATCGACATCTTTATATTTTTGTCCCCGAATGCCGGGAAAAGGTTCATCCAAATAATCGGGTTGTCTGTCCGCGGATACACACGATATACATCAATATCCCACGCAATCATATATTTTTTCGATGCAATATCAGAAATAATCTGGGAAACCTCGCGTTCGATTTGATAATTACCTTCGAATACAATCGTTTTATCGTTCCAGTCAACCAACAGATTTCGCATATCTGCCCCATGCATTGCGTCCAACAACGCCATTATAATCGTCTCGTTTTTTGGCATTTTTATCAGCCATTTTGCACGATGTGTTAAATGAATTGCCCCATCGGTCGCGTCATATGAATAATACACCCGCCCCATCTTTGCCATTAATTCAACCGCATCGGTTAAAGACCCCGATGATATAGTCCCAGATATTTTTTCGGTCATCTGAGAATCTTCGACAACATCAATATCGGTTCCGTCCAGTAATTTATTCAACGCATCACGCACCGTCAATTTTTTGAATTCATAGTCTGACACTTTTAAATCAGGCAGTTTATCACCAACATTTAAACGCACAATTTCAATTTTTTCTTCGGGCACGACCGACACAACATTTTGGTTATTCCAGTCAACACTGCACCGTTTTGGTAATTCGATTGAAAAACGACGTGCCGTATCGGTGGTTAATGCGGCTTTCTTTGGAAAGATTGGCACCGAATTTTCACCAATCACCATATTATTTACAACAGTAATGTTGTCGTATGCCGGTTCAGAATTTTGAACCTGTTGCTGGCACCCTGCAACAACCGCCACCACTGTCGCCATTTTCAAAAACATTTTGCAAAAACGTTTTATCATTCCCTTTCCCCCCATTATTGAATATTCATAAACTTTTCAAATTCCGCCAGCGTCATTTCATAAATTGGTTTTTGTGACGGTGTTGTTAAACTTTTTACGCGTTCATATTCGACATTTATGCGTTCAATAAACTTTGCGACATCGGCCGGAATTGCAATTTTACCATCTGCTTTCAGTCGCCGTCCATATTCAGCAATAAACTCTAAAACGTCGGCCGCATACATACGCCCAGAATAATTTTCCATTGGAATTCCGCCCTTTTGCACACAAATTGCCGACATAATCATTGTCGTCTGATTATAGTAATTTGCCAGTTTAATAAAGTTTGCAACAGATAACGCCATGGGCAAAATCCTTTCCTTGGTTTTATGCATTATAAAAACTATTGCCCCCTAAACGCAAATAAATTATAATAAGAATTATGAGAATAAAAATTTTTGCATTATTATTGCTTTTGGGTGCATGTGCATCGGCAAACAGCGGTAACATTGATAACGCCACTATATTGAATTGGGAGAACGAGGCTGTTACCACCGAACAATTTGTTCGCGATCACAAGGCATGCCTGGGGATTGAAAAGAAATCATACACCCCGCGTTCACGTCTTGCTAAACTACTTGCCCCGAATCAAAGTGGCATGATGCCCGACTGGGACGGTTTGTGGGTAACATTCCAATCAAACGAATATCGCGATGTGGGTCAACGTTCATTATTATCGGTACCACGAAATACGACTTCTAAATCGGTTGGATATTATCGTAAATGCATGTTTCGCCGGGGTTATTTGCTTCGGGCAAGATAATTTTGTAATGATGTAATTTTGTGATATAATTGTTGCCATGAAGCGTTCAATCGTATTTTGGTTATATTTTGTTATTGCCATTATCCTGGGCGTATATTTTGCGACCCGTATAATTATGAATGGCCTGGGGCATGGTCGGGCCGCGGTTATTCATAACATTTCAATTTCTGCGGACAGTTCTGATTCTGACCTGGCTGCGATTCAAACGGTTGCCGCCGCGGGATTGGGTGCAAAAACAAATTCATTAAATCTGGAAACATTAAACCGTCGCATTGGTGATGTTCCAACGGTCCAAGAATCCGCAACGCGGCGTCTGCCAAACGGAACATTAAAAATTCGCGTTAAATTGTATCATGCGGTTGCCCAATGGACGGACGGGGTTGCTTTTTACCCACTGTCGGGTGATGGAACAATTGTCCAAACACCGTCTAATGCACGCGATTCATCTGCAATTGTATTTCGTGGCAAATTACCCGAAAACATATCGGAAATTACTGGGGCGGTTCATGCAATAGCAACCGACATTGACTATATGGAATGGATTGAAAATCGTCGTTGGAACATTGTGACCCGCGACGGAATCACCGTTATGTTACCCGAATCTGACCCGGTTTCTGCGGTTCGTTCTTTGCGTTCATTAAATGAAAAGCAAAACATTCTGGCAAAAGATATAACCGTAATAGACATGCGTGATTCTGCACGCATATTGGTGAAGTAAATGTTTAAAATGAATCTTACTGATTCTGCATTTTTATGTTTGGACATTGGTTCGTCCGCGGTGCATGGTATTGCACATCGCGTACGTTCGGGCCGTATTTCTAAATCTGCAATGTTTGTATCAGAATCTTTTGATTTGGTTGATGCAACAAAATCAGTGATTGATGAACTGGAATCGCAAATCGGTCGACATTTTGACTATGCCTATGTAACTGGGAATTTTGGTGAATCACATTTTGACATTACGACAAAAAACACTGTATTCCAAGGCGAACACCGCATTGGTCCGGCCGACATTCGGCACCAGATTTCTGAAATCGCTGCACCCGACGGATTTTTTCCAATATATATTATACCACTGCGTTATGATTGTCCGCATATGCGTAATATGTTGTCACCAATCGGACATGTGGACAGCCAGTTGGTATCAACATATGCAACATTGTTCTATACACATGCCGCAATGGATGAAATAAAGTCTGTCCTGCGACGTGCACACATACAATCAAACGGATTTTATGATTCACAATTTGTATTAAATTCGGTTTATCACACACCACACGAAACAACAATGTTTATCGATTTTGGTGCGATGTTCACAACGGTATCCATATGGACCGACCGCGGACCAATTTGGCAGACCCAGGTTCCAATGGGCGGCACAAACATAACCCAATCTATTGTTGACCGTTTTGATATACCGTTTATCGATGCCGACCGTATAAAACGTGGCGTATTCACAATGTTGCCAAAAACGACCGATCGTTTTACACCGGCGGATGTTGCGTTTGATTTTTCACGTGCCGACATAAACGATATTGTTATTCCATATATGACAAACATTATAAACAATATCCGGAATGCCGCAACACCGATTATGGAAAAACACCCAATTAACAAAATCATTATAACCGGTGGTGCATCTGATGCCGATGGTGTTGTTGACTTTGTATCAAATACTTTTGGCATTGTAACCGAAAGTGTGCATATTGACGCCCCGGTTCGTGCATTGGGCGAACACATTTGGAACATGTCTGCGGACGAATGTGCAAAAATAATTGCCCGCAACGAACGTATGAACAAGCGGTTCGAACGCATATTGAAAATCTTTCATAAAAAGCCAAAAAAAGTCCGCAAATTTGTCCCGATTTTGCCCAGCAGTATGTGCTTTGACATGAACAACAGCACCACATACACGACATTTGATGCGGCGGGCATTTCGATGATTCATGTTGATATAATGGACGGGTTATATGTAAATAAAATTGCGGGTGGAATTGATACATTACGTAAAATTCGTTCCCGTACAACGGCACACTTGCACGTGCATTTAATGACCGAAAGCCCATCTGCATGGGCGGCGGACGCAATTGCTGCGGGGGCCGATACGGTAATTGTTTCAACAAATACATCGGGGGTAAAAAACGCAATTCGCACAATAAAATCATCTGGCCGTCGTGCCGGCATTGCATTAAACCCCGACACATCGCCTGCAATATTGAAACCGATTATTCGTGATTTAGACGAAGTTATGGTAATGACGGTTGAACCGGGGGCGGCGGGTCAAGAATTTATGCCGGCATGTTTGCATAAAATATCCATTTTGGCGGCAACACGTAAGAAATATGGATTAAAATTTGTAATATCGGTTGATGGTGGAATAAACGATAAAAACGCACAAATGTGCTGGGATGCCGGTGCCGATTTATTGGTATCGGGTTCATATCTGGCACACAGCCCCGACTTCCCAATCGCAGTGCAAAGTTTATTAAAGAAACAATAAAAAAAGCCGGTAAACACCGGCATTTATTTTACAACAATTTTTCGTCCAGAACCATGTTCGGTAATATAAACATGAATCGTATTTTCGGGTAATAAATCGGCGGCGATGTCTGGCCATTCAATCAATGTTATATCGTTTGCAATTGCATACGGCAAGCCGATTTCAGTTAATTCACTTGCATCATTTATGCGATATAAATCAAAGTGTGATATACCGTCGTAACTTTGCACGATTGTAAATGTTGGACTGGGGACCACCGTATTTTCACCACGCAGTGTTTGTATTATTGTGCGTGCAACCTCAGACTTTCCCATACCCAAATCACCATGCAACGCCACCGTCACCGGTGCATGCAACGTTTTCGCAAAATTCTTTGCCCACGCATGTGTTTCATCGATGTTGTTCAAGATATATTCTTTATCTGAACTCTGAACTCTGAACTCTGAACTCTTCATAGTTTTACTCCAACAATAATAAATCGTCTTCCATTTTGTGTATAGTATCACGCAATTCTGCGGCAATTTCAAACTCTAAATCTTCGGCCGCTTTATGCATCTTTTTGGTCAACTTTTTGATTTCGGCACGCAGCGATTCTGCATCCATAACACCACCAGATTTATCATAGACAAATTTGCGTTTTTTATCCGTCTTGTCATCTTTATCACCAACCTGTTCAAATATCGCCTTAGATATTGTCTGTGGTGTAATGTTGTGTTCGGTATTATATGCCATTTGTTTTTCACGACGACGTGCGGTTTCGGAAAGAGCAGCACGCATTGAATCGGTTATTGTATCACCATATAAAATCACACGACCATTTGCGTTTCGTGCCGCACGACCGATTGTCTGAATCAACGAACGTGTCGAACGCAAGAATCCTTCTTTATCGGCATCCATAATTGCAACCAATTCACATTCGGGAACATCCAAACCTTCGCGTAACAAATTGATTCCAACCAACACATCGAATTTTCCCATACGCAAATCACGCAGCAAATCAATACGTTCCAATGTTTCAATATCACTGTGCAGATATCTTGCACGCACACCGTTTTCGTTTAAGTAATCGGTTAACTGTTCTGCCATTTTCTTGGTCAGCGTTGTAACCAACGCACGTCCAGAAATATTCTTTAATGTATTCAGTAAATCATCAACCTGGTGTTCGGTTGGTCGAACATCACAAATCGGGTCAAGAAGTCCCGTCGGGCGAATAACCTGTTCGGAAACAATACCACCAGACTGTGACAATTCCCATTCCGCCGGTGTTGCCGAAACAAAGATTGTTTGCGGACGTAATTTATCCCATTCTTCAAATGTCAATGGCCGGTTATCCACACATGCCGGCAGACGGAACCCATATTGCGACAAGGTTTCCTTTCTTGCCCGGTCGCCACGTGACATAGCACCAATTTGCGGAACGGTAACATGACTTTCATCAATAAAAAGAACAGCATCACGTGGTAAATATTCAAACAATGTCGGTGGTGGTTCACCCGGTGCCCGCCCAGTCAGGTATCGCGAATAGTTTTCAATTCCGCGACATGTTCCGGTTGATTCCATCATTTCGATATCAAAGTTCACGCGTTCACGCAAACGTTGTTCTTCGACATATTTCATATTTTCATGAAAGAATTGCAACCGTTCATCTAAATCGTGTCGAATTTCACCAATCGCATTAACAATACTGGGCATCGGTGTTGCATAGTGTGTATTTGGATAAACCGATATACGATTCAGCATTTGCAATTTTGCCCCTGTTAACGTATCAAATTCCCATATTTCATCAATCTCATCACCAAAGAAAGACAGTTTCCAACCACGATCGGTCGAATGTGCCGGAAATATATCCAGTGTATCACCACGCACACGAAAATCGCCACGCGTTGGTGCAACATCGTTGCGTTTATATTGAATATCAACCAGGCTGCGAATTACGTCGCCCACCCCTATTTTATCGCCCGGGTGCAAAGACAATTTCATACTGGAATATTCATCTGGGGAACCCATACCATAAATTGACGATACCGATGACACAACAATAACATCGCGTTCTTCCAGCATCGCACGCGTTGCACTGTGCCGCATACGGTCCAATTGGTCATTAATTGATGCATCTTTATCGATATAAGTGTCGGTTGTGGGAACGTATGCTTCGGGTTGATAATAATCATAATAAGACACAAAGTATTCAACATGATTGTGCGGAAAAAACGACTTCATTTCGGTATAAAGTTGTGCCGCCAGAATTTTATTCGGTGCCATAATCAATGCCGGCCGCCCCAGTTCCGCAATCACATTTGCCATTGTGAAAGTTTTCCCAGAACCCGTAACCCCAAGTAATACCTGGGACCGGCGACCATCACGCACCCCCGCCACCAATTCAGATATCGCGGTTGGCTGGTCGCCCATGGGGGCATAAGAACTTTCAAGATTAAATACTTTTTTTGTCATTTTTTTATTCACAAACAACAATATAATTCATTATAATGAAAATACAAGAGAAAGAGAGAGATGGCAATCAAGCCCAGATATGTTCGCAGAATCGGTTGGACTGCGGTTGGTATTGTTGCCGCCACTGCGGTGGCGTTGGTGTTTGTGCCACCAACAATAACATTAAATTATATGAAACCACAACTGGCCGCGGCGGTCCAGGTCCAGACTGGAATTCCTGCTGAATTTAATGGCGATGTCAATTTCAGTTTGCTGGGGCGTGCAACGATTGTTGCACGTGATATTTCGGTTCCGTTCGGTACAATTCATTCGGTAATGTTTTCCGTACCGATGTTCAGTGTTTTTCATCCGACCACTGCGGAATTAACTGGACCTGTTTCAATATACGGTGGCAATTTCAAGATTAATGATTTGAACGCGTTTGACTTTAACACGAAAATAACACTGTATAATTCACGCATTAATTTTATGTCGCACGACTATGATATCGTTCGTGGCGAATTAAAGAACGGTCGTTTCAACGGCACTGTTCGTACACCACAACAC
>Ga0265298_10006492_pt1 | contig 14430 bp, 13 predicted proteins | sample AusTroGonzalo_MG_3_FD_193486 | JGI IMG/M metagenome (GOLD analysis project Ga0265298, IMG submission 193486) | Bovine rumen microbial communities from tropical cattle in Woodstock, Queensland, Australia - Gonzalo_01 | ecosystem: Host-associated > Mammals > Digestive system > Stomach > Rumen ...
CTGAAGCGGAGTATCCACGGACTTACGGGAGATTACACCCGGAGCCACACGTTCGATCTTGCGGCTCTTATCGGTAACAATGGGGCCCTTATCGTCGATGGGCTGACCCAGTGCATTTACGACACGTCCGAGCATGGCATCGCCTACCGGCACCTCCACAACGCGGCCGGTGGTCTTCACCACATCACCCTCGCTGATGGCGGAGCTGTCTCCGAGGAGCACGCATCCCACGTTATCCTCTTCCAGGTTCATGACCATACCGTAAACCTCGCCGGGGAACAGCAGAAGTTCACCCTGCATGGCGTTATCCAGGCCATGGATACGGGCAATTCCGTCCGCCACCTGGATCACGGTACCGATCTCCGCGGTCTCCAGCTTTACTTTATAATTCTCGATCTGTTGTCTGATGACAGAGCTGAGCTCTTCCGGTTTTAATTGCATAGCTGTTTACCTTTCAAATGTCTTTCAAGGTTTAAACACCCGTCATAAGTGTATTCTTCATATGGTAAAGCTTTGTCTTAAGACTGCTGTCCACGACCTTGTCTCCGAGACGGATCACAAGACCGCCGATCAGTTCAGGCTCCACCTCATAAGAGATCCGCATGGATTCATATCTGGTGGTATCGAGAAGCTTCTTCTCGATGGCGGCCTTATCCTTATCCGCAAGAGGAAGCGCACTCAACACATGAGCGACACCGATCTTCTCCTCTTCCAGCGCCATTTCGACAAAACAGGAAAGAACCTTGGGCAGTTCCTTCACATGTTCCTTCATAAGCAAGGTCTCCACCAGCCCGCAGAGTAAGGGATCCGCCTTCTCTCCGAACACGGTATCCACGATTTTTTCCTTTTCCTCCTGCTGGATCTCCGGATGACAGAGCACCCGAAGAAAATCGGGGTTTTCATCAAGAACCCGGAGTACCGTCTCCGCATCCTCACGGACAGAGGAAAGACGACCGGTATCCCGGGCAGCGTCAAAGAGCGCTGTTCCGTATACGGTCTTTACTTGTCTTGCCATGTTTCATCCCCTATTTCATCCAGTGTTTCCTGAAGAAGGGCCTCCTGCTTCTCCGGGGTCATTTCCCCTTCGATCAGCTTGCCGGCCATAGCGGTAGCGACACCGATGATCTCGGTACGGACTTCTTCACGCACCTTCTGCTTCTCCAGCCGAGCCTCGCGCTCTGCAGAAGCACGGATACGTCCCGCCTCTTCCTTGGCACTGTCTATAATATCATTTTCATTCTTAATGGCTTTTCTTCTGGCTTCACTGAGGATTTCCAGCTTCTCCTGTTCCACTCCGGCAAGCTTTGCGTCATACTCCGCCTTAAGCTCTGCCGCAGCCCTCTTATCCTCTTCGGCTGCCTTCCGGTCACCTTCCACCTTATCCTGCCGTTTCTTCAGTGCATTTCTCACCGGATTGATGAGAAGATACCCCACAACAAGAAACAGGATGAAGACCGCAACGCCCTGAAAGAGAATGTCAAAAAGCAGCTGGCTGTCCAGCCCGAAGATCCGCCCGGTTGCAAGTACTGCACCGTTCACATTCATAGGATCACCTGTTTATCTTTCTGATGTTTGCTTATCCGATGTTATTCTGACAGATTCTACTTATCAAAAGGCTTAACGAACATCAGGAGAAGGGCAACGACCAGACCGTAAAGACCGGTGGTCTCTGCTACTGCCTGCCCCAGAAGCATTGTAGACATGATGGTACCCTTTGCTCCGGGGTTACGACCTACTGCCTGTGCGCCGAGACCGGCTGCATTTCCCTGACCGATACCGGTACCGATACCGGAGCATACTGCGATGCCTGCGCCCAGTGCGGAAAAAGCGTGGATCAGATCATTTCCGTCGAAATTGACATTCATTCTTTTGTCCTCCGTTTGAACTATTTTCTTGAAACTTTCTTTTATTATGTCCCGCTCCCCCATTTCATCGGGAACCGGTTTAAATCATGGTATTATTCAAATGCACCGCGTTTCTCCGCAACGAATGTCACGGTCAGCATGCAGAATACATAGGTCTGGATACCTCCGGAGAAGATATCGAAATATACATGCAGCGCCGAAGGAACGCCGAGTTTTGCGAACCAGGGGAGCATACCGTAGTAAAGAGACATCAGCACCGTGCCGCCCAGGATGTTACCGAAAAGACGGAGTGACATGGACAGCGGTGTGGAAAACATACTGATCACATTCATGGGGAAGAACAACGGGAAGGGCTCGAAAAGTCCTTTCACCATCTTCCACTTGTTGTAGCGGATATCCGCATACATGATCATCACCCAGGTTATGAGTGCCAGGCACAGTGTCGTGCCGTAATCCGCTGTAGGCGGACGCAGCCCCAGAATACCCGAGGTATTACTGAAGAAAATATAAATGAACAGTGCGCCCAGGTAGTTGATGTATTTCTTCGCGCCCTCTTTTCCCATGGCGTCTTCAACGAAATGGGTGAGCATATCCACACCCATCTCAACGATGGTGGATGCGGCGGTCATCTTTCCTTCCCGCTCTGCCTTAAAGAAGGCATGTCTGAGATAAAGGGTAAGGCAGATGATGACGCAAACGACGATCACCGTACAGATATGGGTGGTCGTAAGGTACACCGTTTCTCCGAAGAAATTCACCGGGACATGTTCATGTATGTAGAAGTCTGCTTCCCGCAGAACAGGAACCCCGCCGAGGGGTGTTCCAACGTTCAACATAGTCTATGCCTCCAAATGTAATGCTTGTGCTTTATCTAAATGCTAACGCTTTTTCAGTCTTTTTTTGATAAAGGGCGGAAGTTCGTCCTCATCATCTTCATTATTCGATTCATTATTCGATTCATTATTCGATTCATTATCTGTTCCGGCAGACGCCCCTCCGGAATTCTCCGGCTCACTCCCCGAATCTTTCGGCGGTTCCGGCTCTCCCAGCATTTTCGAGAAAAGTCGGGAAAACGGTCCGTGAAGAAGTCCCGACACCTTGATGGACGCCACCGCGAGAGCAGCTCCTGCAAAGCTGTATACACTGAGCCAAATGGCCAGTCCCAGTAAAACGGCTGTCACCGCGATCCTGAGTGCTCCGTGCAAAGAACCGTAATTCCTTGCTCGCCTCTCATTCATGGAAAGCGCCGTCTCGATGGAATCGTACATATTGATCAGGAGGGCTATGGCAAAAGCGGTCCCCACTGTGATCCCGAGAAGGAAAAACCACCGTCCCGGAAGTACTGCCGTTCCGATCACGGCAAGGGAAAGATCGATCAAAATCATACCGAAGATCAGCTCTCCCAGAGTCCTTCCCGCTACCGGCTCCCTCCGGATCCTTGTCAGGCGAAGAAGAATATCTTTCAAATCGTAATTCCTCTCCTTCTATATAAACCATCTATATAAACCGTCTATATAAACCGTCTATATTATCTGTCTTTATTATCCGTTTTAACGGTATGGGATACAGAATCCTCTTCCTCCGTCAAATGCCCCGTCGGGGATTCAGCCCTGTCCGCGGCAAATGCCTTTTCTGTCCAGTCCGGCTGTCTCGGATCCTTATCTTTATTCTTAATATGCTTCCTGAGCAGCAGATACACCGCCCGGTAACCACTGAGGATTCCCAAAAGGATAAATACCCAGAGCAGCTTCGTCCCGAATCGGTTATCCAGCCAGAGTCCCAGCGCAAAACAGAGACCGAAGGTCACCAGCATGGTGATCCCCACCTGCAGGATCAGAAACAGAGTATTCAGGACTTCGCCTTTCTCTTTTCCGGAGCTGTTCATCGGCATTCTCCACTACAGCTAAACAAAAAACTCCAACTATTATATACTGTTTCCGGCGTTTTCGCAAGGAAAAACCTTGCCGCGCCCTTGAAACCTTGTTGCTTTCCGGGAAATCCTATGCGGATAGTTTTCCGATTTATCCTTATTCTTCCGGATTCAGGATAAACCGTTCCACCACCTCAGCGATCCCGTCCTCTTCATTGCTGGCAGTGATATAATCCGCCACTTCCTTCACCTCAGGCTTCGCATTTCCCATAGCCACACCGACGCCGGCATATTTCACCATGGAAATGTCATTGAAAGCATCGCCGCAGCAGATGGTATTGCTCTGGGTGATGCCGATGGGCCCGATGACACGCTCCAGTGTCCTTGCCTTATCAATGCCCCGGGCGGTGACTTCGATAAAGAACGCCTCGGAACGCATGACATTTGCCTTTGCCCCGAAAATCTCCTGAAGCTCTTTCATATACCCTTCTGACTTTTCCGGATCCGCGGTAAGAAGCGCCTTATAAATATCATAGTTTACATAATCCAGGAAGTTTTCGCACTCTCCCACAGGAAGATTATTGATCCGCGCCTCAAGCCGGATCCAGTCATCCAGCCTTCTTCCGGAAAGCACCTGGGGATTCTTCGTCATATCCTGATCATAGGTTATGATTCCGAGATCTTTCTCCTCTGCATACCGGTAAAGTTTTTCCAGCAGAGCATTCGAAAGCTTCTTCTCGTAGATATCCTTCCCGCTCCGGCAGTCCTGAACTCTTGCCCCGTTGTAGGTCAGCGTGTAACCGCCGTATTCTGCAAGGCGCAACTCATCCACATACCGCTGCACTCCGGGGGTTGGCCGCCCCGACGCGATCATAACGCTGTGTCCTTCCTCCATGCACTGAAGGATAGCCTCCTTCGTCTTCGGCGTGATCTCTTTTTTGTTGTTGACTAAAGTTCCGTCAATATCCAGAACCAGAAGCTTTTTCTCCATGAAAAGTACTCCCTTTCATAATCCCTCGTTTAATCTCATAATAATTCCAAAAATAAACGGCCTTCCGACAAACAAAAGTCTCATGTTTATCTTCAGCCGTTTATTATCAACCCATAGTAATTTTTATTTCTATTATTTTTCTATTATTTTTCTATTATTTTTCTATTATATTTCTATTTTATTATTATTTCTTTTTCCGGCCTTCGCCTTCTTCACCATAGCCATAGCCATAAGCATCATAATAGCCATAATAGCCCTTGTAATAGCCATAGTAACCCTTGCCGCCGACTTCCACCTTGTTCAGAATAGCGCCGAGAATCTTACAATTGCTCTGTACCAGCTGTCGCTTTACATCCTGTGCCACCTTATAGGAAATGTTATCTGCCTCGATAACCAGGATACATCCGTCAGATGCCTTGGTGACCAGCACGGCATCAATTACACTGCCAAGCGGCGGACAGTCGATGATGATATAATCATACTCTTCCTTGAATTTCTTAATCATTTCCGCGAATTTAGGAAGGCCCAAAAGCTCTGCAGGATTGGGAGACTTAACCCCCGTAAAGATCACATCCAAATTGTCGATATCCGACTCGTAAATAATGTCTTCAACATTTTTGATCTGACCGGAAAGAAAATGACTGAGTCCTTTTGTCTCCGTATTTACACCATAACGGGCAATGGTTACCGATTTCCGGATATCTGCATCAATATAGATGACCTTTTTTCCATCTTCGGCAAAAGACCTTGCAAGATTAAAGCTTACTTGCGATTTTCCTTCATTCGGTATGGAACTGGTTATGGCAATTGCGCGGACATCCTCACCGGAAAACACGATATTGGTCCGCACACGCTTATATGCCTCATTGGTCTTAAAATCCAAATCTTTTTTTTGCTCAAATACTATCTTCTGTGCCACAGGATTTTTCTCCTTTCAACACCAATCTTTTAAATCACACCTATACTAATTCAATCGTATGAAACGTTTACGCCGCTCCCCCATCTTTTCCTGAGGATTTTTTAGCTTTTCTGCCCGCGTCCTTATCCCTTCCATGTGTCTTACGCTTGGATGTTCCTTCTTCAAGCGGAATCATTCCAAGTACATTCAGGCCAAGATACTTCTCTACATCCTCTCCGGTTCTGATGGAATCATTCATCATAAACCGAATGATAATAATGGCACATGCAAGGACAATACCAAGAAGCGCACCAATGACGGCATTTTTCTTAACGCTTGGTGAAACCGGACTGCTTGCCACCTGACCATAATCCATAATGTTCGGAGGAGTAGTATCCATAACGATTCCTGTGGTCCGAACAGAAACATTTGTCAGTTCATCCACAATCTTCTTTGCAAGATAAGCATCCGTATCCTTTACGGTAATCTCCAGGAAACGGGTATTATCCGGATTGTTGATGGATATCTGAGACTTCAGTCCTTCATAGGTCTTATCCAGACCAAGGTTATTGATGACCTCCTCCAGTACAGGGCGGGAAGTGATGATCACCTGATAATCCTTTGTGATCTGTGTTCCCAGCTGGATATCTGCAAGAGATGTAATACTGGTAGACTTCGTCAGAATATATATCGTGGAAGTCGAACTGTAGGTAGGCTTTACAAAAAGCATCGTGTACCCCAGCATAAGACCTGCACCGAGTGCGGCCAGCAGGATAATGAGCCAGATTTTTGACACAAGCGCATGGAATATCTCCACCAGATCAATTTCTGTCTCTTCGTTATTAGGGGCAGCGCTGTTTAACGCAATGATATTGGAAGCGGTATAATTCGGATTAATTCCGTAACCGCCCTCATAACGATTGTCTTTTTTCTCGTTCATACGACTCTCCTTATAAATCAGGCAGCTTTTTATGTTGTAAATATGCAATGTATTATTATAGTCGTTTCTCACGAAATTGTCGAGATATATTTTACTAATTTAACATTTTTTTCTCTTTTCACTAAATCACCATGCTGTTTTTAAAGATTTATTCCACATATTTTCCTTTAACCATCATGTCGGCCGCTTCGGAAAGATAAAAGTCCGCATCCTCCGCACAGTGTTTGGTCAGCCAGGGAATATAATCCTGTGAATAAGGGCCCCGGCTGTCCACATTGTGGGCATCCGTTGCAAGGAAGGTAATACATCCCTCCTGCAGAAGCTTCCGGCACCAGCGTTTGCTCTCATTCAGAAAGCCGCCTTCAATACTGGAAATATTCATCTGAAGATAAGCTTTCATCCGGAGAAGCTCATCAATCCGGTCCATCTGCTTCACAAGACACTCATACCGCTCAACATGAGCAATGATCGGCCAGTATCTGGCAGCACTGAGTTCCTCAATGGAATTCCTGATCTGACGGAACGGCGTCCGGACATTATATTCTACCAAAACATATCTCGTACCGTTCATGGTATGAATGTCTCCTTTTTTAAGGAGATCCACAATTCCTTCTTCATAAAGGATTTCATTTCCGAGATAAAGGGAAAGATCAGGGAACCTCTCAGCCGCTTCCTTTTTCAGCTCCTCAAACCGTCGGTCCAGATCCGCAGCTTCATAACGGTTCCGTCCCACCATGTAATGTGGGGTAAGAACAATATCTCTGGTTCCTTCATCATAGGCGATCTGCAGCATGTCCAGGGACATTTCCATATTTCTTGAACCATCATCAACCCCTGGCAAAATATGACAGTGAATATCAAAAAGCCGGTGATCATATGTTATGATTTTTTTCGACTTTTTATCTCCACTCATTAACTGCGCCCCCTGTTACGACTCATAAATACACCTACCAGTGCCATTCCCAGTACAATACCGAAGATACTGATCGTTGCAAAGATCTTTACGATCCAATCCATATAGTTTTTGAAGAACAAATATAAGTAATCCGGTTCAATAAAAAGCCTCTTCGCCGGTGACCAGATTATAAGGAATATGGTGAAAAGCCCGGCAATGACCGTTCCTGACAGTGTCGAAATGGCGATCATCCGTACACCGCGGTTTCTCCGAAAATCCATAAAGATGGTGAATACACATCCGAGAACCAGTGCTCCCAGGAACATTCCCATAGAAAGGAGCATGGCAAACCGTATATCCTCCTTGATCCGAAGGAGATAAGGCGCCACATTACTCTCCTGATAAACCACATCCCGGTTTCCGTTAAGGAGCTGCCGGGTTGCCTGCTTTTCCCGGATCATGAATTCATCATAGGAAAGCAGCGGCTCTTTTGCCTTTTCCGAATCCACCTCAGTTTCCTTCTTTCCGGCAATGACTGCAGCTTCTTCATCACTGAGATATTCGATTCCTTCCAGGGAATGCCCCCTTTCGGAAAGATACTCTATGTAAGCATAACGGAAATATCCACTGTCCTGAATATTTTGCTCGATCCGTCCCGGATTGAACAGCGCTACGAACAGCGCGATGAGCACTGCAATTCCGGTAATACTGATCGCCGTGGTAACCATAAGGATCCTTCGGCAGATCTTACGGATCTTTCTTCTTCTTCTGTGTCCGGGCAGAGGTTTCTTTCTGTCTTCCTTATAAAAACGCATGCACCGGTTGAAGATCAGAATAAGACATGCGATCAGTGCCACGCCCAGAGATATGGCTGCGACAATGATCAGAACCATAGTCCAGGAGGTCGGTATGATCTGCTTATCACTTTCCAGCTCGATCGGATCTCCATCACCCACATCAATAACGATGGTGTTATCCTTGATCACTGCAGACGCATCTGCTTCTTCGGGAGAAACTCTCTCACCGATGGTCTGCGAGTTATTTTCATTTTCTCCGAGATCCGAAAAGAGTTCATCCACATTGATGTCATCATCTCCGGAGTTGTTATTCGGATCGTCCGGATTTCCGTTCGGATTATCGGGATCATTCGGATTATCAATAGCGCCGGAATTCTTTTCCGTGGACCTCTCGGTATTCCTTTCTGTATTATTTTCCGAATTATTTTCTATCTTTTCGGTCGAATCCGTCGAAGCTTCGGTGTTACCGTTTTGGTTTCCGTTCTTCCCCGGCTCCGTAGTCTGTTCCGAGCCGGAGGTTCCTTCCGTAGATTCCGTATCCTGCTCACCCGAAGAATTCTCCCCGGTTCCTGCCTCTGTCCCCGAATGTCTTTCTGTTCTCTGCTCTGTCCTTGCTTCGGTATTCTGCTCCGTTCCTGAAGACTCTTTTACTTCGTAGATATAACCACGTTCAAGGCCCCTCTTTACATTGGAATAGATATAATTGATTACCTTCTTCGCCTGGCCGGGGGTAAGATCCACACCATCCTTCATCAGATAGTTGTAGAGTTTGTTGATATAAGAAGAGTATGCCGCATATGTTTTTCCATCATACTCGAAAGTTCCCTTGGCTACAGCCAGTACTCCGGCTTCCGCATCGTTGATATTCCCGCACCACGCATCAATGGATGTTACAGATACCGAAATGAACGGAATGGAAACAAGACAAAAAAGCAGGAGAACTACCCGAAGGATTCTTCTGCGTATATTTCCGTGACCGGTGTGGTCACTGATTTTTTTATTTTCACAACCCTTTTCCCGGTTGTCATTTTCATGGTTCATCAGATTATTATTCATCAGATTATTATTCATCGGATTTGTATTTTTCGAATTTTTGCTCATCAAATTTTTGATTTATACTCAGCAGTCGTTGGAAAATAACAGGTTAAGACAGAATTAAGCTGTTAAGCGTGCTACGCCTAACAGCTTAATCCTATAACCTTATGGTATTTTTATTTGCTTTTATTTGTTTTTATTTGTTTTTATTTGCTCTTGCCGGTGAACCGATCTCCCGAATTAGTCTTCAGGAACGAGCTGATACTGTGTACCGGTGTAATCAACAGTATTGATCTCTACACAGTTATATTCACCTTCCTGAGAGAGAAGGCCATTGTCTGCAAGCTTCTGACCAAGGCTGGAAGACAGTTTGCTCAGGAAGAAGAGTCTCGGCTGGCCGTTCTCAGTTCCATCATACAGAGCCTGATAATTCTTTCCATCGATGGTTGCAGTAACATATCCATCGCTCATAGCAAACTTGGTGATCTCCATCTTACCCTCAAGGTCGCCGATGGTCATGGTGAAGTTGTAATCCCTTCCACCAACAAGAAGATCTGCATCAAAAGCTTCAAGAAGCTTAGCGAGAGAACCTGCACCCTCTACGGTTACAGATTCACTCTGAGATTTAGCTACATAATCGATCAGAGTCTCATCATCGATATAAACTGCAGGCTCCATATCACCGGTCTCAGGATCGATCACAGACTTAACACTCAGTGTACGCTGAACACCGTTCACAGTACATACCTTGGTTGTTCCGGGATCCATAGTCAGGGTGAGGAACATGTCCATATCCTCTGCCGCATCATAACGATCCTCGAACTCATCGAAGGTGAATGTAATAGAACCTTCAACTGTATCATTGAAATTGAAGACGGTGATGTTACCAAGTCTTCCGCTTCCACCGAAGCCGAATACGAATCCATCAATCTTCTTTACTGTCCAGCTGACCATCCAGCCTTCTGCATCAAAGTAATAGTAGTAGCCATCAATCTTCAGCCACTGGTTCTTCGGATACCAGCTACCGTCTCTGTACCACCACTTACCTGCATTTGCACCGGCACCCTTGAGCCACTTACCACTGGACTTCTCATCCCATGCACCGTTGCCGTTAAACCAGTTGCCCTTCACATACTCGCCGGCTGCCATGTAGCCGTCAGAGTGGAAGAAATACCACTTTCCGTCAATCTTCAGCCACTGATTCTTTGCATACCAGCCGTTGGAACCGTACCACCAGCCCTTATCATTATGCTTCCAGGAAGCACGAGCCTTGGTCTCATCCCAGTAACCGTTACCCTTGATCCAGTAACCGTCTACATACTCTCTCTGGGACCACTTGCCGCCGCCCAGATCGTACCACCAGCCCTTAGAATCCTTTGTCCACTGTCCGCCGGGAATAGCTGCCTCAGACACGCTAGCAGGAATTGCTGCTACTGCTGTTGCTGCCATAGCCGCTGCCAGTACTCCGTACTTTAAACGCTTGATCATTTCATAACCTCCTAATTCATAACTCGAATTCATAACCCGAATTCATAACACTTGTGTTACCTGTTTGTTACGATTATACACTCACACCATACACCTGTCGCATGATTTAATGAGTTTACCACCATATGAAATGATATGCAAGCCCTATATTTTCATTTCTATATTTTGCATAAAATCCCTCGTTTTTTCATTGAGGCGTTGTAAAATATGTTACTACCCAAACAGGTAATTCCTTAATCCTTCATTTTCCTCTTTCTCCGGATCACGAAGACCATCCCTGCGGCAGAAAGGACTGCAAGGATTGCGATGGGAATGACCGGAGTATCGTCACCGGTTCCCGGCTGTCCCGGTGTACTGGGAGGTTCCGGTGTCGGTTCAGGGGGATTTTCTTCTGTGGTTCTTTCGGTTTCCGTTTCAATCTCCGGCTGCTCTTCCGGAGGAGTCTCCGGAAGCTCCCAGTGTAGCTCTCCGGCCACAGTCTGAAATGCATCCGTTAGATCCTTATGCTCTCCCATCAAATACTCTTCCTCACCGTTTTCTCCCGTAAGGATCACATACACTTCCTCAAAAACCACGTAGGAAAAAACAAATTTTCCGGATTTCTCAACGATTTCTTCCTGTCCCTCATCTTGGGCAGTACCTTGCTTTGCTTTTTCTATAGCCTCCTTCGGATATCCATCGGGAACAAACTCCGGAAAAACCATCTCAGCCGTACCCGAAGATTTTTCCGGGATAAACCGCATCTCGGCTGTAACAGGCTTTCCTTCCGAAAAAACTGCATTTCCATCCCGGTCAACCAGACTACCCTTTACTACATATGTATATCCGGGTAAAAATCCCGAGAATGTAAGTATATCCTTAACCTTGACAACACCATCTTCCGTAGTTGTTGCCGAAGCAACTGTCTTCACCTCCGGAAACTCCACAGTCTGTACGGCGTCCTCCGGATCTTCATGAAATGCAACGAGGTGATGTCCCTCCTCCAGATAACAATACTCAAAGGCCACGACACTTTTACCCTGAAGACCCGAGGCATCAAAGGAAAAGTCCATAAAAACATCCCCCTCTCCGGTCTCATCAGCCGTAAATGTAACCTTTCCGGTAACTCTTCGCCCTTCACCATCTATAAGAACATCTTTCGTTTCCACATCCCGCAGTTCACCTTCCAGAACATATTGTTTCCCGGGGATCAGGTCTTCGTAATGCACCTTATCCCGAAGAACGGCCTTCCCCGGAAAAGCCGTATGAAGCCCGGTATCCGTATCGTTTAACTCTGTAGAAATCTTCGGGTGTCTGATCGGATGATCATAAGCAGTTATATTTTCTCCTGTTCCCAGGAGATGGTTATTCACTTTAAGCTCTCCGTCCTCCGTAGTCTTAAGAAGGATTTTCGTTCCTTCCTTAACTTCCTCTCCGATCACATAAGATGCGCCCTCCAGCAGAAATCCCTCCGGAGCCTTCACTTCCTCCACGGTGATCCAGCCAAAAGGAAGTATGATCTCGCCCTCTTCATTTCGAAAGAAATCATCCCCTTCCACCTTATGCTCATCATCCAGAAGCGCGGTAAAGCTTCCGTCTTCTTTTTCCTTTGTTTCCAGCACCCATACCCTGAGCGGTTTTTCTCCCCAGCTGCCCCAGGTTTCAAACTGTTCCTCAGTGTATTCTGCCGTGATACTGTAGGGCCAGTAACTTACTTTGAACAATGCACCGGCAAGGGAAAGCTCCTTCTTATCCGGATTCCCGGGAGCTGTCTTTTTTTCCAGGACCAGCTTTCGGGCATCTGCATAATGGTATGTTTCCGTCACATGAAGATCCATGGTCCGGTTATCCGCACCGATCACTACTCTGTAAATTCCGGAATCCAGAGTATATCCTGCTTCGGAAGACTTAAGTTCCCGGACATAATAGGTTCTCTGCGGAAGACCTCTCAGAGTATCTGTCCCTTCCCCATAGAGCTCCCCGGTCACTTTGGACACAATCCCTTTTCCGTTCTTATCCGTGGTAAATTCCGCCAGGACAAGACTCTCATCCTCCGGATTCTTCGCGTCCTTCTCCGTAGCAAAAACTCCGTAAACCGCACCCTCCAGGGAATAATTCACATTCGGTTTCCGGTTCCCGTCCCGGTCTGTCCATTTTGTAAATTCTTCCTTCGTATCCCCTGATTCTTTCTTTAAGGAAAGTGTACCGTTTCTCTTATTCACCCAGGTAAGATTCGAATCATCGGAAATGACCGCTGCGGCACGGAGAGCCTCCTCCCTTGCAGTAAAGATCTCACCGAACTTATATGTATAGGGATTCGGTGAAGTGATATGGTAGTCTCTCGGATCCGGTGATGTCAGCTCCAGTTGTACTTCCCAGTTCTCCTGTACCGTAACGGAAGGCTTATTCTGATATTTTCCCAGATAAACCAGCGCAATGCCCGGATGAGAGTCATTCCCGCTCCTATAGTCTTCATACTGCCCCGTTGTAAGATCCAGATCCCAGCCGGTCCATACACCTGTTTTTCCCGCTGCCGTAACCCCCGCTTTCTGAACAAGTTTCTCTCTTCCGTCATTTACTTCTATATCAAAGGAGACATCATTCATGCAGTCCCCGGCATCATCCGATTTTTTCAGCGCAATATAATAATCCTTTTTTTCGATTTTCTTTTCACGCCAGGTAAGGAAATTCTGATAAGCTCCTCCTGTTTCTCCCGCTGTCTTTTCCACAAAGAGATAGTATGCTGTGAACTCAGTATCCTCAGGGATCACATAGGCCTCTGCTGACGCCAGGGTATCCCCAAGTCCGGTGATCCGGTTGGTCCCGCTTCTCCCTTTCCTCTCCTGCAGATAATAACAGATGAGACGGTGTGCCTCCACATATCCCAGATTATGCACTGCGTAGTAAACCACCCGGTCGGAAACCTCATCCAGCGCCGCACTGCCACTACCCCGGCTGATTCCTTCCGGCACATCATACTCATAGCCGTCTTTTCCCCGGTTCAGAAGATCATCTATACAGACTGCATTAGCCTTTACCGATGTCCCGTTATCCGCAGATATACTGTAGTAATATCCGGACTCGTACCATTTTCCTTTTTCCGTCCCATCCGGAGTATAATATTCAAAAGCTCTGTGACTGTCGTTCTGAATGGAATATCCCATAACATACGGAAGTCCGTCCGTATGTTTATCATCGCCCGGGCCGTTGGCAAATACCGCCTCTGAAAACATCATGGTGATCATTGACACGGCAAGGAGCACTGACATCAACTTTTTCCGAAGTTTACTTCTCCCGGTTCTTTCTCTGTACCATTTTCTGTAATCTTTCTTCTGTTCTTCATTCATCTTCTTTTCCCTCTTTTCGATTAGTAAAATTAAACGCAGTAATATTCCTCCCCGGCAAAACTCACCACATCCCCGTAATGCAGTTCCGCTCCCTTTTTGCTGCTGATCCTTACCTGATTCACATAGGTTCCGTTGGTCGAATCCAGATCCTCCAGATATACATTCCCGTTCCTGCACAGGAGATTTGCATGAACCCGGCTGATCCCCGGCACCGGAATGCAGTACTCATTTTCTTCCTCTGATCTTCCGATCCGTACTGTTCCCTCCGTAACGGTGATCGGCTGCATAAGAGTGGTATCTGCCGGGATGAGACGGGTTACTCCGA
>Ga0265298_10006493_pt1 | contig 14430 bp, 14 predicted proteins | sample AusTroGonzalo_MG_3_FD_193486 | JGI IMG/M metagenome (GOLD analysis project Ga0265298, IMG submission 193486) | Bovine rumen microbial communities from tropical cattle in Woodstock, Queensland, Australia - Gonzalo_01 | ecosystem: Host-associated > Mammals > Digestive system > Stomach > Rumen ...
TTGCGTTATTGTAACATGATATAATGCAGAATGTCAATATCATTTACTATAAGAACTTGTACTTTTTCGTTTTTTTACACAAAAAAGCGCCCGGTCAAGCCGAGCGCCATGTGTCACTATGGACCTGAGGGGAGTCGAACCCCTGTCCGAATGCCTATCCATTACGGTTTCTCCCATTACAGACTACCTATCCGGCTTGCGCCCGTTCCCTCCCCTGTGCGCCGATAATCGGGCTCACGGGCTCAGTAGCTTCATCGTACGCCCGCGCGGGCAAAGCTTACCGCGTGTCGTTTCCCACGTAGATGATGCCGGTTGACCGCTGCGTGGGTGCCGCGGGCCGACAGCCGCCTAATTAGGCAGCAAATGCAAAACTATTGTCTGCGTTTATATTTAGGTTTTCCGGTTATTTACATGGTCCGGGACATGAATGGCTTCCGCAATCTCAACACACCCGTCGAAACCGGTACAAGCCCGGGATAAATGGGCAATCCTTCGATTGCCCGCTCATCATATCGCAACGCTCGCAAAATGTCAAGCCTTTCCGGATTGATAAAACATGATACCGCGAGCAAGTCATTGTCATTTTCTATTTGCTGAAAGAAGCTTGTCGTAGCACATTCTCGTCCGCCCTGCGGATCGCGGCCCTGTTGATCTTCCCGCTTGCGGTTCGCGGCAGGTCTCTCACATAGGAAACCATGCGAGGGTACTTGTAGATCGCCGCGTGAGTCTTTACAAAATCCTGCAGGATGCTGGTAAGTTTGTCATCGCCCTGATACCCTTCCTTCAGCACGATGCTTGCCTTCACAACCATCCCCCGTGACCTGCTTGGATATCCCGTGACGGCGCAGAATTTGACTGCCGGATGCTGCACCAGAATATCCTCGACCTCGGAAGGTCCGATCCGGTAACCGCTCGACTTGATGATATCATCGCCTCTGCCAAGGAAGTAAAAGTAGCCGTCAGGGTCACGTCTTGCGCGGTCTCCGGTATGATAAACTCCTCCGCGCCACACTTCACGATACCGTTCCGGCTCCCCGAGATACCCGCAGAATACTCCTACCGGTCGCTTACCTTCCGTCGGAACGATCACAATCTCACCTTCCTCGTACGGCTTCACCGGTTTATTTTCCGAGTCAACAAGTTCGATGTTATAAAGAGGGGACGCCTTCCCGATGGCACCTGGGATTCCGTTCTCCCCTACCGGCGTACAGATCTGAAGCGCGGTCTCTGTCTGGCCGAAACCGTCGCGAACCGTCACTCCCGTCGCTTCGGAAAATCGCTTCGCGACCGAGCCCGGCATCGGCTCTCCCGCGGTAGTAGCCGCCCTCAGTGCGGACCAGTCGTACGCGCCGAGCTCCTCCATACAGAGGTATTTGTACACTGTCGGAGGTGCGCAGAACGTGTTTACCCGAAACTCCGTGAGCAGACTGAGTAGCTCACCTGCGTAAAATCGGTCGTAATCATACACGAGCACAGTTGCTCCCATAAACCACTGGCCGTATAGTTTCCCCCATGCGGTCTTGGCCCAACCGGAGTCCGCGACCGACAGATGAATGCCATTCTCTCTTATACCGTGCCAGTTTTTCGCGGTATAGATGTGCGCGACCGGATATGACCAGTCGTGCATTACTGCCTTCGGAGCACCGTTTGTTCCCGACGTAAAATAGTAAAGCATCGGAGATTCCGTTCTGTTTAGCACACGTTTTCTCCTTACGCTTCCTTCGCAAACGTTTTCCATGAGATCGTTCCAGAACAGCAGTCCGTCAATTTTTCTGCCGACCGATACAACAGTGATCGTATTGCCGGTTTTCTTTTTTACAGCGCCCACCGCATCGACGACTCTGTCGCAGATATCCTCGGAGTTCACACAGAGGATCATCCGGATATCCGCTGCAATGCTTCGATCCGCAATATCGTCCGCAGACACCATGTGTGAAGTAGGCACCGCGATCGCACCGAGCTTATGGAGCGCCATCATTGCGATCCAGAATTCATACCTGCGCTTGAGAAGAAGCATGACAGCGATTCCTGGTCCGATGCCTTTCGACTCCAATGCAGAGGCTGCAAGATCCGAAAGCAGACTGATATCCCCGAACGTAAACCGTGTAACTGTCCCGTCACAGCTTTTGTGCAACAGGGCAAGTTTTTCCGGCTCTTCGGACGCAATACGGTCTACGACGTCATACGCAAAATTGAAATGCTCCGGAATACGGGTTTCAATGTGCTCTATCGTACCGTCTGAAGAACAGATCTCGCGATAATACTCCTCATAGTATGTCATCGTTTTTACTCCTTAGCCGAAGTTCCGTCTTTCCGGGATATCCCGGTTATGACAAACGATAAATCACCGCTCGCGCACAATTCTCCGTCCACACGAAGTTCCCCGTGTACGGAATATAACGGCGGACATGAACGGACCGGTTTCACTTCGATCACGGCCGTGTCCCCGGGCTTTACCATTCGACGGAATTTCACTTTGTCAATCCCGGTGTACACGGCAAGCGCATTTTTTCCGGACAGTTCTCCGGCAAAAAGCACGCACGCGGACTGTGCCATCATCTCACACTGGATGACACCGGGCACGATCGGATTTCCCGGAAAATGCCCCTTCAGAAAGAACTCGTCACCCCGTACCGTGTAGTGCGCTGTCGCCGTACCGTCTTCATTTTTCGACGCATCATCGATCAGCAGCATCGGGTCACGGTGCGGTAAAATCGTCATGATCTCCTCGCGATTCATACTTGTCTCCCTGATTATCGTACCAAAACTCACTGCGCCTTGCGGAACGCAATACAGGCATTGTGACCGCCGAAGCCGAGTGATGTGCTGATCGCACAGCTCAGATTCGCCTTTACCGCCTTGTTCGGCGTGTAATTGAGGTCGCATTCCTCATCCGGTTCCCGATAATTGATCGTCGGCGGAACCACTCCTTCCGAGAGTGCCAAAAGCGAAGCGATCGCCTCAACGGCACCGGTTGCGCCAAGCATATGGCCGGTCATGGATTTCGTGGAACTGATGTGAAGGCCGTACGCGTTGTAACCGAACACCTTCTTGAGAGCTTTCGTCTCCATCACATCGTTCAGGTGAGTGCCGGTCCCATGAGCGTTTACATACACCTCGTCATTCTCGGTAATGTTCGCTTCCCTGACCGCATCCCGTATCGCACGCACAGCACCGTCGCCGTCAGGATCGGGCGCTGTAATGTGATAAGCATCCGCGGTATTTCCGTATCCGACGACCTCCGCGATGATGTTGGCACCGCGTTTTTTCGCATGTTCGTATTCTTCTAAAACAACGATTCCTGCGCCTTCCCCCATGACAAAACCGCCTCTTCTTTTGTCAAACGGCAGGCTTCCCGCATTCGGATCGTCCGACAGACTGAGCGCCTGACAGTTGATAAATCCGGCTATTGCAAGCTCGTTGATGGAAGCCTCGCTTCCTCCCGCAATGATCGCATCCGCGTAGCCGTGTTTGATCGTGCGGTACGCCTCACCGATCGTGTGCGTGGAAGTAGCGCAAGCCGTGACGATCGGCAGTGTTGGTCCTTTCGCGCCGAATCGGATGGAAATCGCACCGGCTGCCATGTTGCTGATCATCATCGGCACGAAGAACGGGGAAACTGCAGAAGGTCCCTTCTCCTCCATTTTCAGCGTCTCACGGATCGTCGTGTTGATGCCTCCGATCCCGGATCCGACATACACTCCAAAGCGTTCGCGGTCCAGATCGTCGGTGAGAATTCCGCTCTGTTCCACCGCCTGCTTCGCAGCGCCCATCGCGTACTGCATATACAGATCGGATTTTCGGATATCCTGGATCGCGTTGTAATACTGCTTCGGTTCGAAGTCCTTAACTTCCGCATCCAGTGAAACCGCAATGCGAGACGAATCAAATCTTGCGATATGATCGATACCGCACACTCCGTTCTTCAGGTTCTCCCAAAATGATCCGATCGTATTTCCGATAGGCGAGATCACGCCCATTCCGGTCACTACTACTCTACACATACATTCCTCCGTCCACTTTCATGATCTCACCGGTGATGTAGGATGACTTCCCGCTTGCCAGGAAAAGGGCAAGCTCTGCTACATCACGGGGATCTCCCGGTCTTCCGACCGGCAACTGCTTCACATAATTTTCCGCAGCGGTCTCATCAAGAGACGCTGTCATATCCGTCTTAATAAAACCGGGAGCGATCGCGTTGCAGCGGATATTCCTCCTGCCATACTCTTTGGCAACTGCCTTGGTAAACCCGATAATGCCGGCTTTGGATGCCGCATAGTTTGTCTGTCCGCTGTTGCCCATCATGCCGACAACGGAACTGATATTCACAATGACGCCGGAACGCTGTCTCACAAACTGTCGGATCAACGCTTTCGTCATATAGATCGTCCCCTTTAGGTTCACATCGATCACATCATCGATCTCCGTCCCCTGAAAACCTGTCAGAAGCCCGTCCTTTGTGATTCCTGCATTGTTTACAAGGATATCGACATGTCCGAAGTTCGCGAGGATCTGAGCCGCTGTTTCCTCCACACAAGACTGCACCCTTACGTCACAGGCGTACAATTCGACTTTCCCGCCGAATTTTCGTAGCTCATCCGCAGTCTCTTCCGAGGTATTCGATTTCTTCGTCGCGATCAGCGCAAGATCCGCACCGTTTTCCGCATAGATTCTTGCAATCGCCAGCCCGATGCCTCTGGTTCCTCCCGTGATTACTGCTGTCTTGCCGCTCAACAGTTTTTCGGAAGCTTTCCCAGAAGCATACATGCCGCAGTTGCGGAGCAGTTCACCCGCCTCACGGCAAATACCATGTACAATGTCCGCGCAGCTGTCCTCCGTTTTGACAAGCCCTGCGATCTGACCGCACATGCACGAACCGTTCTTTACGTCTCCTTCGATCGCCGCCCTGCGTAGCGCTCCGGCTCCCATTGCTTCCAGCTCCTCAGGGCGCGTCTGCGGATCTCGCTCAAGATTCCGGAACTCCCGCGTCATTGCATTTTTCAAAGCGCGGACCGGATGACCTAACGTCTGTCCGGTTACGATCGTATCATGGTCTTTCGCAGCAATGACTTTCGCCTTGTAATTGGCATGCACGTTGCATTCCGTAGCTGTCAGGAACCGCGTTCCCATCTGGATCGCGGATGCGCCGAGAAGAAACGATGCTGCCATTCCGCGGCCGTCCGCAATGCCGCCTGCTGCGATCACGGGTATGTTCACCGCATCAACAACCTGTGGAACAAGCGCCATGGTTGTCGTCTCCCCGACATGACCGCCTGACTCGCAGCCTTCCGCGACAACCGCGCAGGCTCCCATGCGCTCCGCCATCACGGCAAGCGCAACGCTTGCTACAACGCAGATGACTTTCACACCGGCTTCCTTCAACTTGTCCATGTATTTCGCAGGGTTTCCGGCTCCGGTGGTCACGATCCCGACATGCTCCTCACACACTGTATCGACTGCCTCTTCGATGTACGGGCTCATCAGCATCAGGTTCACACCGAACGGTCTGTCCGTCAGTCCCTTAGCTTTGCGGATCTGAGCGCGAAGCTGTTCTCCGTTCGAATTCATGGCTGCGATCAGGCCGAGGCCACCTGCATTGGAGACAGCCGCAGCGAGTTCAGCGTCTGCGATCCAGGCCATTCCTCCCTGCAATACCGGATAGTCGATGCCGAGCATCTTGCAGACCGGATTTTCTTTCCACACCGTTTCTGACATTGCTTCCTCCCGAAAATACACGATTTATGATGAAATCAGTTTTTTCCGTGTGATCTCAACACATCACACAGTTTTTTACTGCTGAAGCGACTCAATCAGAGCAGCAAGGTCGGCGATCGATCCGATGTTCTGATTCAGTTCGATCTTGCAGTCAAACTCGTCCTGCATCTGCATGACCAGTTCCATAACGTCAAGCGAATCCAGTCCGATGTCGGTAAAACGGTCCTCCGCCGTAAGCTCAGAATCTTCCTTGCCGATATACTCTGCGATAATGTGAATGATCTTTCCGGTAATCTCTTCCATGGTGTTCTCCTTTGAATATCCGCATCATGCGGATTGATTATTTTCAATTCGCTGCTATAATAATCTTGGGGGTAACCCCCAGGTCAAGAAAATTTTTATTAATATTTTCCGAGATAGAATCAAAGGAGAAATTGACAATGAGCCATGTACATACAACCGATGAGATCAATGCCCGCCGAGCTGAATACTCCCTGAGTGTAGGTCAGTTCGCCAAGCTTTGCGTTACGACACGTGATACGCTTCGCCATTACTATGAGCAGGGCATTCTGACTCCCTGGGTGGATCCTGACAACGGCTATCACTACTATTCCGCGTCTCAGATCAGTTCCTTCTACTTCATTACGACTATGCGTCAGGCCGGCTGTTCACTCGCGGAGATCGGCAACGTCATACACAATCTCTCAAAGGACGGCATCGTGCGACTCGTCAACAGTAAAATTCTGGATATGCAGCGTGAGCTCTACCGGATCAACCAGAAGATCGCTGCGCTTCATCTCGGAATGTGGATTCTCGGACGCTTTGAATCTAACAAACCGGGATCTCCTTTTCTGTCGACACTTCCTGAGATGAGCGTCATCTCGACACCGATCGCGCGCAAGGAACATTCGTACCACGCTGCCGACATCGCGGACGACATTTCCGTTCACCTCTCAAGGGCGGCCTCCGACGAACGGTTTGTCACGTTTCCCTCCGGCGTGACGATCGCTTATGATGACCTTCTTCACGGACGATATGTCTACAACAATGTCATCAGCCTCACCCTGTTGCCTGCCGATGGGGAACTGAGCAAACCGCTTCCTTGCTGCCGCGCCGTACTCTGTTCTCACGACCATAACGAGCCTGACATCGACCGAACATACCGCAGGATCGTTTCCTACATAAAAAGGAACAGGCTCATCGCCTGTTCCGATTTATACTCTGTCAGCCTGATCAATCTTTACGATAACGCAACCGATCATCAGTACTACAAATATCTGTTTATTTGTGTTGAATAAACCGTTGAACAACTTAATACAAACTTCACCGCTTAAACGTTCTTATATATTGAAATCTTCCGGATGAATGCTTCTTGCGCCGCTCAAGCGTGCCATTGCGCGCGCCATCGCAGCGTTCGAGATGTTGTACTCCACAATGCTCTGCTTGCGCTGCATCTCTTCGCGCGCCATATCGAGCGCCACCTGTGCGCGGTGCGCGTCGATCTCGTCCGGTCGCTCCGCGGAAAATGCCAGCAGCGTCACTTCATTGTCCCCCGTCTTGATCATCCCGTCAGAAACGATCACTGCCTGCGTTTTTCCATCCGGATCGCGAAAGCGCACTTCACCGACAGCCACAGTCGTCGCCATCGGGGCATGATGCGCCTGGATCTCCATGAGACCGTCGAAGCCCGGAAAAATGATGGACTCGCACTCGCCGTCGTAGAAGATCCTGTCACAGGTAATGATTTTCAGGTGAAATGTGTTCATATGCAACTGCTCTTTCAAAATTACAGCGTCTCAGCCTTCTTGCGCACCTCATCGATCGTACCTACGTTAAAGAATGCATTTTCCGGACAGTCATCGAGCTCGCCGTTCAGGATTGCCTTGAACCCGCGGATCGTCTCCGCGATCGGTACATACACACCGGGAACGCCGGTGAAGTTCTCCGCCACATGGAATGGCTGCGAGAGGAAGCGCTGCACCTTGCGGGCACGGTAAACAATGACCTTGTCGTCCTCGGAAAGTTCGTCCATACCGAGAATGGCGATGATGTCCTGCAGTTCCTTGTAGCGCTGCAGGATTTCCTGCACGCGACGCGCGGTCTCATAGTGTTCCTCACCGACTACAGACGCCTCGAGGATTCGCGAGCCGGACGCCAGCGGATCAACCGCCGGGTAGATGCCCTGCTCCACGATTTTACGAGACAGAACGGTCGTCGCATCAAGGTGGGAAAATGTCGTCGCAGGCGCGGGGTCGGTAAGGTCATCGGCAGGCACATAGACGGCCTGCACACTTGTGACGGAACCGTCCCTTGTGGACGCGATCCGCTCCTGAAGCTCACCGAGGTCGGTGGCAAGCGTCGGCTGATAACCGACGGCCGAAGGCATACGTCCGAGCAATGCCGAAACCTCGGAACCCGCCTGGATGAATCGGAAAATGTTATCAATGAACAGCAGCACATTCTGATGCTTCTCATCGCGGAAGTACTCCGCCATCGTAAGTCCTGTCTCGGCGACACGCATACGCACGCCGGGAGACTCGTTCATCTGACCGAATACAAGAGCTGTCTTCGCCAACACACCGGATTCTTTCATCTCACGCCACAGGTCGTTACCCTCGCGGGAACGCTCGCCTACACCGGTGAAGATGGAGTACCCGCCGTGCTCTGTCGCGATATTGTGGATCAGCTCCTGGATAAGAACGGTCTTGCCGACTCCGGCACCGCCGAAAAGTCCGATCTTTCCGCCCTTCGCATACGGTTCCAGGAGGTCAATGACCTTGATGCCGGTCTCCAGCACTTCGACTACCGGGCTTTGATTTTCAAAAGTAGGAGCTTCCCGGTGAATGCACCAGAACTCCGCCGTTTTATTGTTGTCAAGGGAGGGGCCTCCGTCGAGCGGCTCTCCGAGCGCATTGAACACACGCCCCAGAACATGTTCGCCGACCGGAACCAGAATGCCTTCCCCGGTTGATACAACCGGCATATCCTTCGCCAGTCCCTCACTCGGTGCGAGCATAATGCAACGCACGACACAGCCGCCGATGTGCTGCGCAACTTCCATCTTGAGAGCCTTCTCATCAAGGTTGACGATCAGCGCTTCCTTGATGGACGGCAGCTCGCCGCGCGCAAATTCCACATCCACGACCGGACCGGACACCTGAACGATTTTCCCGATATGATTCATAATACCTCCGAGCCGCATGACGAAAACGGCTTCCTGCGTAACGGTTGTTTGCGCTTTCGCGCGCTATCGATTGACAGACCGTTCCTTGATCATTCCGCTGAAGTCGCCGGAACTGCCTGCGCTTTCTTTCTTCTCAACTTTTTCTTCTGCAATGCTTTGGCGCCGCCGACAACCTCCGTGATCTCCTGCGTGATCGCCGCCTGGCGGAACTGGTTATACTGCCTTGAAAGATCCGCAAGCATGGCGTCTGCATTGTCGGTAGCCGTCTTCATGGACATCATACGCGCGCTCTCCTCGGACGCCTGGCTCTCTACCATCGCACCGTACAGAAAACCCGTGACTGTATTCCGAACAAGCGTCTCCAGCACCAGTTCCGCGGACGGATGGATCTCCATCTCAGCAACCGCATTCATGCCTTCCTTCATCTGGCCTTTCAGGTAGCGGCTCGTGCGGAAGGGCAACAACTGCTCCACACACACACTTGAGGAAATGCTGTTTCTCATGCGTGTATAGATCACGTAGATCTCATCAACTTCCTCGGCGCGATACCGCTCCATAAGGATTTCCGCCATCAGTCGCGCGCGATGGACGGAAGGATTGTTCGAGGACATCCGGAAGTCCTTATTGACCGGAAGTTTCTCCGCATTGAAAACATGCCTTCCCGTCTCGCCGACTGCGTAGATCTGATAATCCTGTGCCGTCTCAAACTGCGCCCTGGCTTCCTTAATGACATTGAGGTTGTACGGACCTGCCATGCCTTTATCGCCTGTGATCACCACATAGATGCGTCGCTTCACTTTCTCCAGGGCATCCTCCGGACGGTTGTCGAAGAACAGATGCGTCATCTCCGGAAAATGAAGCAGCACATCCGTGATCTGCTCCTGCAGCGCAGTAAAATACGGCAGCGTCTCCGCAAGTTTTCTCTTGGCCTTCTGCACCTTCATCGACGAGACCATGTACATGGCCTTCGTGATCTTCATCGTGTCGCGAATACTCTTAATGCGGCCAAGGATCTCATGTGCGTTTGCCATCTCCGCTCTCCTGTCCGCGCTGCGCAAGCCATTTTGCGCCGGCCGCGTCCAAACGCTCCAGCTGGGACTTGCGAAGCTTCTCGCCGTTTCCGATCTCCGTGAGAAGATCGGAGTAATTTACTCTCATAAACTTCAGGAACTCATATTTGGACGCCGCGAGTTCACGCACGGTCAGATTCTCAAACAATCTGCGGTTGGCGGCCTGAAGCAGCACAACCTGTTCCGGCATGGACAAAGCGTGTCCGAGAGGCTGCTTCAGAAGCTCCATTAAAGCGCGTCCGTGTGCCAGCTGACGCTTGGTGCTGTCGTCGAGTTCCGAGGAAAACTGGGTAAAGACTTCCATCTCGCGGTACTGCGCAAGATCGATCCGGACGGTTCCGGAAGCTTGCTTCATCACGGAAGCCTGTGCCGCGCCGCCGACTCGGGAAACCGAGAGACCGACGTTTACGGCGGGACGCTGTCCCTCGAAGAACAGCTCGCTCTCCAGATAGATCTGTCCGTCTGTGATGGAGATCACGTTGGTCGGAATGTATGCGGATACATCACCGTTCTGCGTCTCGATGATCGGCAAAGCGGTGATCGAACCTCCTCCGAGCTCGTCGCTTAAGCGGCTCGCACGCTCGAGAAGCCTCGAGTGAAGGTAGAACACGTCGCCGGGATACGCCTCACGTCCCGGGGAACGCTCCAGCAAAAGAGAGATCGCGCGGTATGCAACCGCATGCTTGGAAAGATCGTCGTACACAATGAGAACATCACGTCCGCTGTACATAAAATACTCCGCGAGCGCAGTGCCCGAGTACGGCGCAATATACTGTAACGGCGCGGGTTCAGATGCCGTGGATGTCACGACTACCGTGTACTCCATGGCTCCCGCTTCACGAAGTGTAGTCACCATTTTCGCGATCGTCGAAGCCTTCTGGCCGATCGCGACGTAGATGCACACAACATTTTTCCCTTTTTGATTGAGAATGGTATCGAGCGCGATCGAGGTTTTGCCTGTCTGGCGGTCGCCGATGATCAACTCACGCTGACCGCGTCCGATCGGGAACATCGAATCGATTGCAAGAATACCGGTCTCCATGGAAGTCGTTACCGGCTGGCGTTCCATGATGCTCGGCGCAGGATTTTCCAAAGGACGGAAATCGGACGATACGATCTCGCCCTGACCGTCTACCGGATTGCCGAGAGCATCCACGATGCGCCCGATAAAACTGTCGCCGACCGGCATGCCGGCCATACGGCACGTTCTCGTCACCTGGCTTCCCTCGAGGATCTCCGTGTCACGTCCGAACAGGATCACACCGATCTCATCCCGGCGGATGTCCATGACCATGCCCTTGACGCCGCAGGAAAATGTCACGATCTCACCGTAGCAGGCATGATCGAGGCCTGTGACAACCGCAATGCCGTCGCCGACGAAAGACACCGTTCCGTATTCCTTCTCACCAGCAGCGAGTTTGAATTCCTCAATGCATTTCTTAAGGTTGGCAACCGTCTTCTTCGGACGTCTTCCGTGCACAACGCCAAGCGCGCCGCGCAGTTGTTCTACGCGGCCGTACATGCTCCAGTCGTAAATCTTGGTCTCCGTGCGCAGGATAAAACCGCTTACAAGAGACAGCTCAACTTCGACTTTGATCTCAATATCGGGATCGCCCTCCTCGCGCGCGAGGAAGGCTTTCATACGCGCAAGCTGAGCCTCCGACGGAGGCGTCACGCAATACAACGTTGCATGTCTCATTTCTCTTCCTCCATCGTGTTCAGGAACGCATCATAAAGCTCGGATTCATCGACATTGCCGAGAATTTTCGTCGTCGCGGACGCGATCATGTCGCCGATCTCCTTGCCGGCCTCGGAGATGATGCGCTGTTTGCGCTTCTCACCCTCCGTGCTCGCATCCTTCTTGATGATCTCAGCCTCTGAGCGTGCTTCTGTGAGCATTTTCCGATACTCTTCATCCGCCTGCGCTCTGGCTTCCGTCAGGATCTTCTCTCTCTCAGCCTCGGTCTTCGCAATGGCCCTTTCGTACTCAGCCTTGCAACGATCTGCCTCAGCTGCCCGTTCTTCTGCTTCCTTCGCTGCGGCGTCAGCTTCCTCCTGCCGCTTCGCAATGATGTTGCGTACCGGCTTGAAGAGCAGAAACTTCATGGCAACGAAAAGGATCGCCAGATTGATGACGGTAAAAAGAATACTCCAGAAATCAATCTCCAGCATAATGTAACCCCTTACTCATCACAGGATTTACCTGCCGTGCATCGTTTTGCAGCACGGAAGGCATGCAGTGAGTCAATCACGTCTGCTTACTTCAACATGATTATGATCAGCAGCGCGATAACAAAGCCGTAGATAGCGGTTGCCTCTGCGAGCGCACAGCCGAGGATCAGGTTCTTACTGATCTTGCTCTCTGCCTCCGGCTGACGCGCGATGGCATCCATTGCTTTGCCGGTCGCAATACCGATACCGATGCCGGCACCGATAGCCGCGAGTACAGCGATTCCTGCTCCGATTGCAATCAATGTCGTGTTCATAATGATTCCCTCATTTCCTTTGTTCTGAATATGATCGCAAACGCTTATAGCGTCTTGGTTTTCTTCGATAAACTTTCTTTCTTGTTGATATGATACCGCAGTTACAGTCACCGTTTCTGTTCGAAAGAAGTATCACTCCACCGCTTCCGTCAGGTACAGTCCCGTCAGGAAAACAAACACATAGGCCTGCAGAAGCCCGTCGAAAAAGTCAAAATATACGCTGAGTACCATGGGAATTCCGATCGGCACAACGATCTCGATCAGAGCCATGATGACGAACGCACCGATGACGTTACCGAAGAGTCGCATACACAGCGACAACGGCTTTGTGACTACTTCCATAATGTTGATCGGTAGGATCACCGGTGTCGGTTCGATGAACTTGTGAAGATGTTTTCTGATCCCCAGGAAAATGATCCCTGCCGCCTCGACGAGCACAATGCTCATCAAAGCGAGCGCGATCGTCACATTCATGTCCTTCGTAGGGGATTTGAAACCGAAGATGCCGACGATGTTCGCAAGTCCGATATACAGGAGTACCGTGATCAGGTACTCACTGAACACCTTCGCCTTGCCGTGAACCATGCCGCCGACCATGTTGTCGAGTTTTGTGACCATCCATTCCAGAAACGCCTGGCGTTTGGTGATGTTTCGCGTGCGAAGCCCTCGTGTCATCACAATGGCGAAGATGATGAACACGGCCATGATGATCCAGGTCACGACGATTGACTCCGTCACGGGAATTCCGCCGAAAAGGGGGATCGTGAATACAGTCTTCACTTCCAGTTTTTCCATCAGTTCTTCGGTCATGCGAATTTCACTGCCCCCTTTCCCCGAAATATTACACATATCGTCCGCGAACAATATAAAAAGTCCGCGGTGACGATACGAAAAAAATCAATTGATTGGCAGCACTGTAAGCCGGGTTCTGTCTTAGGTGATCATCTATCTTGACTGCACGTTACCGCGCAGCTCCTCCGAGGCCTTTCGACCGCGGAACGCAACCTACCCGAAAGCACGACGGGCCGCCGTATCGCTCTCTGTCTGGTCTTGCTATGAGTGGGGTTTACACAGCCCTTCGCGTTACCGTGAAGGCGGTAGTCTCTTACACTGCCATTCCACCCTTACCTCCGAAGAGGCGGTTTCTTTTCTGTTGCACTTTCCTTAGAGTTTCCTCCACCGGACGTTATCCGGCACCCTGCCCTGTATAGCCCGGACTTTCCTCGCCGCAAACGGCGCGATCACCCGTGCTGCCGATTCAAAATTGTACCACATTTTCCGAAATAAGACAATACATAGCGACCAACTGACGGCTGTCGAAGGCTGCTCATGTCATCCATACAACTGTATGTAGCGGATTGCCGTGTAGACCATGATACAGATAACGCCCATCACAGCACTGACAAGATTGGCGGTTATCCCGTACATAAAACTCTTCTCTGCGCTTCGCTTCCCCTCAGCATCCCGAAGCATGATCGCGTAGAAAATCGCCTCGGTGAATGCAATCCCGACCTCGAAAATGAAGCATCGCAAAATGAAATTCCAATTTGAGACGGAATTTACGGAGAAATACGCATAGGACAGATTTGTGATCACATTGATCAGAACAAAACACAGAAGATTCCGTTTTGTAACAGGTATGCGGAACAAAAGAAGCACGATTAACTCAAACACCAGAGTTAAACACAACAGAACAGAACATACCAATAGTTCACGATCACGGTAACATCGTTATTATCTGCTAATTTCGGGTCTATCTGCTCCGTCAGTTCTCCAGTAGCTACATCATAGGTGCATTTTGCGTTAAACTCTTTCTGATCGAGAATATTACTCACATACGTCGTTTTATTCGGACAGACGATCAGCACGCGAAACGGATCCGGAACCTTGTAACTGAAGTAATAGAAGTCTTTGCTGTTCTTTTGGTAAATGCTAATACCTACCCAATTCGAGAACACTCTCCATCCATCAGTTT
>Ga0265298_10006494_pt1 | contig 14430 bp, 13 predicted proteins | sample AusTroGonzalo_MG_3_FD_193486 | JGI IMG/M metagenome (GOLD analysis project Ga0265298, IMG submission 193486) | Bovine rumen microbial communities from tropical cattle in Woodstock, Queensland, Australia - Gonzalo_01 | ecosystem: Host-associated > Mammals > Digestive system > Stomach > Rumen ...
TTCATGTGCCATTCTACGCTAGTCTGGCAAAGATAAATTCAAATCGGTTGACTCCAAAAACCTTTGTAATTACCTAACTCTCAATATTTTCAAAGAACTTTTATGATTTTTTAGTGGACACTAATGATTATAAGAGCTAAAACAAATTTCAGCACATCCGTGAGTGAACGTGATTCAGATATTGTCTCCCCATGTTTGGAAAAGCACAAGATGAGAAGTAACAATACTATAGAAACTAGCATATCACCTCCGTCCGCATGGCCTCCCAGCAATGAGCCATCGTAAATTCATTTCTTGTCGTATGCTTTAAATTACTTATCGCCTCAACCCAATCTTCAACGGTTTCAACCACGTTGAACTGCTTTAATCTCGCTTCAGAGTGATAAGAATTCCGAGTTATAATAAGTGGCTTCCCCAAGCCCTCTGCATCAGCAATTGTTGAGAGCCCCACGCAGTAGTTCAACTTCTCTTTCTGCAGTGGGCAAACCAACGCTTTAGATCCTGCCATTAACGAGAGCATCTGAGGATAGACATTACCACTATTTTCGGTTAAGATAACCTCAATGTTGGGTATCTCCTTGCAACGTTCTTCCAGCCAGGTATAATCGTTCCCGGCATGCTGCTTTGCCGTCATGATTTTAAGAGGTTGCCCTGTTTTTTTAAAAGCCTCAATCAATATATTAAAATCACGATTCTCTTTTCCTGTTGAGACAAAATAGTCACCTTCTTTTTTCTCCACTTTCGAGTAAAAATCCATATCCGGCCCCCAGCCCGGTACAGAGCATTTTTTTCGTGGGACAAATCCTCCTTTTATAGTTTTTTCCATCGTTTTTTCTGACAGAAAGAAAAAATGACTGACACCAGCATATAGAAGTTTGTATAATACTGCTTTTATGCCGCTTTTACTGCTGGGCTCATGATGCATGTACGCTACTACAGGCAGTCTTATCAGTCTCATAGCAGTCTGCAATAGCAATATAAAGTGGTTGTTTACATTCATCGTTGGTATGAATACGACATCTGGCTTGTATAGCCAGACCATCCGAATGTCATGTAACAACTTCCCTGGGCGTTCCCACTCCCAAATCACTTCATGACCATCCTTTTCCATTTCAACAGCTCCATAAAGCCAATGAGAAGGGACTTTTCCAGCTTTATACAATTCGTATGTGGGTGGATGCCCCAAATATAAAACCCTCATCAATCTTTCTTACTAATTATTGCGTCTATTTATAAATCGAGCCGGGTTCCCAGCCCAAACCTCATTGTCTGGGATGTTTTTGGTAACAACACTCCCTGCTCCAACAATAGAATTTTCACCAATAACGACACTATTGCGTATAATTGATCCTACACCTATGAAGGCATCTTCTTTTATTCTAACTTCTTCCCTTCTAAATAGTAATTCTTTAGTTGTACTATATAATGAGTTAGAATAATAGTATTGCCACTTATAACCACATTCTCTTTAATAGTAATCCCCCCCTATACGACAAAATAACTACGAAGTTTCGCAGGTATAATTCCAGATTTACCAGGCTAAGGCATAATCTCTGTAACAGGTTGATTGTACGCATATCTACTATTTTTTTCTTGACAATGATAATCCCTTAACGAAAAAAGACATTGATTCTTTCTTGAACTTTTCAATAATTTTATCAACTTCATCATAGGCAATCTCGTCTTTAATTTTAATAATGTTTCCGTCAAACTTTCTTGAAGATAGGCCTAAAATACTTAATAAACTATCTATCCTCGAGTGAGTTGAGGTCGACGATGTCGGTTTAACTCGATAGAAAGTCACAAAGTTCTTATGTAATAAGATGGAAAACACTGTACCATGGAAAGAGTCTGTACATACATATTTTGCATTGGCTAATAGTTTAACAAAATCGTATGCATCAATATCGTACGGAGCATAGTCTCCTATAGTCTCATCTGCCGGGACATACTCATCCATATGTCTCATAATCACAACCTTAAGGCCAGTCTGCTTGGATAGTTTCTTGACTTCATCTCTTATTTCAGGACGAGGCCCTAGAAAATAACAGAAAATATATTGTTCTTCTGGCAATTTGAGAAAAGATTTATTAGCGAACTCCAACCATTCTTCGCGAGTGAGCAACATCGTCGGATCAGCGACAATTATGGCTTTTTTCGATGATAATGATTCAACTATCTCTTTCGCCTGCTGCTCTCTAACGGATATTAAATCCATACGTTCCAAATACTTCTTTGTCCCTTCACGTTGTATCTTTGGAATAGAAGAAACCCCATAACTTGATGCATACGAGAATTTCGGCACTTCATCTGCGACAAAGTTCAGATTCCAGTAATTGCTATAGAAGCCATAAGGCCGCCAGACTTGATCACTCCCAACAAACACCGTATTGAATTCTTTTGAACCCTCGCACAATGCATCATACCCAATATACTCTTTTATTCTCGGAGCAAATACCTGTTTCTTAAAGTCATTAGTTTTTGCAATTCTTATATTTTGTGTCCTACGGTACTCCGGATGCCTGTAACTATTCCATATATATTTGATTGCATTGTAACGATTCTCCCATCCTCCACTTAGCAAGTACCTCGGAATAATTTTTATCTTTTCCCAAACGCTTCTAGTCTTACGATAGTGAATAAAGGTCAAATCATATCCAACCTTTGTAACTGTTATTAATGTTGCATACGCTTGTAAACACGATCCATAATTCGTATGATTAAACTGTGAGACGATTACGCCTCCTATCTTTTCCGTCTTCATTGTTATTATTCTTTTGGCGCTTTGCCTTTTAATAAACCTATTAGAAACCACAGGCTCTTGTATCTTCCCACAAGTTGCTGTAACGAAGTCTGAGCATAAGATATCAGCCAACGGATGGTAATCATAGAGGAAATATCATCCCCGTAGTTCGGCACTTTTTTACCTATGCATTTTTTTATTTTAACAAATGCAACATTTCTAGTTTTCTTAACTTTAGACATTGGCTGACTTGCGTTTAGCAAATCTATGGAAATCTCATCCAGCGTTATAGTTCCATCATTCTTTGCTTCGTAAATCCAGTCCCCAAAAAGCTTGTTCCTGACAATAACAGAACTTATCCCTACTTTATCTTGAATATATGGTTGGATATGAATGTCTCCAAAAGATACATCTGCCAACTCGCTATAGTGATCAATACATTGTATACATCTTTTGGGGACAAAGATAGACCTTAATGGATGGTAGTAATCCTGAAAGCGTTCTTCAAAATTAAAGCTGTCTCCTTTTGCCACCATGTTGCCAAGACATCCATTGTCACGGTAGGAAAAGTATTCAAGTTTATCCATATCTATGCCACGCTCTCTCATCACGTGTTCTGTAAGATAAAAACTACGACCAGAGGAACAAAAAAGGCCGAAATACCCTATAACTTTTGATTTGAATAGTTTGTCCTTGGCTTCATATTTTCTAAATCCTTCTATATGACAAGGAAGCCCCACAATAACGAACCTGGTACCCTTCGCTATTTTTATATCTTGAATGGCATGATTCAGCGTAACTGGCGCATATTTCGAACTCTTTGCCTCCAGAATTTCAGATCGGGTGGTCGCAATACGGCTTCGAACAAGGAGTGGCGACTTTGCATCAAAGGATGTCACAACAGCACCATCTATCTTACCTTGGTCCAAAAGCCATATTAAAAGCTGACTTACCATCCCGCCTGATGCGCAATGATAGCGTATTTCGTAATCGTTACTATAACCAGTAAAGCACTTCTGATAACTACCAGCATAAAAGTCCCTCTTGTCATTATCTGCACCAAATAACTCATTGGCTTGCTCTTTTAAGTTTATGCCCACACCAGGGCACACATCATAACAACAATGACACCCCTTTGAGTTATTACACAACGGATCATTAATTACAGGGCGAAAATTCCCTCTTTTGACCTGAATTGTTATGGCCTTTGAAGGACATGCACCCTCACAGATACCACATCCTGTACATAGGTCATTCTTTGTAGTATATTTTATACAGGGAATATTCTGATTCATTTATACTTGTATATAAAAATAAAGAAAAGAACTATTTTATACTTGATGCAAAAAAGGTATATCCTGTCTCTCAATCCATATTTTTGGATAACAGGGTCTTTAAGGACTTCTTGAATTAAGGGATGTACACATGCTTCCCTAATTCTATTCACTATCTGGATGAAAGAATAGTTGCTTTTAACTGTATATTTTAGAATCACCTTAAATATTCTTATTACTTGAGAATAGTAGTGGTTCTTATAATCTTCGAACTTAAACGTTTCTTGACAATACAATTGCAATTCATAAAGTAAATTAAGCAAGCGCGTAAGTTTTGCGTCTGAGAAACTTTGAGAAATGCTATCAGGATTAATAGTATAGTTGTAGAATACGTTTGGTAAGATTCCAACGCTATTAGCATAGGGAAGAAATCTCACTATAAACAGGAAATCTTCAGATGCCACTACCCTCTCGCTCGGATATCTTATTCCACTTTTTACATATAAATCTCTTTTGAATAATGCCATACAGGAACTAAAGCCTCTATTTTTACTTGTGGGGATTTCCGGATTTCTTCCTATAACATCCAGCTGCAGTTCTTTAATCTGCTTCTTCCCAAAGAAATACTCCTCATCAACATCTAGCGCTTTGACAGCAAGAGTCCCATCCGGGAAAACCCGTTGTGGTTGAAACCAACAAATATCAAGACCTTGTTCTTCCATCTTTTTGTATACAAACTCGTAAGCAGACTCTTCAATATAATCGTCAGAATCACAAAATGTGACGTATTTCCCAACGGAATATTCCAACCCTGTGTTTCTCGCAAAGCCAAGTCCTTCATTCACTTGTTTATGAACAACTTTTATACGGGCATCTTGCATAGCTTCTAGATCACAGAGATTAGGGCAATTATCAGGCGACTTATCATCAACAAGAATAATCTCAATATCTTGTAACGTCTGATTACGCAGAGAGTCAATACAGCGGTGAAGATACGTCTCGACATTATAGACTGGGACAATGATACTTAATACAGGATCCATCTCAAACTAGTACAATTTCAAAGTATGTCCAAATATGAATTTATACAGTTTTATCTCTTCATTATCCGGAAGATGTCTGGCTTCCCATATGTCATAACCAGTACGCAACAACAGTAAAACCACCATTAGTGCCAGAGCAGATTGAATTAACCCACTATTTGTTTTTCGGGTTTCATATAGATACCATGCGGCGTACCCCATAATTATGGGCATAAAAGCATAAAGATACCAAAGAAACCTTGCCATACCTAAATTACCAAAAAATAATATATATAGCACAAATCCCGTAAAATAGATGTTGTATACAATTGTAAAGTGTGGTGAATTATAGTATTTCTTCAACTTATCACTAACCAATATAACAATAATATTGGCGGCAAATAATAAGTGCATCCTAAGCCCAAAGTTCATTCCCATATTGACATCAAGCAAATGGCTCTCATACTCGTCATAGCCAATAAAAGTTAGAAAAGCTTCAGCCGCATTAGCAATACCTTCGGTCACACCAAAGCCAGATAACGAATAGGCTATGGCAACTATTATTATTTGAACCACCCTACTTCGATAAAAATCCACTGGATAGAAAAAAATCAGAGATAGCGGAATTATTACCCATGCAGATCGGTGAAACAATGAAGCTATTACAACCATTATTATCGCCTTGAAATATTTCTTATCTGCCAAGAATAAAGTTATAACTACAAAACAACTAAATGCTATTGTCTGCCTAACCGCACCATTGTAGTCCCAGAAATGACCAGTCATAACCAAAAAAAATGGGAAAAAAGATAATACGCCTGGTTGTTTCTTTAATGCATAATAAATAGGGCCGACTTCCAAAAGTGCCAAACAGAAAAAAAACGGGATATGTGAGGCACCGACGCTACGCCAGAATTGCCTTAATATGTTAAAACCAACTTCGAGTTTATAGTCAGACGGGACATAAAATAGGTACATATAAGCCCTCATATCGCTGCCTACATTCCAGCGCAACGCAGCCACTAAACTAAATACCAAAATCGGGATAACATAATGGCTATTCCCAAGAAATTTTCCTATGTTGTTTGGGTGATTGGAGCGAGAACATTCCATCGTCATTGGATAACTCATCATCCATATCATTATCCCTAAAACAATAATTGTTAGTAACATTCTATCAATCTACTAAAAATTAATACGCTCTTCTTCGACCACAAGCGGTCTATTCATAACACGTGTATTCACGCTCATCACATATTCTCCAACAAATCCAATAAATAAGAGTTGTATGCCGTTGAAGAAGAACATACCAACGACAAGCGGCGCCAAACCGGCAGAGAATGTGTACCAGAATATAAGCTTATACACTAAATAAAATAGCCCAACAAGGAATGATAATCCTGATATTACCATTCCAGATATTGTAACCAAATGCAAGCCTACCTTGGTATATGATGTAAAACTCAACATGGCTGCATCGAACAATGTCATGAAATTATTATGCGTCTTACCTGCACGACGTTTGGCCTGGGTATATTCAATTGACACGCGCTTATAGCCGAGTTCTGCGACAATACCCCTAAGGAACGGTGTCGGGTCTTTCAGATTGCGAAGCACATCAATAAACGACTTGTCGTAAAGGCCAAATCCAGTGAAATGCTCTATCTGGTCCACAGAAGACATTTTATTGATAATCCTATAGTAGATGGTGCGCATAAAACGCATGATGGGATTCTCCTTGCTCTTAGTCTTGATGCAAGAAACGATCTTGGCTCCTTTCTCCCACTCAGAGACAATTTGGGGTAACATATCTATAGGATCCTGGAAGTCACAGCACATTAGAATAGTACAGTCTCCAGTGGTTTGGCACATACCATAATATGGACTATTGAACTGCCCGAAATTCTTGACATTAAATATGGCCTTAATCCTGGGATTCCCCTTGCAAATTTCCCTTAACAGAGGACGTGTATTATCCTTAGAGTCATTGTCAATGAATACAATTTCGTAATCGTATTGAGAAAGATTCATTCCTAACTCTTCTACGATGGCCTTGCTAATGGGGACCACATTTTCCTCTTCGTTATAGCAAGGGATGAGAATACTTATCTTCTTCATGACTATAGTATTATTGTCTGTACACAAATATTTTCAAAATCAGGAACGAACACAAGGCTGAAACAAGTGTTGCCCCGAAGCCCGAGATATATGTATTGAGATCAAGCCATACCTGAAGCGTATGGTTGACCTTAATGTTAATGAAGTATGTTATAATGTAACTGATGATAAAGCGGGAAATGAGCCGTTTGTCATTATTCTCAAAGACCAAATTACCCGTTGTAATGAAATTGAACACGACTCCTAGAATCTGAGAAATAAGGGTTGCACATACATAAGAGCAGCCCACAAAAATCATAAGGCAATACACTCCATAGCCGAACAGGGTGTTTAATACACCAACTAAAAGAAACCGGATGAACTTATTCTTAATATGACTCAAAAAAAAGTTTATTTCCTTTCGTAATAAGTTACTCATACCATGCCTTGGATTACATTTTCGAAACGGTATTCAGTAAGCGGCTTTACTATGCTTGCCGTTTTTGTAGTATCGGGATTCAGGTTCACATCCTTTTCCGGGTTATACCCTCCAAAAGACAGCTCACTTGAAGAACCTGTCATATCTTTCATCACTATCACAAAATCTTGCAGTTTACGAGTATCGTTGGAAGCAATGTTATACACCTCACACTTGAAGTCTTCTTGTTTCAAAGCATGTAGTGAGAGTTCCGCAATCTGTCGGGCAGCATCTTTCACATAGACATAGTTCCATTTCTGCTTTCCACTACGCATTTCTATTGGCTCATTGCTTTTCAGTTTCTGCAAGGAAGATATAATCAGAGTATTGGGATGATCATTCTCTCCATAGACACTTAGAATGCGCAAGTGGATATATTTCAAGCCTATCTTTTGAGTCAACCCACAAGTCTCACAATACATCTGAAGCTTAGCCTTGCCGTATGCAGAGAAAGGATTACACGGAATATCCTCTGTAATCACACCAGGGACAAAACCATATTCTGCCTGAGACCCCGCATCGACATACAGCTGGCATCCCATCTGCTTTGACAACACAACACAATCTAAGGAGAAACGGATGTTCCCTTCTTGCAATTCTCGGTTGTCTCGCTGGCCTAATAGTGCCCCATCCCATGCCAGATGAACAAAAACATCTGCTTTAACATCCTTTGCCTGTTCCATCAAATTATGCATATCTGCATAGAAGACTTGCAATTTCCCGCTAGTGGCAATACCATTCAGTTGCTCATTCTTTTTGCGAGACATTGCAATTACCTGATGGCCATTATCAGCAAGATAACGGCATAGTTCTACGCCAATAAAACTGGATGCTCCTGTGATGAAAAATCTCATTCACTTGTATTATTATGTTTCAACTATCCGATTTTCAGGCCTTCATATTCCCGCAAGTAAGTTTGTGTTCCAACTACAGGTGCAAACTCATCAGGAATAGCCACTCTCTTTATAGCAGGGTAAGTCTTTAATTCACCAGCGGCATACATATCGCTTACTTGCTCTACTATGGCTGAACCCATACCCGTGGAAGCTTGATGCTCTTCAATGCTTATCATCCCAGCCGGATGTTTCTCTACAATGGCTTTCAACTGTTTCTTGTTAAGAGGCTTTACGAACGGAACACTGAATAAATCATACGGTAGTTCCTGTTCCTCTATCTGAGCTTTCGCTGCTGCCAGAATATTACCGCAAGCCAGAACCGCTTTCTTATTACCATCATCCAACAACACAGGGAGGATATCACCGGCACTCAAAGTAAGGCTTTCTTCTGAATGTGCTACTTTCTCACCAGCTTTGCCCAGACGAATGTACATAGGACCATTATATTCAGCAGAAAACTTGGCAATAGCACGTGCCTCAACTGGGTCTCCAGGTGTTGCCACAATCATATTGGGGATTGCGCGCAAAGCGCCAATCTCTTCTGTGGGTTGGTGAGTAGCTCCAAGACTACCATAAGCATAACCAGCACCTACGGAAACAATCTTCACATTGGCTTTATGATAGGCAATATCATTTCTGATTTGTTCCAAACAACGCAAGGTCGGAAAGTTGCCAATGGAATAGATATAAACATTGTAACCTGTCATTGCCAAACCCGCTGCTACACCTGCCATATTTTGCTCTGCTATACCGGCATTGAGGAATCGCTCAGGGATTGCCTCCATGAAAGGTTCTACCACATGATAACCCAAATCACCAATGACAAGAAAAATCTTCTTATTTATCTTGGCTTCCTCGAGAAGCTGATTGATAAAACTTGTTCTCATCGCAGTTCCTCCATAGCTTGTCTTAACTCTTCTTCATTTGGTGCACTGTAATGGAACTTAAGATTATGCTCCATGTAACTGACACCTTTACCCTTAATAGTGTTGGCCACGATAAATGTAGGCTTGTCCTTACAGTTCTTAAAACTTTCAAAAGCATCAAGCAACTGTTGAATGTCATTTCCATCAATATCACAAACATTCCACTGAAAGGCACGAATCTTATCAGCCATCGGGTCTAAGCACATTATGTCCTTAGTATCACCCATAGCCTGCATTCCGTTCTTGTCCAGAATGATGCAAAGGTTATCAAGTTTGTGATGAGCAGCAAACATCAAGGCTTCCCAATTACTGCCCTCATTAATCTCTCCGTCACCAATGATGCAATAGATATTGAATGGAACGCCACTTCGTTTGCTGCCCAAAGCCATACCAACAGCAACGGGGAATCCATGTCCCAAACTACCTGTTGACAATTCAACACCAGGGAGTTTATGACTCACATGCTCAAAGTATTCTGACCCGTTCTGGCAATACTGTTCCATCAATTCATCATAATCCATGAAGCCTTTCAAAGCCAGCGCTGCATAGAAAGATGCGCAATTGTGACCTTTACTCTCAATAAAGCGGTCACGATTTGGGGCATTCTTGGTACCGGGAGTGATGTTCATCACACCAGAATATAGCACAGCCAGTATATCAGCCTGCGAAAGCGCACCTCCCGTATGAGAAGTTCGCGTATTATAAGCCATCTGAACCGCTGTCCTTCTAATTGCCTTGGAAAACTCTTTGATTTCTTCTATTTCCATCATCCTATGAATTTTTCTATTTCATCAATACAAATTGAATACACCGGTTCTCTGATGTACCTCTTATACCAGTCAGATGTCAGCACAGCACATTGCTTTGCATCCAATCTCGGCTTCCAACCAAGGCGTGTCTTGGCCTTGGTAATGTCCAGCATCAGCAGATTAGCCTCATGGAGTGCATTGGGATCTGATACATCCTTCAACTCTCCATAACCGAAATTCTCAATCATAGCGGTTGCCACTTCCCAAACGGTCAGCACAGACTCCATTTCAGGCCCAAAATTCCAGCCCTCGCAATAGCCAGTAGGATTGTCCCACATTTTCTGGGCAAGCAGCATATAGCCACTTAATGGTTCCAGGACATGTTCCCAAGGACGCACGGCTTTAGGAGAGCGAATCTCAATGGGCTTACCAGCCTCTAAAGCACGGATACAGTCAGGAATGATGCGGTCTTTTGCCCAGTCGCCACCACCGATTACATTACCGGCACGGACACTGGCAAGGCTTACATGATGCTTCTTGCCATAATCTTCAGGATTAAAGAAACTCCTCCGCCAGCTTTGGATAGCTATCTCACAAGCACCTTTACTGCTACTATAAGGATCATAACCGCCAAAGGGATCCTCCTCTTTATAACCAGTCATGTGTTCCTTGTTTTCGTAGCATTTATCGGTGGTAATCATCACTCCAACCCTCACACTATCTGTGGCACGAATGGCCTCCATAACATTGAGAGTACCCATCAGATTAGCCTGATAGGTCTCCACAGGAATTTCATAACTACGACGCACCAGAGGCTGCGCTGCGAGGTGAAAGACTATCTCTGGCTGGTATTGGGCAAAGATTTCTTTCATCTTCTGTCCATCACGGATGTCTGCTCGAAGGTCAGCCTTAATCTTTTCGCCAATTCCAGAAAGCACAAAGTTGTCCTTCACAGAATATGGTTCTAGGCCGATGCCTACCACTTCTGCTCCAAGCTCATAAAGCCAAATGGATAGCCAACTGCCCTTGAAGCCAGTGTGACCGGTTACGAGGACTCGTTTGCCCTTATAAAAGCTATCGAAAACATCAATTTTCATATTACTTGGCATGTTGTATACAGAACTCTGAAATACACTTAATCATCCATTGATTCATCTCCGTGGTCATGCCGGGGAATACTCCTATCCAGAAGCCATTGATCATCACAAAGTCAGTGTTCTTTAGTTCACCAACAATACGATATCCTTCCCCCGTCTGGCGCATCTCATCAAAGCATGGATGCTTGGTCAGGTTACCAGCAAAGAGATTACGGGTCTGGATCTTATTCTGTTCCAAATATCCTGTCAATTCATTACGGGTAAAGCCTACATCCTCTTTCACAGCAATCAAGAAACCAAACCAACTAGGATTACTATTTTCTTCAGCCACAGGGAGAATTAATCCTGGTATATCCTTCAGACCTTCATATAGCATCTGATAGTTTGCACGACGTGCCGCAACAATCTGGTCAAGTTTATCCAATTGAGCACAACCAACAGCAGCCTGCATATCAGTAATCTTTAGGTTAAATCCAAAGTGACTGTAGACATATTTATGGTCATAGCCTTGAGGCAATTCTCCAAACTGGCCCGTAAAACGCTGTCGGCAGGTGTTATCTACACCAGATGCACACCAGCAATCACGTCCCCAGTCTCGGAAAGAAAGTGTGATCTTGTTCAGAAGCGGGTCGTTGGTATAAACAGCACCACCTTCGCCCATTGTCATATGGTGAGGGGGATAGAAACTGCTAGTTCCAATGTGACCCCATGTACCGGTCTTCTTTGTCAAACCATCAATCGTATATTCAGAACCCAGTGCATCACAATTGTCCTCAATAAGCCAAAGATTATGCTTTTCACAGAAAGCAAGAACGGCCTTCAAATTAAAAGGATTACCCAAAGAGTGCGCCATCATCACAGCCCTAGTTTTTGGGCTATATGCAGCCTCTAATTGATTGACATCAATGTCAAAACCAGGTAGGGCAACATCCACAAATACAGGAATAGCGCCATACTGAATAATAGGCGTAACCGTTGTAGGAAAACCCGCCGCGACAGTAATAACTTCATCTCCTTTTTTGATTCTACGGTCACCCAACTTAGGTGAAGTAAGGGTGTAAAATGCCAGAAGGTTGGCACTTGAGCCAGAATTGGTTACTGCACAGAACTTCACACCCAGCCAATCTGCCAAACGACGTTCAAACTTATGTGTCCAAGGACCCTGAGTGAGCCAGAAATCCAGAGAAGAATCCACAAGGTTCACCATTTCCTCATCATTGAAAAAACGGCCACCATAGTGAACGAATGACTCACCCGGTTCAAATTCTTTTTTGGAGGCATGAACCTCTTTAAAATACTCACGAGTTAGCTCTAAAATTTGAGATTTTATTTCTTCTTTTTTAGCCATATATATAACTTTTTATCTTCAACTATAAAATCTTTGGGATTTGACGTTCCCACTTCTTCCAAGGAGCTTTTCCCTCTTGTAAAAGTTTATCAAGCATATTTTTCTCACGGATGTTATCCATACACTGCCAAAAACCTTCATGGATATATGACATCAACTCTCCTTGTGCTGCTAAGGTCTCAAGCGGGTTACGCTCAAATACGCAGGAATCACCATCCAATAAATCAAATAATGAGGGTTCCAGTACCATGTAACCAGCATTGATGGGGGCACCATCCAAAGTGTTCTTTTCACGGAATGATTTTACTGCATTATCGCCACCAATATCCAGCACGCCCTTTTCTTGCTTCATTTTCACGGCAGTAAGCGTTGCTTTCTTTCCATGCCTCTTATGGAATTCCAGAAGTTTGTTGATATCAACATCACAAACACCGTCACCATAGGTCATCATGAAGGTTTCGTTGCCTACGTATTCCTGTACACGCTTTATACGACCACCAGTCATGGTATTGTAACCTGTATCAACAACGGTGACTTTCCAAGACTCCAGTTTGCTGTGATGGACTGTCATCTCGTTCTTCCCGTCGCGGAAGTCAAACGAAATGTCACTGTTGTTGATGAAGTAGTTGGCAAACCACTCCTTAATGTATTCCTGCTTGTACCCGGCACAAATGATGAACTCATTGTGTCCGTACCATGCATATTCTTTCATGATGTGCCAAAGGATAGGCATTCCGCCTATCTCAATCATGGGTTTAGGCTTAAAAACGGATTCCTCTGATATGCGGGAACCAAAGCCACCTGCTAAAAGAACAACTTTCATTGAAGAATCTAAATATATTTTACTTATTAAGTTTTTTTACTTATGAATATTGGGACTTATATAACTCTGTAACCCCATACACAGCAAACATTATGAATACTGGCATCATTACAAAATGATATCTATTGATACTTACTGTAAGCATAGTTGCTGCAATACTCATAACCAAATAAAAAATCCATATCACCATAAAACAGTTTTTCTGCTTCACTGAAAAAAAAATTCCAAACAAACTCGCCAGCATGATTAAATAGTAAACAGTAAGATTAATCCATGTCACCCATTGCCAAAAGCTCAAATTAGAGCGTGTATGAATAAGCGTGTTTAACTGACATCTTTTATCTTGGGCTATTGTTGCATGAGTATCCGAGAAAAACAATACGAAAAATTTTCTTGGCATCAGTGACAGCCATTTACCTGGATTCTGTTTTATCCACTCGATTGCGCGTTCCTTATATATTCTGTCGGTTTCGTAATAAGGAAGTTCCTCATAATTATCTATCACAAAAGCATCTCCCTCCATATTAAAACTACCATCCGCCTCATCATGAGCGCTCAGTAACATATTAAAACCTTGCATTGTGGATTGATACTCGAAACGACCAATATGTTGATAAGTAAGCCACCCAACAATTGTTATAAATATTGCACACCCTACGATGACTGGAATCATCTTCTTTAAACTGCGATGGGATAGCCATATCAGTAGAATACTTGTTATCAACATAATAGGGAGAAAAGGTCTGCACCAATTAGCAAATCCAAGAGACAAACCTGCCCCGAGTAAAGCCCATATGTTTTTGAATGAGATCAGGTATACGGAGAAGAAAAAGAAAAACATAAAAGGGATTTCAGAGTTCCCTCTGTTAACAGCTATTATCCAGGTAGGGTACAATGAAAACACCAGAATGCTATACCATGCGACTTTCTCCCCTACATTCTTCTTTAATATCTGGAACATAAAAAAGACTATTGCA
>Ga0265298_10006495_pt1 | contig 14429 bp, 29 predicted proteins | sample AusTroGonzalo_MG_3_FD_193486 | JGI IMG/M metagenome (GOLD analysis project Ga0265298, IMG submission 193486) | Bovine rumen microbial communities from tropical cattle in Woodstock, Queensland, Australia - Gonzalo_01 | ecosystem: Host-associated > Mammals > Digestive system > Stomach > Rumen ...
GCCAGATGCGTTCGGGAACAGTAAGAATATATGGGGCATTATACCTAGCAATAGTATTTGCTAACAGTACGAGCCCCAAATATACTGTCGTAATACTCCAGATAAAAGGCGGGCTGATAAAATTACGACTAAACGCCTCATTGATGTCTTTGAGTTTCATGTAGTACATTTAGTCGTTCCTTTTATTAGTCCTGGCATTCGCGGTTGATGATATACTTTTCCTTGATTTCGTCAGGTGCGTCGATGAGTTCGACCTTGACAGCATCAGCATCCATGTCGGTGCCGAGGCCTTCCATGACGGTTTCCTTCATGGCATCGTATTCTTCATCGGTGGCCGTGTCCGGAACGGTGAATTCACGGGTGACAGTGTAGGTAAGACGGAATTTCTTCATATTGGTATCTCCTATTTTTATATCACTAATATAGTAAAACACGACACAAATGTAAACCCTAAAAATAAAAGAGAGCATTTAGCTCTCTTCATAAACAATATTGTTGTCAACAACTTTCAGTTTTTCAATATCGAGAATAGGTTTATCTTTCGGGTATTTATCTTTCGCAGGACCGATAACGCATGTAGAACCGATACCGTAGACGATTGCTACCATCGAAATTTTATCCTTATATCGGATAATGATATTGTAATTTTCCCATTTGTCATTCATGTCTGACCAGAACGGGTATTTCTTATTCCAGATATTCTTATAGAAGAATTCCATACAGGCCCAAATAGCTTCCTTATCCCTGCCCTTATAATGATAGAGCATGGACTCTTCTTCGAAAGTTTTTTCTTTCTCTACAAGCTGTTTGAGCTTGGCAAGCATTACTTCTGGTTTAACTTGGCTTTCCACAGTTTTCTTCCACTAGTTGCTGTTTAAGTTCTTCCATTTCTTCGTCTAAACGGTTAACGATTTCAATCAGGCTTTCCTTATGCTTCAGGATTTCGTCAATTTCCGCATTATACTTGGCTATCTGTTCTTGGTTCCTTGTTTTGTCGATTTTCTTTTTCAGTCTGCCTACTTCGACATCGCAACGTCGGATAGAACCGTCATAATCTTCATGCCAGTGGGTATTCGCACCTTGAAAATATGCGTATGTACCTTTCGGCGTATGACCAGATATGCCAGGAGCCTGCCACAGATAATCGAAAAGATCCTCAATCTGTACAATTTCTACTTTTGTATTAAAATCATAGATAATATCCTTTTCGGTATCGAAAGTTTCCTTAAGAGTACCGTAAGAACATCTTCCCAAATCTCTAAAACTTTTAAGCGTAAAAATCATTACTTAGCCCAACCATAGGTATAGATATATTCACCCTTAAGATTTACGGAAGAATCGAGGAGCTTGAGTCCAGCGATATTTACCGGCTTACGACGGTTGTCGACACATGCAATCTTTGCATAATACTTCCATTCGACACCGCTTTCATAATCGTTAGCAATCCACTTGATAAGCGAGCATTCGTACTTCGGAAGCGAGACCTGAAAATCAAGCTTCGTGTCGGCAAAAGCCGAGGCGAAAATACACAATGCGAGCAATACTACTTTTTTCATCTTTGTTTTTCCTTCTTAATATAATCTACCGTAATCATTTATAAGACTTTTCAACCTGTCTTTATTTTGCGGTTTTAACTTGTTATATTCATCTAAAAGGTTCTTAATTTTATCTTCATCGTTTTCTTTCTTTCTCTCGGTATGAGTAAAGAAAGCCCTGGGAATATAATACAAGAACAATGCAAAAAAGTCAACTGCTGTACAAAACGCCAAAACAATGGCGAATGACCATGAAATAAGTGATGCCACGTATGTAACGAATACGGCCATTTTTGCATTGACAGGATCTTTTAAATTACTAATTTTATCGGTGACGTTCATATAGACGATTTGAAGTCCCAACGTTACAAATAATTGAATAAAACCATAAATGGCCACCGCTTTGGGCATCCATAGTACATCTTGTCCGAACAATCGAATAGATGACATAAAACAGAAAGCTACAGCAAATAGAAGACTTACGATATTAAGCGTACCGAAAATCGTACATTCATTGTCATCATTTTGATGACGATAATAATCAGCGGCATTTTTAAAAAATGCTTTATTTCCAGCAATAAGTGTTTTGAACATTATTAAATCCTCTTTTGCGTAGAATATAGAAAAAGGATTAATTTTTGTCAACCCTTTTGTTGGCCTCACGGTATTCTTCGAGTTCGTCAATAAATGCCTGACACTTTTCAGTACGCTTGTTTGCTTCAATCATAGGCAGATTTATTCTATAATGCCATGACAAGAAAGACCAAACCGACGTCGATGGAACATCACCAGTAATCGGTTGGCTACCAGCCTTATTGACAAGAGCATTCTTGATATAATCGCGGTAATTATTGAGAACCTGCGGATCCCATTTAGCGAACGTCTTATTGACTGCTTCAAGATATGTCATACCGGTAAAAGGATTTAGTTCAAGCCAGCAGCTCGCATATTCCGGGCAACTGTCAAAATGTAACTTGAAGCCCATAAGATAAGGTTCTTCAGTATACGTTTTTCTGTATTTGCAATATCTGTCAACTTCATTTGAGAGACTTTTGGATATTTGGTTAACAATATCGTCAATGTCATTTTTAATCCTGTGACATGCAATACGATATGTAACATCCATCTTTTCAAAGATATGTTTATCGAGTTCTGAAGGATGTTTCTTTATGATCCAATAAACTTCGATTTCGTCAAAATTCTCGTCGAGTACAGGCTTGAACCAGTCTGTAAACTTGAAAGTATCAATGCCTGGATGCGGAAAATTTAGAGCATTGAGCTTTTCAACAATCTTATTGTATCTGCGTTTAAGTTGCCACTTATACATAATTATCTGTCCTTACCGTTGTTAATCCATTCAATTATATCGTCTTTCCATGTGAATTCACTGCATATACTGCACGGGATAGCTATAATGAATAATGCCAAAATACCGATTTCGATGAGAACCAATGCCCAGCCAAAACCTTGGCAGAACCAAAGGAACGTATTTTCGAACCAAAGAGAATCATGGAATGCGGTCCATTCCTGACATGTTCCCTTGTACAGGTCATAACTGTCCTTTTCACCCTTATCGCCAACACCGATAAGACTATATACCTGTACGGTATCGTTAATGACAAGTTCTTGCTCACCGGCACAATATTCACTATTCATATAACTCATACCGCCTTCGTACCAGATTTGACGAATAGTAAGTGCATTACAGAGAACAAAGAAAGCGATACAAGCGGTAATCAATGTATAGGCGAGGCTACATCTGATTTTTCTTTTAGTCTTATTTTTCATCGTCACCCTCATAAGAATCTTCAAGTAAAAGACAAACACCCTTGACAGCCATAACAATTAGCCAGCCAACAAGCAAGATAATACCGATAACGTCAGCCGCCGCAATCAAGAAAGCTACCAGAGCCCAGCCTATTCCGAGTCGTTCATCGTATGCGGGATTCGCATAGTATTCATAACATGACTTGGCATAATCAATCTTCTTGATTTCTGTATGGTCTTCGTTATAGGTATAGGGTACAAACGATTTTTCGTTCGTACATTCTGGTCTAAGCGGAATTTCGACACATTCCTTATGCTCGCCAGGAACCTTATTGTTGAATACAATCGTATACGGCAAAATCTGTACTGCTGCGACGAGCAATGCGATAATACCGATTACGACAAGGTGTCGTCCATTAAATAGTTTATTTGGTTTTATCTTCATAATTTACCTTTAAATCTCCCCAACATGGTTTCTTGGGAGGATATTTGATTTTACCAGTTTCAATGTTATCAATCTTTTTTAAGACCAGAGTAAGCATTGACCTTAACCACCGTTCTTTCAATTCAGAATTCGTCTTAATTCCCCAGTTCTGGAAATGATACGATGGAATCCAGTACGGAGGATCGTATCTTTCCGGTTCGATATAGAAATAACAACGAATCTGGAAGTTATTCTCTTCGACGGGAGTACAATAGCATCCATGACTATCGTAGTGTTCTTCGCCTTCGATAACAAGAAGCGGTCCATAGCCACATCTGAAGATTCTACTTGTAATTCGAGCTTCATGGTAATACTTACCTTCTCGAAATTCAAGATTAAACTCTTTCAGAATGTTTTTAAGTTCTGTTAAAGTCATTTCTTTTTGCCCTTGATTACTCACGTTCCTCACCGCGGTTGCGACGGCTTTGAATATCCATCGGTTCATTGCGGATAGACTTGATGATGAGCTTCAACTGGTACAGTTCCTGACTAAGCGTACTGGTATAGTCATACTGGATAAGCTGTTCTCCGCGATCGAACGAGAGACCGCCATAGAGCATGGAAAGACCAGTACAGAGCTTAACGTTATTGGAAAGCCCGTCAAATACGGCAACAGTCGCAAGCTTGCTGACAAATGCCGGATGTTCGATATAAGCAATACAGTTGTACTTTCCGAACATGCCACAAAGCGGATCCATGGTTTTACACTTGAAACCCGCTTCCTTGAAACATTCAGTAAGACGCTGAACTATTCTTTCCTTTTCGCTATCTGAACAATTATTAAATGGAATCATTAGTTATCCTTATCGCACCACCATGCGTTATCACAGCCTTCTTCGGGTTCTGGACATTTCCAGAAATCATTTGATTCACAGGAAGCAGCGAGCAACATGGTATCAGAACCACAGTCGAGAACTTCCATCTTCGGTTTAATATATGCTTTCTTCATAATTAGTCCAACTTACTGTCAATATAATTACAGAGTTCGTCCATAGTTTCGAAACGTTGGGAAAACATGGGCGGTATTACCATTTTCGGTGTAACAAGCATTTGGAGAGCATACCAGTTCTGATAATGACCCTTGTCGAAACGTTCTGCAAGCGGGGTCTTGCTCATCTTGAGAATATATGCTAGATACGGTTCCTTGTCGGAATTTACTCCGACAGTATAATCATGTCGGTTGAACGCATACTTCAGTTTCTTGTTGGTCAAAGAATCGGTAACGACATTATGCTTGAAGTTATGCTTGTCGAGGACCGCGATGAACTGGGCGAGCTCTTCGTCGGTAAACTTATTCTGAATAGGACAGAGTTCGTCCATTCCGCCCTGGAGAACGTATGACAGGTCCGGGAAATTATCGTAGAACTTCTTGATACACGGCTTCGGAATAATATCCTTATGGTCGTTAATCATCTTTTCGAGGTCAGCGACCTGTTCCTTATATTCTTCACTGAGTGCTTTGGGGTTTTTGAACTTCATAGTTTTTCCTTTTTATACAAGTTTATAAGCCAGGAACGGGATATTGTTTTCCCTTTCTGTATAGCTATACATGGTTTTATAAATTACCGGATGATAAACCCAAGTAAGCGTAATTTCTTTAACTTCATACTTACGGTCTAAAATTGTATTTTTGTTCAATAAACGATTATATGTTTCATTGTGTTCTTTTTGAAGCTTGTCACAGACTTCCTGTGCTTTTTCTTTGGACTTAAACTTAAAGACATCTTTATCGTTTAAATCTTCGAAAAGACGTTCACCACGAAAATAACCGTTATCAATATATCCCAAGAAATACTTCTGGTTCTTCTGGTCTTGAATTACGTAAAGTGTTCTATCCATCATATTACTTTCTCCTGCGACGTTTTCTACGGCGTGGAAGCGTATCATATCTAATAGCGTCAATCTCGCGTCGTTCTTTATCATAGTCGTTACCTGATAGACTTTTAAACTGCTTGGTTCTTAGACCGGTATCAAATATATCCATGAGCTCGTTGAAATCCTCTACATCCTTATCGCGGTAAACGAGAGATTCCAGGCCCGGACTGTTGAAAAACATATGACTTGAATTTTCACGGAATTCCGTAATAGTATAGGTAGCTTTGATTCCATTCTTTGCATGTTCGAGAAATGCGCCCGGACTTCCGTTCATCTTTAAGAAATGGAAAACCATGTCATTGGTACAGAGAATCAAATAATCGTCACGGAGAGGATTATAGTTATCACCGAGCTCTTCCTTGGGTGCACGCTTGTGTTCTTCGTCGATGACAAGACCATGGTCGGTCAGCATGTTCTTGATTGCAGAAAATTCTTCATCTGTAAAGTCAATTTCATACTTGTCAGTATAAAGCTTATTCATAAGACCGATACAGGCATAACCCTGTTCTTCGGCGCACTTTAGAATTCGATCAGCAAATCCGTCAATGAGTTCTTTACGGAACATGTCAGGCCGGATTTCATAAGCCTTCTTGAGCTCATCTTCTAATTCTTTTGCATATTCGGGTGAGATAATAGACATATATAAAATATAATAAATTGATGTGAAACTGTAAACCCTTTTTGGAGACTATATGGATAATATAACGACCGCTGGAACGGAAATAATCGAATTAGAATATGAACCTGTACTTGACGAGAACGGAAATCCTGTAATGGAAGAGTGTCATATTTCAGATCCATTCGGAAAACTGACCGGAATGATTAATCCGACCTGGAAACAACCGAAAATGAATATAAAGATAAAAGAACCGAAATAATCGGTTCTTTTTATAATGCGTCAACTGTCAGCCCTATAAATAATGAAGAGGTTTATATGGATCATTACAGTTTACAATGGTTAGATGACAATTATATAGCAATGCGTAAGGCTATTGAAGCCAATTCTATTACACGCCGTGCCACTTCTATCGGAGATGTACACAATTCGGCTGGCGAATCCTATTATCATATCATAATTCCAACCGAACTCAACCAGGAATATAAGGGCGAACGCACCTATGTCTGGACACAGGCCGATATTATTCCTGATTTGACAGACCATATCATGACGGTTATTACAATCGACGACGATATTGAATACCAGAAAACCAGAACGACCTATGACCTGGTTAAGAACGCATTTGCTTCCAAGTCTTTCGACCTTGACACTCCTTGGGAAGAGGTAGCATCCTGGATTTCCCAGAATCTCGTTACTACCAAGCTCGCAGAAAGCACAAGGCAGAATAAGTACAAGAAGTTGACTCTTGAAGAAGCGAAGAAAGTTCTTGAAGATAACAACTATCTCGTTGAATATGTCGACGCTTCTGCTGGTCCGTCTAACTTCGGAAAGTCGGAATATACGGTAGATTACAACTGGTGGCCTTCTGACAAACCTGGTGAGGTTATAGCTCGCCAAGATACTGTTTGGCTTGAAAATCCGGAAGATGATGATGAAGTAATCAACGCTTTGTCGGATATTCTTCGTGAAGGTTCTCCAGAAGTCGAGATTCTTAGCGTTAACTAAAATCCGAACATACCAAAACCGGTATTGCCATAGAACATTCTATTACGAAGGTCAATGTCTTCAAGCGTCGGCGTGTGATATGTGTCCTTACCGGTCAGTTTCTTGACAATAGACCTAGCACATGTATGACCAGACTTATTACGACGTTCGTCATCATGGTAGAAAAGTTCCGGACCACAATCCGGAATTTCATTTAATGAAATACAAATCTTGCTGAAAGCACGTCCGACCGCCTTGATAACGTTTGCGTCTGTCTTGTCCTTGAAGATTCCGCTGTTTTCAAACATGAAATAAGACTTGCCGTTCTTGTTTTCAAAACCCTGCATATACGGCCAGTAGTTATTGCACCAGTTCATATTTTCACCGGCACCATCAGACATCTGACTGCGAAGCCCATTGAGCATATCGATTTCGTCCTGGGACATAGTGGGAATTTCAATAGTTTTCATAATTTTTCCTTTAATCTAGTTTGTTGAGTGTTCTTTCCAAATCCATCTTAAGAAACTTTGGATATTTATCGTAATAATCTTCAATTATCCTGGGCAATAAGAGTTTTGCTTCATACAGGTCATATACGTCACGATGCTGTGAGCTATGCAAGTAATATCGTTTGGGGTCGACTTTGTATCTTGTTGCTGGAAATGTTATACAATTTTCAGTTTCTTCAAATTTCATTGTCCAATGACATTCTGAATTACCGGGAAGATAAAACAAATGAGTTTCTTTGAAAAATGTTCTGTTTAAGTCTTCAGTTAACCCATTAGCTTTAGCAAGCTCGCGAACATCTTCCAATGTAAATTTTCTGGTAATCTTATGACGATAATTTTCAGGATTTAAATTGTATATGTATCTACGACAATAATCAAAAATTTGTTCAATTTCTTCATCAGAAATATCGATATGTCTAATACGAAGAACATGACAATGCTCGTCATCTGCACAATTAGTAAAATTTTTACGAAGAAAGTCTACATGAACAGCGCCGGGACTAAATGAATCTCCCATCTTTTCGCCATATTCAGGACTTTGGTATATTTGAACATATATACCTTCTATTTCTCTTTGACTTTTCTTATCCCATTTACGATATAAATCTCTTGTCAAATATTTAATTTTATGACGAGCATCTTGCTCGTCATAAATTGGAAAAAATTTATCAGCAAGCATCGGCTCATAGGCAAACTGCATGCTTCGTTTTAAGACATCGGCAAAATACATAACTACCTGTTGATTTTCTTTATGACATCCTTGATGATGTCTTGTGTATAATGTACATCTTTTGCCGCAACGCTGTCGACTGTAAGTTCGATTCTTACTTCCTTGACGTTCGGCATTCCACTGATTTTAGAACCTACCGTTACCTTGACAGTTTTAGAACCGTCTGGTGCTGTCAGGATTGTCGTAGGATGTTTTGGCGGCGGTTCAGTAGATGGCTCAGGCGAAAGAACCTGTGAAACACACCACATAACTCCTATAACAGCAGAAATGACTAATAATGTGGCACTCCCACCATGAATTATTGCCAAAAATGGATGGTCGTCTGCAAAACGATCAAATGCAAAATCATCCTGTCCATAATGGTCAGCAATATAGCAACTAAAACCACCGACAATCACAAATAAAATAATAATAAACATTAATCCCGACATTTATTCCTCATCTTCGTCGATGTCAGAATCAGGAAGTCTGTGCTCATATCTGGGTTTCTTTCCACTGAGCAAGTCTTTAAGACCATTACGGAATATATTGTAATTCTCTTCCATCTTCTTCGGTTTTTCTTCCATGGCTTTCTGTGCCTTGGTCATGACATCTTCATACTTGACAATAGTAAAACGGTTATCCTTAAGCTTTTCGTGTATATCGGTATCATATTTAGAAAACCGAATATTTGCAGTATCTTCCAGGTTACATTTCGGATGCCAGTAATCCATTTCGACACTGGGACCATTAAACATGATGGTCGGAATAACATAGTTGTCACCGATTTCTTTCTCGAACGTTTTTAGGTAATAATTTTGCATAAGTTCAACGGGGTAAATGTCATCGATACGCATATAACAGCGTCCTCTGCTTACCCACTTATTGAGGTATTTCTTCCTTAAATTCTTAACAAGCTTATCGATTTCAGCCTTCGGGTATTTCTGTTTATATATTTCTGCCTCTTCTTCATAAAAGCCTGCCCGATTTACAATCATGGCCTGTTTGCCGCCTTTAGCCTTTTTACGATAGAACATATAAGGTTCCATGTTTTCAGCATAGGGAGGATGTATTTTATATTGCAGTTCTTCATCGGACGGTTTCAAATATTTCGGTGCATTTTTGGCTTCTTCCATAACGTCCTGGAAACATTTGAACTTCTTGGTAATAGCGTCCATCGGCTTGAAACGGTTCAGCTTCTTGAAAACCTGCTTAAGAACATCACCAGTAACGGTAAATTCAAAAGCCCAACTCTTATACTTGCTTACACTATTATACGGTGATTCCGTCGGCATTGTGGAAACACGCAGCTTGTCAGGGCTGTCATAAGGTTCCCATACGTCAATCGGTGTATATTCCTGTAGTTCATACGCTTTGTTTTCGCCGAAACCGTACATAATTACGCTGTAAGTAGTTTTTACGACATCTTGATCGCGGACTTCCTTCATGCACTTATAGCCTTGCGCATTTTTGCCCGCACAGAACATTTTTCCAGCATCAACATGTGAACTGGGAACTTCTTTATCCTTTTTAATATGGACAACACGCTTTACACGCTTATCGCTGTCAGTAGGCGGATAAAACATATTCCAGAAATCTTTATTCTTTACGAGCTCAACATTGTCAACACGAAGAACATCGATATGCATGTTTTCCATATCGTCCTTGATGTCAAGGTGTTTGATAACATAATAGCCTTTCTGTCTTTCAAAAGATTTAATCTTATAATTTCGGCTGACTAGTTTCTTGTCCTTTTGTTCATCTTCAGACAACCCTTCCAGAGCAAGCTTCTGGTCTTCTTCTTGCTTTTCTTTCTGACGACGCTTGATTTCTTCGTATTCTTCAGGAAGGAGATACCACGGACGCCAGAAGTCCATGATAAAATCAATAGCGGAATAGCAATAATCGCAATGCTCTTCGACTTTATAAAAGTATTTTTCCGGAATAGTATACTTTCCGCCAGGTGCAAGACCCTGACCGTACATACATGTCCAGTTTACACCGTGTCCATCAAAAGTATCAGAACCTGGAATGTAATAAAACTTAATCTTATCACTGCGGAGTAAATTGTCAAACTGACGGAGAGTTAAACCCTGGAATGAAATACTTTTCGGACCCATGCAGATCTTTTCGTGTTTCCAGTCGATAGCAAGAACGCTACAATGACTATTCCATGTACCCGGTTCTGTAGTTATGCCCGTATAGACATTATTCTGAAGAATCTGCTTATCAGTGACTTCACGACAATAATCGACAAAACCGTGATAACCAATGCTACCACAGAAAAACATACCGCTTCCGTACCAGTGATGACCGAGATATGACATCAACATGGCAATAGGGAATTCTTCGACTTTCTTATCGAGAAGTCGCTCTTCAAATTCGGCCTGCTGGAACGACGAGACATAGTTCAATGCTTCCGGCATTCCAGTAATAGGAACCGGTTTACGTACGAATTCTTTACTCATTTATAGTTAACCCCAGTTTATAATCTCTGGTATGTACAAGTTTGGATCCTGTTTCTTCTTGTATGTTTTCAAGTTCATTAGCTGTCTTATAGAGGGAAGCATAGAACATCAGCATAATCGCAGATGTCACATTATCATCTTCCAAAGCTTTATCCCACTCGATTTGGGTAAAGAAATTACAAATAATGTGGTTAGCATTATCCTTATCGAATACGTCAATTAATTTGGCATATAGATATTCATTAAGCATGAACACGTGAGCGTATTCATACGAGTTTATTTTTCCTTTACAATAACCATGGTCGCTAAACTCTTGATAATCAAAGTCAATTATATGACCAAAACCATGGGTTACGGCTGTACCGTCATCTTTGATAACGATAGTTGAAATAGATTCTACTGTCTTTGAACTCGATATGATAACTGCCTTAAAATCGCTAACCTTCATTATTTCCTCAATAGTTTACTTTTCGTCAGCAATCCTGACAGAGATGTTAATAAGGTCAAAAACAAGAACGATAGACCATGCGATAATTCCCACCTTATACTGCGCGAAACATTCCGCAATGAGAATCAATCCACTGATAACGCTCTTGATTATGTACTGTTTGGATGTCATTTCGTGACTGTACTTGTCGAACAAAATCCCTCGCCAGAGGGTGAACAACAAAATAAGAACGAGCCCGCTAAGGATTGCTCCGATTAATCCTGCTACATCACACATAGTTAGTCTTCCTTTGAAATATACACGGCGAAACAAACACCGGCAAGAATGGTAAGAGCAATAAATGCTACAGCCACATAAGACGTGTATTCAAGTGCCCAATAAGATTCAAAAAAGATAATAACTGCCCAGAGAATAGCAAACATGTCTTCATGATATTTAAACCACCACCTGCGTTCATCGGCTTTCATTTGCTTCATCAACTTTTCAAGGTGCTTATCATGCCATTCCTTAGACATTATTCTTCCTCCGTTGCTTCCTTGCGGTCGAGTTTTTCGAATTCCTTATCACGTCTTTTGATAAAATCCGCATGAATCCAGCCACGGTTAGAATGACCGTGATAACGAAGGAAACGACAGAATTCTTCATGATCTTTCTGCCAGTCCAGGCCGCATTTGTCCCAAAATTCTTTAATGGGTTCCATCATTTCATTTGGATAACCAACAGTTGTAATAAATTCAGAAATCTGTTCTTGTGTCGGCTTCTGATTCTTTTTAAGCACAACACCCTTCTTCTTAAGGAATTCTTTAAACTGCAGAGTTCGAACTTTCTTCATTTCATCATGAAGTTGTCGGTCCTTACGATGAACCTTACCGTAAAAATGGTCACGTTTGTCTTTCTTGGATTCTCTCATGACCTATAATATAGAAAAAGGGAGACTAAACGTCAACCCTTTTTAATTCTGTGAGCTTCTTCGTAAATTTATCAAGGTCATCGGTAAAGAAGTGATTCTCTCGTGTAGCATAACTTCGTTTATCGATTTCATAAGCCAGCTTATAGACCGGTTTTTCCAACCAGACCGGTTTTCCTGGCTTATCACCTGGTTGGTTAAGATAGAGACTCGCCCAGGCATGCTTTCCAGGAGCGTATTCAACTTCATTCATGAAAATGTTCGGTCCTTTTCCGTCCAGCCCAGAAAATTTACATTTAGGAAAGAACGCACGACAAGTAATCATGAATTTTTCCCGTTCCAAAGTCACGTTAATCATCGTTGTCCTCATCGTCTTCAAAATCAAAATCTTCCGGTTTTGTATAATCCCAGTCTATAAGATAATCGCACCCGTTTTCTTTTGCTCGTTTAAGCTCATCCTTGAACTGATTAATCACAGATACAATATCGTCCAGGTGTTTAACGGCCGCATCAATCGTATTGCGTTCGTCAAGATCCGATAAGGAGCTCTCATTAGTCGGAAAACCATCTCCGATAATATCCAAATTTTCGTCAATGGAAACTTCACTATCGTTCTTGGTAACGTCTTCAAATTTGTCGAAATCGACGAATACGACATTTCGACGCTGGAAGAAACCATCGCCAAGGTTAATTACACCGTCAGCGGTTTTCAACAGCTTGCTAATCTGATTATCAAGTTGTTTCCTTTGAGCCTTAAGCCTTCCGATTTGCTGTAACGAATCTTTCAGGTCTACGGGAATTTTTGTAACATTGCTAGTTTTCTTCATTTTGTCCTCTACAGTTCAATTTCAACTTCTTTGATTAGTTTTATAAACTCATTCTTACGTTCAGCCTTAAGCCTATCCCATGTTCGATCCAAATCAGATTTTGCGGAATCGAAGTTAAATGCAATTCCTATATCAAAAATAGACTTATCCGGCATAAGAATTAACGGAATATATAGTTTCTTTTTAATCGGTTTATTTTCTGTTTGTTCGTTCATAATTAATCGTCCCAGTTATAGCCATCGCGTTCTTTCAAATGGTCATATCCACATTCATGACAACGGTAATTACCGTCATCGTCTTTTTCAATATCCACACCACACCACGGACATGCTTCCGGTTCATAGTATTCATGACCTGGATTTTTCGGTTTCTTACTCGGTGTCTTCGAACGACGGTTCATTTCTTCACGAATGGCTCGTGACCAAAGATTGTTATCGGTAAGATGCTTGTACATCTCGTTTGTATTCATGTCGTAAATATGACCGCGAATACGCTGATATTCCTGCTTGTCTTGCTTGGAATATGTTTTGGTCATCCATGGCGCCGGGTCGGTTTTAAGATATTCTTGTTTCTTTTTCTCGAGCTCGTCCATGTCTTTGGAAACCTTTTCCCAGAGCTCTTCATCCCATACGGGTTCTTCATTCTTAGCCATTTTAATTCCTTATTTACGTCTAAACTGGTTAATAATTTCAGTATTCGGCTTATACTTATTAGCATTACCAATAATTGTATTAAATTTAGTAATTATTTCATCTTTATTATCAGTAGAACAATAAGCACGGATAATATCCTTTACGAATTCATCGCTAAACATCGATTCATCTGATAATTGCCAACGTCCGAGATTTTTATAAGTGAGATCAAGGTTTTCATCATGACCACAAATTTCTAATTTCAAATAATTTTTGTCATTAGCACAAAACAAAATATGTAATTCATGAAATTCACTAGAATGTAACCATGAAATATTGGCTGCATTATCCCATTGCCAAGTGCTTTCTGGAAGATATGGTGCTTTTACCCATTCTTTTTGTGGACGAGGGTCATTTTTCATATTTTTCCAACCGGGAATACGTTCTTCACATATTTCATCAACCAAGTTATCGAAATAAATATGAAAATCTCTTTGGTTTGAATAGGCAATATACATTTTAGAACCCTTTTGATGAAATTTGGTCAAGAATTTTCTTTACTTCACGGATAATTTTCTTACTGTCCACTGTATAATGATAGTCCGGATTATGTCCGCAACGTTCCTTGTATTCATTGGTACGCTTGCACATATCGTCCCAGTACG
>Ga0265298_10006497_pt1 | contig 14428 bp, 20 predicted proteins | sample AusTroGonzalo_MG_3_FD_193486 | JGI IMG/M metagenome (GOLD analysis project Ga0265298, IMG submission 193486) | Bovine rumen microbial communities from tropical cattle in Woodstock, Queensland, Australia - Gonzalo_01 | ecosystem: Host-associated > Mammals > Digestive system > Stomach > Rumen ...
ATTTCGGAATCCGAGAGGGGGTCGAAGAAAAAGAGGGTGCCGGGGGTTCAGGTCGGTTCAGTTACCCTCGCGTGTGATGTTCTTCACGCCTTCCTTCAACGCATTATGGAACTCGTCGATGGCTTTCTGCTTGTCTATGCCGGCCACCTCTGCCCATGTGTCAAGATAGATACTGACCTCCATCACCAGTGCTGTATAGTGTAGTATGGGGTCGCGACCTGCTATTTTGCAAGCAGCAATAATTCCTTGTTTGATGCACTTGCCAGCCGTTTCAACTTTCAAGACATCCATCTTTTCTTTTCCTGTCATGGTTCTTCTTTTATTTCTTCATATTCAGTGTATTCGCTCTCGCTGTGCGCTGGCAATAGGAATCGGTTCACAATGTTGTCAGCCCAGCGTGACTGCCTTGCCTCGGATCGTGCCTTCACGTTCGCAGGGTCAAAGCTCCGCATCTCCTCATGAATCTTGTGGTGACACTCATCACAAAGGCTCATCAAGTTCGCGGGATTGAACGCCAGCCGCCGCATCTCCTCCATCGTTGCCGCCGTCTCAATCGGCGTGATGTGATGCACGCAATGCGCCGACCTTATCCAACCGCCAGCCACGCCCGCCGCCTTGCCGTCAACCAGACACTTCTCACACAGCGGTTGCTCCCTCAGCTTCGCCAGCCTCAGTTCCTTCCACTCGCGGCTGTTATAGATCGTCGCCTTATCCTTCGCCTGCTGTTGGTTCTTGCACCTCCACGGCAGTCGTTTCTTACCATTCTCCTCCATGTGGATCAAAGTCGCTGTGTTCTCTCAGGTATTGGCTCGCCTCTCTCGCTTGTCGCTCGCGTTCTTCCATCTCCTCCTGAGTGTGGATTGCCATATGCTGTTCGGCCTCGTTGAAGTCGAGCACACCTTGTCCTTCCAGTTCTGCCATGCCTCGCCGCCAACGCTTGCGTGTAGGTGCCACACCTCCTTGTCGGGGTGCCATACCTTCATAGTCCACAAAGTCGGCCACACCTTCCATCTCTTTCCGTTCGGCATCTTCAAGCGCACGGATGGTCTCGTTGTGCTCGGTCAGCCATATCAGCGCATCCACGAACGACTCGAACTGCAACTGTCGGCATATCTGTCTCAGTCGCCAGAAGATACCTGGGCACGTCACTTCAATGCTGCGTTCAAGTATGTCATCAATGCACATCGTCACTTCCCATTCGCCCATCCACGGCTTGGTCAGCATGGCAGCTCCGAAGCCTCGCTTTCCTTCCTGCTGAAGTATCAGTATCTCTTGTGCCACCTCCGACTTTGCCGTTGGGTCGCACATGTTGTATGCGTCCTTCCACCCCGATTCCAAGTGGAAGCGTGTCATGATGCTTTCGAGTTCAGGCGACTTGTTGTGTTGTCCTTGCATGGATCGCAGCAGGCATTGGCATACAAGTTGAATGAGTCCGTATATGGTTATCCCACGACTCTTTGCCAGTTGCTCCAGCATGCGTGAAGTCCATGCGCTCACCTTGGTCTGAAGCAGTTCATATCGTTCTTTCATAATATAGGTTATTGTGTTTGTGTTGTGTTTTCTTATTGTTCAACTGGTTTTGTTCCGAGCTTCTCATCAAGCAGTCGCAGCGCGAGGCTCTTTTCCTTCATCTCTTCGTAGGTCTCAATGGCTGTTCGTCTCTTGCCTTGCATCACCCATCGCACGATGATGTCGGCAATGTCCGCCTTCTCACCGTCTTCAGGCACCCAGTACTTTGTCACAAATTCGTCATTGTATCTCAGCTTCTTGTAGTCGATGGTGTCGAGCTTGTCTTTCCATTGTGGCCGTCCGTCGCGGTCTGGAAACAGGGTGATGTATCTGCCAGTCTTGATGAATGGTTCAAGCCGTTCCTGAGTGATGAACGTAAGGCCACCGCACGCCACCCATATCTGATGCTCTGGGCATCCGTAGGCAATCGACATGATGACGGCTGTCTTCTCGCTCTCCACGACGTTTATTTCAGCCTTCGGGAACACCTTCAGCAGATGCTGACCGAAGTAGCATTGCCGCATCTCGTATGTGTCGAGGTCAACCATCCCTTTCCTTTCGAGCGATTTGTGAATCCAGTCAAAGTTATGCGGTGACTGCTTGTCACGATGTCCGTCAGTCTTATACAGCATCATCTTCCCTGTCCTCACCTGATAGTCCTCGTCGATCTGCCACCATATTGTATGACCGTACTTTGAATGGCCAACTCTGTACGCCTCCAGCACTCCGTCGATACGCTGTCGAGCGGCCCCATCCCACGGCAAAGCCCGCAGGAACTTCACGAAGTTGTCGTCAGTCAGATCACGTCGGCTGTTCACATACTTACTCGGTAGCACCAGCGTTGGCAATGGTGGTGGTGCTGGCACAGGTGTTGGTGGTGTGTAGTTGAAGTCTTCCATATCGGTTTCAATATTATATTTCTTTCCAAGCCATCGGATTGCATCGGAAAACGACAGGTTCTCTTTCATTCTGATGAATGCCACCGAGTCGCCTTTCACGTCACAGGCAAAGCACTTGAATACGTTCTTCTTAGGATAGACTGAAAAGTTGCCAACGTGCCTGTCGTCGTGGAACGGACACAGACCAACGTACCTCGCACCCTTGCGCTTCAGTTGCACAAAGTCGCCAACCACCTCCTCAATCCTCGCTCGGCTCAGTATGCTCTCTACAATGTCGTCCCTTATCTTTCCCATCTGTCTATGGTCAATTTTTCAATTCACTTTGGTCAATTTTTAACCGCTTAAATTTAGCATTAGCTATTTTGAAATTAGCAGCAGCTAATCTCGGAATTAGCAGTAGCTATTTTAAAATTAGCTGCTGCTAATCTGGAGAGAGCTGAATAAGAATTGCTCTTGTTTATCACTGTGTAGCAATAACGCACGCGCCTGCGCGTCGCCCGCACGCACGGTTTCCCCAAATTCCCCCTATATATATAGGGGGGAATTAGGGAAACGGGGCTTGCGAGGGAATTTCCATTAAAATGGAACTTCTTCACCCTCATGTGGCGGGTCAAATGGTATGCTTTCAACTCTGTCATTTGGCAGTTCTTTATTCATACCTTTGTAGTGGTATTTCTTATCTTCAGTCTGGTAGATAATACCTTCAGCAAGTGCAATGTCGTACAGGTCTTTTTTGTCACGATTGGATGTATAAGCCAATCGGTTAAGATGTTGGTCAAGCTCTGTCCTTCGTCCTCCTGCTGAAGTCCATCTAAATTTGCTGAATGCCTCGTCGGCCTTCTTAATTAGTTGTCGGTGTTTCGCCTCATTCGGATCGTTGACACGTCCGTTGTCATCAAGTTCGATTGGCTGTCCCCATCCGCTGTCAGTAGTAACCTCAAAATCCCAATCTTCTACATCGCGTCCACGTGCTTTAACTTGTTTTACCGTGAAGTATATTTGTGGCCTGTCTGTTCTTCGCTCGGTGGGTTTCTCATCGCTTTGTTTATGCTTCTTGACAGTAAAAACCTCGCTTACCTTTCTCTGTGTAATACTTCCCAATGTACCAACGAGCTTGTCAACAAGAGGGTTCTCATGAAGTACCATCCACATCGAAGTATCATAATGTGTTGCCAACATCATGCACTCACGAATAATAGGTTGACACTCCTTCTGGTCATTATAATCTTCAACAATATCAAGTAGGCCATCAAGGAATATGTGCAACACTTGATCGCTGTTCATTGCTTCTGTTACTTCCCATACTGCCTCCAATGTCTTCTGCCATCGTTCAAGGGCTGTCTCTGTGTCGCGTAAGCGAAGAACTTTGAATTGTTCTAACGGCTTGTCGTATGGTATTCCTGCCAGTGTACATACTCTATTCTTTACGGCAATAGTGTCGTCTTCGCTCATCTCGGTATCTACATATAATACGACAGGATTAGGTATTCCCTCTCTGTAAGAAGTATTCCCTGAACGTCCGCATAGAATTGCAGCCATGAATTGAGACATCAGATTAGTCTTGCCATTACCTGGCTTGCCACTAACGATATGTAAATCGCCAATATTACCAAATGGTACCCCTTTATGCTCCAATGTGTATCTTGGTGGCTTATAAGGTTTGGAAAAGTCTAAGAAGTCTTTATCGATCTTCGTGCCAAACCATTTCCTGTTCCGAAGAAATTCGGGAGCGTGTGTCAGTTCCTCAGGAGGTGTGATCTCCGGCATCTGATTCTTTATTTCTTCTTCTTGCATAGTTCCTGATATAGTGTTTTATTTTTCCATTCTTACGTCTTGCCGCCCACAGCCTCCGAAGAAATACGCTCCTGCCATTCTTAATGCAAACACGTCGTCTGTGGCCTTTTGTTTTCCTGATTCCATACAGCCACGCAAACTGAATAACCTCATGTCTGCTGATCATAAACTCCTTCACTAATTCTTTCGTCTCGGTGAATGGGTAGAGTGCCATCATCGTGGCAAACAGGTGCAGCCGTTCATCCATATAGTCATAGTTGCCGCTGCCGTCCCAGCACAACTTCTTCCTGAACTGCGGAATTATCAAAGCAAGTTTCATAAATTATGACTGCCACGTCTGCGTTGGCACGGGCTTGTGACCGTTAGAGCCTTGTAAGACGTACAAGGTTAGCCGCATTAACAGTCCTTTTGTCACACTGGTGCTTGCGCTCCTCTCGTGCTTCTTGTCCGCGTTCATCAGCTTTGCTCCCGTGGGCTGCTGACTACCGTGCCTTTCGGCTTGCGCTACTTCCTGGCTTCCTGTCGAGCTGTAGTTACACCGACCCTATCCCTTGCGGTCTTCCAGTACCCTTCTATTTGTGTCGCCCTGGGGTTTGCGTGCGGCCTCCTTCTCTGGTGGTGGCATTCCCGTTGTCTGTGGAAGGAGGTGGATTCGAACCACCGCTCACCGAGGCTTTTCAGGGAATCGTCTGCTGAACGTACGACGGACAAAGCATTCCCCTTATTCCGCTTGATGGTTGCCCATTTACCATCTTTTCCTTCCCTGTGCCAGCAGGTCCTCCCTGCTGGGCTTTCTTCCTTTTGGTAAGTTAGAATGGCAGGTCATCCTGCTTTTCTTCCATGTCAGCCTGTTCGCCACCGTTGCCAGTTGCGTCAGCTGCTGGCTTCTTGTTGCTCGTTCCAGTAGCTTCAGCTGCTGGCATCTTCACACACTCTATCTTATATAGTCGGAGTTCGTTGATGGTGGCCTCTGTCCCGTCCTGCTTTGTGAAAGTCCTGACATGATGCCCAAATCCGCAACGTACTTCCATTCCCTCGACCATGTTGTTAATCACCTTCTCGTCGAATGATTCAAGCACAACGCTGTCAGCGTATCTGTCCGTATCGTTTTCAAAATACTCAAATACAAATGGAAGGCTCTTCCATTCATTACCCGTTCTCTGACTAATGCCGCTCCTTACCGGCAGCACCTTTGCAATTCTTCCAATAAATTCCATAAAATCCAATTATTTAATAATTCTTTTTCTGCCTCCACCTTTCGCCCGTTTCTTTTTGGTTGGTGTTTCCGTATGCTCAATGATCGGCATCTTCACCGTATTCATGGCATCCTTGCTGTCCATGATGAGCAACTTGTATTCGTCGAATGCCGCAGCCAGTGATTCCTTTGCCTCCTTGGGAGTCTCCATCGGATCTCCGCTAATCAGTGGCTCATGCTTTCCACCTTCGCGGTAAGCGTGCCCCTGCCATTTGCAGGCGATTCCGTTCACCCAATCGCACTCACGAATTTCTACGATTGCTTTGTTTGTTTCTGTATTCATCTTTATTTTTATTTTCTCAGTTCCCCTGAGTCGTTAAGTCCTTAATTTGGCCGCTCTGAATCATTTCTTGTATCTGATACATCGGATATGCTTTACGTGATTCATGCGGTATGCCTTTGTCGTCAACCACTATTGCTTGCGAGCATGGCAACAGGTGGCCGTAGGTCTTCATCCATGATGGCGTAAACATCTGGAACTGCTCGCATAGTTGCTCCTTCGATAGCCAGCGTTCGTTCGCAGCACGCAGCGTCTTCGTGATGGTTCGTTCGATAAACAGCTTCAGTTCCAGCTTCTCCTTACTATCCATTGTTCTTTGCCTTGTAGTATTTATTCAGTCTTTCGCCAAGCCACACAACCATGAGAAGGTATGCAATGCCCACAAAGTTCCAGATGGTAATGCTCCCATCCTTGCTCTCTGTGAAGATCAGAAGAATCGGAGACAGTAACACCATCACTACAATGATAACAGCCACGCTGATCAGCGCGTGCAACAGCTTTACTTTTGAGAATTTTGCCATAGTTCCTATTTATTTATTGTTCATACTGATTCTTCTTAAAAACTCCCAGCCTTCACAGGGGAGGAGGTCTGTCCTCAGTGAGTCTTCGCGACTGACATCCGAAAAGTCTGTTACAAGATTTGTATGTGTAACAAAAATCTAATGTAAAGTGAAATTTTGAAAATTACTGTTTATGTGCTTTGAAAATCGTAATATCACTTTATTATTTTCATTTGAATTGCACCTAATTCAAATAAAATCCTTATCTTTGCAACGCTTTGAAAGTCGCATCGACTTTTGGATTTCGGTGCAAAGATATATAATTATTTCCGATACGACGAATGCTTTTGGTAGAAAATTTTCGTATTGTCGCAAACTTTTAACACTTTAACCGTAAATAATACGCGTTAGTTGTTATTTTGTTAATTTATAATTAAAAATGTAAAGTGAATATGGAGAAAAAAGTTATTAAGCGAATCAATGAATTGCTTAAAATTAAACATCTTACAACCAATCAACTTGCAAGGACACTCGGAATAAGTCCTTCAAGTGTCTATGGTTATCTCTCAGGAGAATCAAAACCTCCAATGTATTTCATTGTATTATTTCTTGAATCCTTTCCCGATGTCTCAGCAGAATGGCTCCTCAGAGGTGAAGGTGAAATGATGAAACTAAAACGTCAAAGCCACTACCTTGAAATGGCAGCACGTGTCAATGGTACCTACATGGCCAGCGAAGAAACAGATCCGCAGAAGTTGTACAATGATACAGTTTCCCTCATCAGCGAGCTTCGGAGTGACATTGAAAAAACTCAAATAGAAAATGAGCGTCGTTTCGCTCATATTCTTCAAACCCTAAATAACAAAAATGCGTAATTATCTAACCATTTTATCCCCCATAATTCCCCAAATGTTTTACCCAATGAAACAAAAAACCCCACACAGCACCACCAAAGCCACGCAACCAATAGCCCCAAGCGGGTCACTTCAAAGTTCTACCGAAAACGTGAAAAAGTGGCTGTGGATTGGTTGTGTGGAGGTTTTCGGTGGAAATAATAAATTGGAGAAAATGGGAGATTTTGGGTTATTTTCGACAAAATGTTTTACTTTTTGTTTTACCATCGACCGAAAATGGGTAAAACATACAAAAATCTAACCAATTATGATCTCAGTTTCTTTAGTTTACAATCGAAAAAAAGTTGCTGGCAATACGGCTGCTATTGAAGTGCGTATCACGCACCTTCGGCGTTCACATTATATTAGTACAGGCGTGCGCGTACGTAAGAGCGAATGGCGTAATGGCCTAATTGTGAATCGTCCTGATGCTGTAGAACTGAATGAGCGCGTTGAGTGCTTGGTGAATAACATTAACAGGATAGTCAATGAACGTCTTCGTGATGGGGTTCCTATTGATGTTGTTGAAATAAAGCGTGCGGCTTGGAACATGTCAGACGGTAAGAGTTCTAATAATGAAGTGCTTGATTGGATAACAGAACAGATTCCCGATTTAAATCTTTGCGTAAAAACCCGTGAGCGTTATGTCGGTGTGTTGCGGAGACTTGTTGAGTTTGAAAGGTTCAAGCGTTGGTCCGATGTGACGGTCGAGAACCTGTATGCGTTTGATTCGTGGATTCGCAGAAAGAATCGTGAAGGTGGTGAACTGAGTGATGCAGCCCTCTATAATTATCACAAGTGCCTGAAGGCATTGCTGAATCGTGCTGTTCGTTTTGGCGTGTTGGCGCAAAATCCATACGAACGTGTCAAAGGTAAGTTCAAGCGTGGCGATTGTCTGTCTGTCGAGTACTTGACCGAAGATGAGATTGCAGCATTTGAATCGTTGGACATTGCTCATGGTTCGCTGCTGGCACGAGCACATGATCTCTTTATCTTTCAGTTGTGGACGGGTCTGTCATATTCAGATACACAACACTTCAATATCAAGAATTACAGATTGGTTGACGGATCGTGGTCATATACCGGACTGAGAATCAAGACTGGAGTGCCTTATGTATCTGTATTGTTGCCTCCAGTTGTTGCTGTTCTGGAGCGCAATTCGTGGGTTGTGCCGAAAATTGACAATGCCGATTACAACCGATGCCTGAAGTTGCTTGGTGAGATGGCAGGCATCAATACTCCGCTACATTCACACCTTGCACGTCATACCTTTGCGACCTTTATGCTCAGGCACGGCGTGAAAATAGAGAATGTGTCGAAGATGTTGGGTCATACCAACATCACCCAGACTCAGCGTTATGCCAAAGTTCTGGCAATGTCTGTGCATGAAGAATTTGAGCGAATTTCAGATTTACTAATATCTAAAACCCAAAGACAATGAAAAAAGTGCTTTTGATGGCTCTGGCTGTCGGCCTACTGACAGCATGCTCACAGGTTAGTGACGAAGTGGAAATGAACGGAAGTAAAGATGTTCAGTTCAAGTTGGATGGTGACTTTATCTTCGAGATTATGCCTTTCACGCGTTCGCTCGATGCTGATGGAAAATCAATGACCGATGTATGGATTTTTGACTATGTTGGAGGTTCTTTGGTTCAGCAGATTCATCAGGTGTCAACCGATGATGATTTCGGAAGTCCGACGCTGACGCTATCACCAGGGGCTCACCATGTGTATTGTGCAACGAGCCGTGGCAATACGCCTGTTGTTGACACCGACGCCGCGACAATTACCTTCACACGTCCGAGTGACACGTTTTGGAAAGACTATGAAATCACAGTGTCGCCTTCAACGCCTGCAAGCGTTTCGGTCGCTTGTGACCGAATCGTTTCGAAGCTGAAAATTGTTGTGACCGATGCTGTTCCTGAAGGTGCTGCAACGTTCAACGTCACACCTCACACGTGGTACTACGGTTTCAACTACACAACGGGAGTCCCCGTTGCTGCTCAGACCGATGCAGTTTCGACGATTTCCATTCCTTCAAGTGTCATCGGACAGACTGACACAAGTATTTCCATATTTACGTTTTCGGCTACGACTGCATGGGACAGCAATGTGGCTGTGAACAGCAAGAACGGAAACGGCGATGTGCTGGGTAGCGCATCGGTTGCAAATGTCCCGTTTGAACGTAACCGAATAACTGTCGTCAGTGGTGTCCTTTATGCCGACGTGTTGGTCGCGGGATTGACACTCAACGCTGATTGGGAAAATGACTACGAAATGACATTCTGACAAAGAAAAAACACCAATGCTGTTATGCTTCGGTGTTTTTTCTTGCGGCTTCCTCTGCGGCTGCATTCTCTTCCATCATCTCACGTCTCATACGTTTAACGTCTTCAGCCGATGGAAGCCCTGCTGCGTCGTCATTATCTGCGGTCCTGTCTCCAGGTATAGGCAGGAGATCGGACGGAGAGTTGATTCCTGCTGCTTTCAGTCCATCTGTTCCGATTGTCGCTGCCATGATGTGGTAGGTCTCCCATCTGCTGGCACTCCACATGTGAGTGTGTCTGCGTTCATAGCCTCGTTCAATCAGCAACAAATCGCAATGCGTCAGCTCGTAGAGGTATTCCCGTCTATTGTACCCGATCTCGCCCACGAACTTGCTGTATCGTTCGTGAGCGGTTCTCAGTTTTTTGAACCGTTCTCCTCTCCTTCGCTTTGTTGCTTGTCTTTGTCGATGAGTTCTTCGACTACCGTCGGAATACCGTACCATTCATTACGCAACTCTCTGATTGTCGTTATCAGTGTATTGCGCTCGGAAGGTGTCGCGTTGAACAGAATGTCTTCTGATGTGATAGGCATTTCTTCTTTGTCTCGAGTCGATGCAGCGATAATGCCTGCAATACCTAGCATCACATAATCTCCGATTCGAGCTTCTGCTGGTGCTGTGATGACGGTCTTTCCGTCTTCTTCCTTGAACTCAGGTACGAAGACACCAATGCTCTTCCCGCTGATGTCCTCGAATGAGTTCTCCGTGGCTGTGCAGTAGATGACTTTTACATCTTTTCCGCAGATATGGATTGTTCTGTCAGTCATAGTTCCTGTTTTTTTGTTTGTTAGATTATTGACAATTCTTCGTTGCCTGTGAATTTAACCTGGGCAGTTGAATAGTCTTGATTGGGTGCATTCCATTGCAAGTCGTTCAGTATAGCCTTTCCGCTGCAATACATCGTGTTCGGATCATGGATGTAGTATTCCATCGGCTCTCCCTCATAACCACAACCAATTACAACGGACATGTCAGAACTGCTGTCGTTGGTATAGGTCACCTTTCCGTTTTCGCTCTGAGCAAGTACAGACGATGATGAAATGGGTGGGATTCCTCCTACCACTACAAGGTCTGAGTGTGTCAGTGTTTTGGCTGTGATTGCTTTTCCGGCTGGGAGTGTTATGCTTGCCGAGCCGTAGAGAGGAATTGGACCAAGGTTGCCGATTGGTGATGCTGCGGTAGTCGTTGCTTTTGTTACTGAGCCGATTTCTCGGTTCTTGCTTCCGTGTGTCAAAGCAAACACCAAGTCGTACTCCTGACCAACAATCAGTTCGTCGATGTACGTCGCATCGGAGTCTTCAAGAATATACCACTCAACCTTTGCATCGTTGTATGGAGTTCCAACAACAACCGACTGAGCAGAACTGCCGGAGTTTGTGTACCTTACAAAGCCGTTGGTACCTGCTGCAAGTGCAGATGTGATTGGAGGTGTACCACCGATGATGATGTCGCCGTGATAATTGAGCGAACGAGCTGTGATAGTCTTCCCTGCTGGAAGCGACAGCAACGCAGTCCCGTAATATGGTACAGGAGAAATGCCACCGATGTCAGCAGATGTGACACCTTCACCACGTACCACGCCGTCAAGCACTACGGCTTCGCCACTTACATCCCAATTCACGCCGACAGGTTCTTGATCTATCCAATCATTATCGGTATCTTTTGTGGTGTCCTCCTGAAGTTGGAGTGCTGCATGTACGGTGCACTGCAATGCTGCTGCAATACAGCGTGGGGTTCCACCGTCAGGAGTTACCAATATACGAAGATTCTGGCCTTTAATTGTAGTCATAATTTTAGCTTTTAAAAAGCCCCGCCCATCGGGCAGGGCTTGTGAATGTTACAGATTTGTCCTTATGACAGTGGTCCTGTACCGGCAAATTTTACCGAGCAGGTTGAGTTGGCACGGTTCTGTGCGGTGATAACAACATCCTGTACGTATGCAGACCCACTGCGCTTGATGGCAGAGTTCTGACTTACGCGGTTGTTTGTGCCTGCTGTTTGGTCGAATGTCAGCGTAACCAAAGTCTTGTTCAAGATGAGAGAAATCAGGTCGGTTGGCAGTTCGCCGTTGGTACCATTGTCAACCAATGTTACCAGAGACTCGGTGCTGGCATCCCATGAGAGGCCGACAACTTCATTCATCTGCCAATCTCCTGTATCGTCTTTAGTTGACGAATCCTGCATCTCTGATGCTATGTGAAACTGGCAGCTTGTCGCCATTGCGATGCACTTGCCGCCAACCATTACACGAAGGTTCTGGCCTTTAATTGTTCCCATAAATTTATTAAGGTTTTGTATCGCATTTGTACGTAAGAATCTGTCCGTAACAAGGGCGGTCGGGGTCGTAGGAGATTTGACTTGCCGAGAAGGTGTAGTCATCAGGTACGAGTTCGTAATCTTCCGCAGAGGGTTCGACGTTCTCGAAGTAGCTAACTACTGTCTCACGGATTGCTTCTGTCAGTTCTCCCAGCGTCTCTCTGTCTTCTGCCTGCACTTCGATTGAGATTTGCACTTTATCGGTATCACCCTCAAAGGAGTTGTCCTTTGTATAGCCTTCATTCTGAAGACCGTCAAAGGTGATGATGATATATGGCAAGGGCTCGTTCATGAACTCGTCATCAGGCACAGGGATGGACGTGTTTTCAATTTGTCCACCGACTGCTGCAACCAATTCGGAGTTACTTAATAGTGCGTTGTAGAATACCTTGTCAGTGATGAGACTCATGCGTTACTTAGCGACTGGTTAATAGTTTAAATTGAATTAGCATCCACAATCCACAGGCGGTTCAGACAAACCTCCCCGCCCGTGGCAGGAACTATAAGAGAGATTAGCTGACGGGCTACCGGCTGTACGGCAGGATATACCACCCGTACCGAACTTCACCCGTCGGCGGAGTCGAAAATATGACCGAAAGTTGAGCATCGAGAGATGTTTAGCCTCCGATCTCAGCAGAGCTGACAGGCTCAACGAGCTTGATAAGTTTGAAGGCCTGTGGCTTGTTGTCGTTGCCGTCGCCGCCGTTCACGAGGTGACTCAACTCAGTCAGAGACATGAACGCGCTCATGCCGATCAGGATGGAGCCACGGTCAAAGACTTCAGCAGAAGTTGCATCGACATTGAACTTCATCTCACCATGCTGCTGGAGAGCCAGGTAGCCGTAGTGACCGATACCGATGTAGCGGTAAGTTGCATCCTTAGTTGCTGTGCCGTTGCCGGCGATAGCGTAGTCGATGTAAGGGCTGATGGTGTAAGGATAGCCTACGCAGCGGTCGCCTTCCACAACGGTGCGGTCGCCTGCGCTGTTAGGGATGCGCTTGGTGAACTCCAGGTCGGTAGCTGTCACCTTGTCCATCGTGAAGTATGGCACGCCCTCGAAGCCGAGGTCATACATCTTGGCAGCCTCCTTAGCGAGGTTCTTACCGATGTTCTCGTCCAGAGTGATCTCAACAACCTCAGCAGTACCGAAGGCACCGATGAACTTGTTGTACTCGCCATGACCGTAAACGTGGAGAGCCATTGTCATAGCCCATCCCTTACGCATCTTGTAGCCTACGAAGCCTACAAGGTCGAAAGCAGCGTTCTCGATAGCAGCGTGAGATACGGCTACGGAGGCTGCAATACGCTGTGGAACAGCCTGAATCTTGTCGAAGGTCAGGTTCTGCTCGCCCACTTTCTGAACCTCACCTGCGATGGTGAACTTCACGTCGTTAGTTGAGTAAGGCCATACCTCGTTACCGATAACGCCCGTTACCAACTGGAGGTCGGCAGGAAGCTCCAAACCAGCCACCTTGGTGTCGATGATTTCGTTGATTCGGTAAGGCACAGCACCTGATGCCTGCAAGTTGCCGGAGATGTTCTTGTCGTCGCCAGTGGTTACAGGGTTCAGCAGGGTGGTGGTAGCGTTAGCACGCTTGTGCATGCAGTCCTGAAGAAACTCACGAAGCTGTTCGTTCTTCGACTTGTTCTCACGCATCTGCTCCAACTCCTTGCCGGTAGCCATAGCACGAGCACGTGCAGAAAGTTTCTCACTCTCAGTCATGAGACTGCGGTACTCCTTCATCTCAGCCTCGCTGAATTCACGGTTCTCTTTATGGGCCAACTCGTCGATTTGGTCCATTCTCTCCCAGATAGCGGCCTGTCGCTCCTGGATTTGTGTCTTAGTCATCTTGTTCATTTGCTAAAACTTTTAAGGGTTAATAATTGAGTGTTTCATTAATTTCTTCTTTCAGTCGGCGAGCCTTCATGCGCAGACGCATTGTCTGTTCTTCGCGGAATAGCTGTGCCTTTTCTTCCAGTTCGCGCTCTTCGTGCTCTTTCTGTTCGCGGGCTTCCTTCTCGGCATTGGTCTCGCCGCCGTTGGCTTCACGCTCTTTGGCTTCGCGGGCTTCCTTCTCGGCATTGGTCTCTCCGCCGTTGGCCTCACGCTCTGCTGCTTCGCGGGCTTCCTTCTCTTCGTCGGTTTCCTCACCGCCACAGCCGCGCTTGTCCTTGTCATCATCAGAGCCACCGCCGCACTCGCGCTTGATTTGCGCTTCAATGGCAGCGTCGATACGGTCAGAAGCCTCGCGCATACCGACTGAAGTCTGCTCGTAGGCGGGGTGCGTCACGATAGCCACGTCATAGAGGCCGGTGATTTTCTTCACATGGCGCAGCCATACCTCCTTGCCGTCCTCGGTGTCGTTGGTGCGCTCATACGATACGCCGTTCTCCGTGTCCTCGTAGTCGTCCTCGAAGGCGAAGCTCATGCCGTTGATGTCGCCGCGCTTGATCAGCTCCAGCGCATCGTTGGCGTTGTTAGTCTTCGGAAGGTCACAGCGGCAGTCGATGCCGTCGCCGCGAAGTTCCAGCGTCAGCGTGTCCTTGTCCGTGTTGCGGTAGCGACCCAGCACGTCGGGCACCATGTTCGAGTGGTTCAGGTTGAGAATCACGTCCGATTTCTGCAACAGTTCGCGGCTCCTGCAACCAGGCTCC
>Ga0265298_10006498_pt1 | contig 14428 bp, 11 predicted proteins | sample AusTroGonzalo_MG_3_FD_193486 | JGI IMG/M metagenome (GOLD analysis project Ga0265298, IMG submission 193486) | Bovine rumen microbial communities from tropical cattle in Woodstock, Queensland, Australia - Gonzalo_01 | ecosystem: Host-associated > Mammals > Digestive system > Stomach > Rumen ...
CTATATCGGTGATCCCGTTCGACTTGCATGCCTAATCCACGCTACCAGCGTTCGTTCTGAGCCAGAATCAAACTCTCAGAAAAAGAATTTGAGTTAATTGCTTCGCACAAACATTACTGTTCCGTGTCTCTTTCAAAGACACGTCTCAAGCACCTATTTTCAAAGAACGAGATTCGCCAATTTCTATTTTAGGCGAACGAGAGAAAAGTATATCAAATCGCGCTTCCTCGCGCAAGGGGGTATTTTTAACTTTTTTTGACCGAAAAAATCTACTGGAATTTCGCCCCTGCCACGAATCAGGAACCTGACACAACGCGCACCGCGCCCCTGTCGGGAACGGCATCGACAAGCGCAAACGGAGCGCCTTCATGCGTGACGAAGCGCACGGGGACGGACTTCCCGCCCTGCGTCGCCTTCGCAGACTTCCAGCCGTTCGGAAGACGGACCTTGACGGTGAGCGGATAGTCGAAGATGTCGTCCTTCATGCGGTCGGTCAGCGTGAACTCTATCGCCTTGCCCTTCAACGCGCTCGTGAGCGTCGCCGAGTCGCGCTCCTGGCCGTACTTCGCGGCATCGTCGAAGCGGCACACCCAAAGACGCTCATCCTTTAGAGACGCTATGTAGCGAACCTCCTTCTCCGTATTGGCGGCATTCTTCGCCCTGTCCTCGTCTGTTCGCCCTGCGTGTACGAAGTGATAAAGGACGATGTTCCAGCCGCGCTTGAGCGCCTTGTTGCCACGTATCCACTTCGGCTCCTCTTCCGTTTCCCCGAAAGCTACCATCTGCACGTGGCCCTTGCCGCCCGCACCCTTGTTTGTGCTGAGGTAGTTGATCGAGTTGGCGCAGCTCGGGACGCCATAGACACCGCGGCACGCGATCGCGTACTTCGCCGCGATCGCCTCGTGCGGTTCGCCGCGCGGATACGCGATGCAGCAGGCGAAGTTGTTGGTGACGTTGTCGTTGATCGCTTTGAGCGAGTCGCGGTACATCGACTCGACTTCCTCGTCAGACGGCATCGGCACGTCCCCGTGCTTCGCCTTGTGGTTCGTAGTGTGCGACTGAATGGAGTGACCGGCGTCAGCAAGCTTCTGCCAGTCGGCCCAAGTGCCGTTGAACCCAGGGTTTTTCTTGTTCACGCAGTGGTCGGTGATCACAAACCAAGTAAGCTTGATGCCGAGCTCCTCAGAGAGCTTAAGCCACCACTCATGGTCGGGCTTGCAGTTGTCGTCGATGGTGATGGAGCACGCGGCGAATCTGTCGCCCGCCCACAGGCACACGTCGGCGTCGCCCGGCTTTTCGGGCCACACGAGATCGGTCGGTGTCTTGAAACGCCCGCCCTTTGGGGGCGGCGGAAGATTCATAAGCTGCTCACCGCCGACGGCGGTCAACGCGCAAAGCGCCAATGCGGAGAACACGATCTTTCCTTTCATCTTCACCCTCCTTGCCTTATTGTTATGGCGATTTCAAGACGACTTAGCCCTTCGGCGGAATGACCGGCCTGTTCGGGGACGGGATGCCCTCAGCGACATCGGCCGGGATCGCGGGTATCGTCCTCCTTCCCGCACCGAGCAGGTCGCCCTTCCGAAAAGCAGCCGGCGAGATGGGCGAGCCGCATCCATCGACCGGGCGGATGTCGATGTCGACGGACTTTGTGTTCTTCCAGTTAAAGACCATGACGCCGCGGTAGGGCGGCGTCTCGAGCGCCGGAGAGAACGACAACACGCCGTTCGCACACGACTTCACCTTCCGCAACACTCCGTCGCAGTTGAGCTCGATCCTGTCGCCAGGCGCAAAGAGGTCCGTGCGCGCAGCCGCATCCTTGCGCAAGGCAAGCGAATCGAGCGACGATCCATTGGCGCTCGAGACGGCATGCGCGGACGGGAAGTTCGACGAAGGAATCTTGACAATGGAACTCCCCTTCTCCTGTCCAAGCTCCGACTGCGCCTTCGCGATATCCTGGTATTTGCGCCAAGGTTTCGCCGTGCGCGCAAAATACGAAGGCGCGAAGCGGTTGCCGGAACTTTCGACCTTCGTGCTTTCGAGCTGTCCGTAGTCCATCGATCCGCCGATAATCAGGTTCTTCGTCACGGAGTAGTCGTGTCCGGTAAAACTGAAGAATCCGTATCCCGCGCCCCAAAGCGTGTTGCCCTCGAACTTCCAGCGATGGGAGTTGCCATGTCCGCAAATGAGCATCACGGCATCGCACCCCATGAAGAGGTTTCCGCGCACCGTAACGTCTTCCGCCTCCTCGGCCATGATCGACTGTCCGCCGCAGATGTTGAAGTTCTCCTCGTACACGACGTCCGAGACGTCCCGATACATCTGGGTGTTGTCGGGATGGGCCTGGTAGATGTGGTGGTGGATGTAGTTCCTGCGCACTACCACGTGTTTCGTGGGAGGGTTCGCGCCAGGTGTGCCCGTCTTCTTCCCGGAAATGTTGCCGGCCACGACGATTCCGTCCTCCAGGTTGAGCGCAACCTCGTTGCCCTCTACAAGCGCATTCTCCACCGACGCAAGACCGATTCCGTTGCCGCGATTCGCGACGACGAGATTAGAGAGAATCTTGACGTCCTTGGCCACGCGCGCGGCGATCCCGGCGCCGTTGTGGTGGACGAGGCAGTTTTGCACGGTCACTCCATTGCCGCCGATCTGGACAGCGGCGACGCGCGAGCCCGTGATCTCGAATCCGTCGATGACGACGTTGCCGGTCGAATTCTTGTGGTGCCCCACGGCGACAAGCTGACGGTCTGCCGCGCAGTACTGCGCCTTGGAAAGATCGGCTCTCTTCGCCGGTTTGAAGTAGACCGTTCCAGCCGTGCTTTTTGGATCGGTGCCAGTCTCTGAGACGAACGCCCAGCTTCCTGGCAGATCGACAAGTGCAGGATGGTTGACGAACGAGTAGCGGTTGTTTTCCGGCCTGAGCCACTTCATCCATTCTTCCGGCGAGAAGACGATATCGCCCGTCTTCGGATCATACGACTGGATGCGCCTCGACGAAAACGCATTCCCGGCTGCAAAGTAGAAGTAGCACCGCGTGTCTTTGGGGTCTTTCGCAATCTTGGCAAGCTTTTGGTCGGCAACTGGGTCGGTCTTGAACGTGCACGTCGCCGCGTCTGCCATCAGGACGGGGAGCCGCGTTCCGTCCGCGGGCCAGCGCCCACACTGCTGCTCGACGTAGCCGACAAACAGGGAGTCGACTCGCGAAGGGACTTTCGCCGAGAACACCCCGCCGCCTTCGTCCTTCCAGTCTTCAATCTTCTGCATCCCACTCAACGTGACACGCTCGCCCGGCGCGGCCTTGATGATCAATGGCGCACCCTCGAACAGCTTCTGCACGCGGAAGCCAGCGTATGTTCCGCCCTTCACGAGCACGACGTCGCCGCCCTTCGCGGCGTCAACCGCCTTTTGAATCGTGGGGTATTGCGCGGGAACCGCCAGCTCAGCCGCGAAAGCACCCCCCGCGCAGACCAGCGCGGCAAACAATGCCATTCTTTTCATTTATCGTCTCCTTGTAATGAAGCACGCGAGTTCCGACGCAACAAGCGCCTCCTTTATTGTCTCAGAGATGCCTTTCTCCGTGTCAAATCACTTCTTCTCGACAAACACCTTGAAGAATCGATGCAACAGCGAATCCATATCCGCCCAGTCGACGGCGGAATCAAGGGCCTGCTTGCCCTTTACTACCGGCTGGTAGCCAAAAGTGGCGAGGCGGTTCGTATCGGCGTTGCACTCGACTATGGGCGTCATTCCATCCATTCGGATCGTCGCCTCAAGCCGGCTGGATGCGTTCGTTGGATCTGTGCCGAGAAGGTATTCCGCCCAAGTGGCAAGTCCGTCACCATCTGCATCGGCTTTCGCAAGCGTCTCGTAGCCCTCAGCTGCGCTCGCGTTACCAGGGAAATACTCGTCAAGCCAGGCGTATGTCACGGGAACTTCGGTCGTCGAAGTCTCTGTCTGCGACACGGTCAGGTCCCCAGACCAAGTGAGGGTAAATCGGCCGCTTCCATTATAACCCATCATGCCAACAATGCGATAGGTCACGCCCTGCTCCACACTCAAGTTGAGCGTTGTGACATAAGTTGATTTATCATACTCATAGGCAAATGCCAGTCGATTGTCCAATGTAAGCGTATCGCCCGTGTATACGGCGATGAAGGTCGGATAAATGTATCCTCCGCCAGAACAAGACGTTTGGAACGTCACAGTACCGCTTCCCGGCGCCGCCCATTGATACCAGGCCGTACGATACTGATGACTGTAGGTGTATCCGCTTCCAGATGGGCGCAACGTATGCCAAGGTTCGTCGTCCTCAACGGTATATGGAGCGTTGTCATCGATGACTCGGCTTCCGCTTTCGCCCGAGATGACAATGGGGTTTGCAAAGTAATCTCCCTTTGGCGCACCTTGCGCCGCATCGTAGGTGTAGGTCTCGGAGACGACTGCGCTCGGATTCATCCCGCTCTTCCATGCGCGGGCGCGGATTTCTGTGTCGCCTTCTACGAGAATTGGAGCATCGTATATGGTGCTTAATTCCGTCGGATCGGAGCCGTCGGTAGTGTAGCGAATAGTCGCGCCCGACGTCGCGCAGGTTATTTCAACGTTCGTCGAAGGATAAAACAGGCAAGATGCTGGATTGAACTGCGGCTCCGCGACGCCAGCGACACCGGTAATCGTGATGTCCTGTCCACAGCGATTGCCGATGGTTATCTCGTTGTCCCAATACCGCCCATAATATACGTCAGCATCCATGCCAGAAGCAATAATCTCCGTGCCGACATTGGCACTGAGCGTGACGTTCGTTGTTGCGCTGGAATCACCCGATGACGCCGAGAGAACATAAGCATCCGCCGGCAGCACAAGCGCGTAGATGCCCTTCGCGTTGGTTGTCGCGCTTTTCACGACTGTTCCGCTTTTCTTCGCGGACACGACAGCGTTCGCAATGGGCGCTCCAGTCGGGTCCAGCACGCGGCCGCTGCAGATCACTCCGTTGGCATAAGCGCTATTGGTGAATATATTGCAGACACATCCATCCAGAACGCTGAAGTTATACTGCGATCCGGCCAGCTTCGGGGGCGCATACCAGGCATCATCCGTGCCGTTCCATCCCATGTTAAAATGGAGATAAAGCGTATCGTCCGAATATCCGTAGCCATCACCGACGATTTCGTGGCCTCCGGCACCGCTCAAGCCGATGGCAACGGGAAGCCCCGCGTCAAAATTCGATAGCAGCGCATTTTTCATATTGTCAGATCCGCTTTGATCGCCACCCCATTGCGCCGCAAGTGCATTCGCGTATCCGTAGTGGTTGGTGAATGCCTCGGCCAGCATGTAGCCCCCTGCGCCGCTTCCACCATTCTCGGTAGTATCATAATCCATGCCGACGCAAATGCCGATGTCAGAGGTAAGTTTCCCGATGGTTTGGCGCTGGGCATCAGTGATAGTAGACCCGTTCGGGACAAGTGGCATCTGACCCCAATAATAATATCCACCTTGGGTCGTCATGGTCTGTATCACGCCGGCAATTGAACAATATGGGTTCGTAAACCGCGCTACGTTCACAGAAGAACGCGGCCACTCGAAATACCGCATAAGCTGGGCACCGGCAGTCGCGACGCAACCGCACACATAGTGGTTCGGAGTGTAATAGTTGTAGCAATGGTGGTCATTGCCAACGTCACCTTGGCCCCACTTCGACTGCACGAGCGGGGCGACGCGGACGTCCGAAATCGATGAGACGCCCTGTGACGCACGGAGCAGACCACTAGACTTGCCAAGCAGCCGATTCCACTTGGCCTCGTTGCCGGAAGCGGACGATCCGCCGGCGGTCGCCTTGAGCAACCCTGACTTTCTGTTCGTGGCGGCTTCCTCTCCAATGCGCAGCGCAAGGTCTTTCTTCAGCAGCACCCACATCGGGTTGGCGTCGCTCTCCACGAGATCGCCCCCAGACGAGAATGCAACCACCGGCTCGCGCGTTGTATCGGAAGACATTACGACAAAACCGCCGCCCTTTAGCTTCACGACATGGAACGATGCGTCCTCCTGAGGAGAGCATGTGCGGATCGAGTCCACCGCCACACCGAGATTGCAGCCAAACGCCGCGCCATCCTCGAGCCAGCGCTGCGCGGCTACACCAGCGGAATCTGCCGACACTTCCTCGGCGCTGGCACAAAGGACGACAATTACCGAGACCGCAACAGCTACAATGCTTTTTACGCTGACACTATTCATTTAGACCTCACACCATGCCCTCATTATACCACAAATGTGCTATAATGTCAGCGATGGAAGCAAGCGACGACATAAAGTACATGGAGATGGCGCTCAGGGAGGCGGAGAAGGCCGCCGAAGACGGCGAAGTGCCGACTGGGTGCGTTATCGTCGACGCCGAGGGGCGAATCCTCGGGCGGGCGCACAACCAGACCGAGGGGCTTGCAGACGCGACGGCCCATGCCGAAATGCTCGCGCTCTCCGCCGCCTTCAACGCGAAGGGAAACTGGCGGCTCACCGGCACGACGCTCTATGTCACGAAAGAGCCCTGCCCAATGTGCGCCGGCGCGATAGTGCTCGCGCGCCCCGACCGCGTTGTGTGGGGAGTCTCAGATCCAAAGCGCGGCGGATCGACTGTCTTCGACATCCTGCGCCATCCAGGGATGAACCACCATCCGGAGATAGTGTCCGGCATCCTCGAAGAACGCTGCAAAGCCGTTCTCATCGACTTCTTCAAGAAAAGAAGAGCAGATCAGTAAATCAGCTTCTGCGAGCGAAGATAAATTTCTTCTGCACAAGATAGCTCGCCACGAAAAGCACCGTGTCGGCCACGATCTTTACCACAGTGATCGCAACTCCCTTCACGTCGAGAAGCGCCGAGCACCCTTCCGTAAGCGCATAGCTCGCTGCACCGACAGCGAGAACAAGTCCGAAATAGCCGTAATAGCTGCGGTGTGGGCCCTTTCGCGGCACGTTGCCGCGGCGGAAGACGACAAACCTGTTGTAGAAGTAGTTGAAGTGCGACGAGATGACGCGCGCGGCAACGAGCGCAATAAGAACGTCGTCACGGCGCGGAGTGTCCTTCGCCTCCATCACCCACATCACTGCGGCAAAGACGCCATTGTCGATAAGGAATGAAAGAACCGACGAAATGCAGAATTGGAAAAGCGACCTGTAGATTCTGATGGCGTCGAGAACCGGGTTGAAGTGGCTCGTCGCGTTCTCGTCAAGATAGACCGTCTCGATTGGAATTTGCAAGGGCCGCGAGGGATGGTGCTTCGCGTCGGCGAGCATCGCCATCTCGTACTCGTAGCGCTCGCCGGGAATCTTCGCAACGCGCGGCACAAGTGCCGCGGGGATGCCGCGAAGCCCCGTCTGCGTGTCACGCACCATGAGCCCCGTCATCAGGAAGAAGAACCAGCGCGTCCACCAGTTTCCGAAACGGCTCCTAAGCGGGACTTTCCCCGAAAACGAACGGACGCCGAGAACGAGGCCGTCGCGGTGGCGGCTGAGACCGTCCGCCACCTTCGCGATGTCCTCGGGCGTGTGCTGCCCGTCGGCGTCGGCAGTTATTACGTCAGTCGAATTGCCAATGTAAGCAAACCCCGTCTTCAGCGCGGCGCCTTTGCCGCGGTTTTTCTCGTGAACGAGAACCGCGTCAACGAGAGGCGTGGCCTTTTCGAACACGTCCTTCCCAGTTACAGAACCGTCGTTGACGAGGACGATATGCTCAAAGCGCTCCTTCAGCTTCGGAAGGAGCGCAAGCAGTTTCTCGTCCGGATTGTACGCCGGAATGAGTATCGTAAGCGGAAGCACTACAGCGTCGTTCCCCATTTGCCACCCTCCTTGACGGCCTTCGCGCGGGCCTGGAGGCGTATATAGTCGAGACGATTGCGGAAAAGATCGCGCATCACTTTATCGGAGATGAACGTGAGCCCCTTCGAACGGGCAGCAGAGGAGAACTGCTCGAAGGTCGTGTTTGACTTCATGACATCCGGCAACGACGACAGCAGCATTTCAGTCGGCAGGCGGTCGACGGAAATCGGCATGGAACGGGCACTGAAAAAGTAGCAGCCGCCATTCCTGAGAGTCGTCTCCACGCGAGTCCTCTCCTTGTTTATCCGCGCAACCATCTGCTTCGTCTTGTCGTTTGGCTTGAACTCGCCGTCAAAGACTATCGTCGTCGTAGGCGGCGGCGGAGTGGCCTTCACCGGACGCTTCACAGCAGGCTTCTTCGCCTTCTTCTTCGGCTTTGGATCGTCATCGAAGAGGTCGTCTATGTCGTCGGACGAATCATAAGACTCCTCCACTTCGGGCTCTTCCACGGCAGGAGCGGTGTCTGCCGCAGGCGCGTCGGCGGATTGCGGCGTCTCAATCTTCTCGACGCGAGCCCCGGGCTGCGTCTTCAGGAACTCGGTCCACGGCACGATTTCGTTAGTGACCTGTATTCCGTTTATCCTGAGCGCGGTGCCGTAGCGCTCGACCTTGTAGGGCGGGTCTAGGAACTTGCCATTGACGAATACGAGCCCAGCCGAGAAGGGCTTCCCGACGGTCGCCTTGAGTTCTACAAGCGCCTGCTTCGGAACAGTCGCGAACGCCGCACGCTTGGCAGCTGGCTCGGGAGCTGCCACGGCTGAAAAAGACAATATAAGGGTCAGACCTATTTGACACAGCCGTTGATACAGCTTAAGCTGCATCGAACGACTGCCGTCAAAAAGGTCCGACCCTAATGTTCTCTCAACTTTCATTTTCACTTAACACTTTAAACATTAAAAAGATCCCACGTTGCCGTAGCACAGAATCCCCGGAACCCGTCGTTCCAAAGTAGGGGTTACCCCCTTTTCAAAATGTCGGTCGAAGAAATATCTGCTGAATCCGCGTGCAACACAGGACCCACGTCCCTGAAATCAACTTTCCCTCACCTCGATGCCGGCGGTCGCCTTGAGGGCGTCGACGATCCGCTGGAATGTCCTACCGACCTCCTCGTCGGTCAGGGTTCTCTCCGCCGAGCGGAACTCGAGCGAGTAAGCGCGCGAGTCCTTGAACACGTCGAAGAGAGTAACCTTTACAAGCTCCTTGCCGCCATTGTCGCGTATGACCTTCTCAATCGCGGCATTTGTCACCGACTTCGCCGCGACAAGCGCGATGTCGCGCCTGACGAGCGGGAACTGCGGCACGGGAGAGACCCGCCCGAGCTCGTCCACGCGCTTCAGGAGCGGCTTCAAGTCAAGCTCGCAGAGAACCATCTGCGTCGTGAGACGGTAGGGGTGGCGCATCTTCGCCGAGAGCGCGCCGAGAACGCCGATAGCGCGTCCGTTGAGCTTGACGGTGAGAGCTGCGCCCTTCGCAAACGCTGGATGGTCGGTCGACTCGAACTCGAGCTTTCCGGCGTGGAGCTTTGCGACAAGTTCGTCCACCACGCCCTTCATCCACAGCACCGACTCTTCCTCGGAAAGCGGAGCGCGCGTCCTGAGGGCCTCACGGCCTACAGGCCCGACGAAGCCAAGCGAAAGAGACTCGCGCTCGCATGGAACATCGCCCTTCGGGGTCTTCGCGACGTTGAACACCTTGCCGATCTCGAAGAGCATCGCAGTCTCAAGCTGGTGCGAGGCGTTGCGTCCGAGCGAGCCCATCATCTGCGGGAGAAGCGAGTCACGCATAACGCCGTACTCCGCCGACACTGGGTCGGGAATCACGAGGCGGCGGTCCGCAGTGCGCGTGTCGAAGTCGTCAAGCTCCTTCTTCGAAAGGAACGAATAGTGCATCGCCTCGGTGAAGCCGAGCGCAAGGCAAAGCTCGCGAACACGCGACTTCGCGCGGAACGGCGCGTCGGAAAGCGGCGATATCGACGGCGCGGACGGCATCGTGTCGGGAATGTTGTCGAGCCCGTAAAGCCGCGCGATTTCCTCGACGAGATCGGCCTCGGCGGAAATGTCCCAGCGCCACGACGGGACGCCAAACGCGACAGAAGTCGCTGCGGCGAAGTGGTTATCCTTCCCGCGCGGCACGAACCCAAGGCCTTTGAGGAGGAACACCATCGCGTCGTTGCCGACGGGAATTCCGATAAGACGGCGCGCGCGCTCGAAGTCAAGCGTGACGTCGGGATTGAGCGGCTGCGGGCGGTTGTCGACGTCGACGATGCCCTTCGCGATCTTGGCGGCACCATGCTTCTGAAGGAGATGCGCGGCGCGGCGCGAGGCAAAATCTGCGAGATCCTTGTCTACGCCGCGGATATAGCGGTAACTTGACTCGCTCGCAAGTCCCAGCTTCGACGCGGTGAACTTCGTAGAAGTCGGTTCGAAAAGCGCGCTCTCGAGAAGGACGGACGTCGTTCCGGGCGCAATGCCAGAATCCTCGCCGCCCATGATGCCGGCGACGGCATTCGGCCGCTCTGCATCGCAGATCATCAACATCGAGGGGTCGAGCTTGCGCTCCACGCCATCAAGCGTCTTGATCGTCTCGCCATCACGCGCGTCGCGTACGACAATCGTGCGGTCCTTGAGCGTGCGGTGGTCAAAGGCGTGCATCGGCTGGCCGAGCTCGAGCATCACATAATTCGTGACGTCTACGGCGAGACCGAGCGAGCGGACGCCGCAAAGCTCGAGGCGCTTCGCCATAAGGTCGGGACTCGGGGCGTCGGGCGTCATCTCGGTGACGACGCGCGCAGTGTACCTGAGACAGCGCGCAGCATCCTCGACGACGACCTTTACCTCGTCGTTCACATCGACGTCGCACTCGGTGAAATCGACAGGCGGAAGCGTCAGCGGGCGGTTCAGGATCGCGGCGAACTCGCGCGCGAGCCCGACGACGGAAAGCGCGTCGGGGCGATTCCAGGTAACTTCGATGTCGAAGACGGTCTCTGGCTTTTCGAGCTTCGCGACGTCGCGAACGAGCGCGCCTGTCGGGACATCGGCGGGATACTCGATAATTCCGGCGTTGCCCTCGCCGATGTGGAGCTCCTTCTCCGAGCAGCACATGCCGAAGCTCTCTACGCCGCGGAGCTTGCCCTTCTTGATCTTCTCGGGATTGCCGTTCTTGTCGAGGAATTCCGGTATGGCCGCGCCGATCTTCGCAAACGCAGTCTTGATGCCCTTACGCATGTTCGGCGCACCGCACACGACCTGGAACGTTTCCTTGCCGTCCGTCACCTTGCAGACGTGCAAGTGGTCGGAATTGGGATGCGCCTCGCATTCCAGGACTTCCGCAACGACAATCAAATCGGAAAGCGGCGTGCCACCGACCGTCTCTATGCCCTCGACCTGCAACCCTGCGCGGGTCAGCTTTTCGGCGAGTTCCTTGGGGTCGATGTCGTCGACTTTAACGTAGTCATTCAGCCAACTGAGTGGGAGCTTCATTCTGTGGTTCTTCTTTCTTCTCTGAAACTGTTGTATCCTGCGCCGCCGGGACTTCGGGCGCGGCAGGCGCCTCTTCTGCGACTGGTGCGACGGGAGTTTCCTCTACGGCAGGCGCAACTGGTGCCTCTTCGACTTGCGGTGCGGGCGCCTCTACAGCGGGCGTTTCCGCGGCAGGCTTTTCCGCCGCAGGCGCAACTTCTGCAGGAGCCGCTTCAGCTACTGGCTGTGGCGCGGCTGGCTTAGCGGAACGCTTCTTCCACTGCGGGCCGTACTTCGGAAACTTCTCGACAGCCGAGTAGACGCCCATCTTCGCGAACGCGACGACATGACCCGTGGAGACGAGCCACTGGAGATGCTGAAGCGTTCCCTCGTCCGTCGGGAGCTCGGTCCTGTCGCAGCACGGATGCTCGGCAATGAACTTCGCTACAGCCGCAAGTTCCGGAATCGCGTGCGCGGCGTCGAACTCCTTGAGCTCGGCGCTCGTGACGAATTCGGGACCACGCGCATCGTTCGCGCGGAAGAAGTTGAGTTTGCGGTGGTGGAACGCGCCCCTGAGCGCGAAGCACATGTTGTAAGGCGAGCGGCGCTCAAGTTCGAGCGCATCGCGCACAGCCCACACAAGCGGCTTCACCGGGCTCTTCATGGCGACGTCGGCCGTGATCATGAGGTTCTTCGGGCGGTCGATGAGCGATGGAAGGACCGTGCGGCGGAACTCGCCCTCGGCCTGCTCGCGCGTAAGCGTCGCGACGCCCTCGACTTCGGCCTGGCCTTTCGGCACGAACACCGTCTTTTTCACCGCGCCTTTGCGCCACGCCTCGATCGTCTCGGGATCGCGCACCATCTCGATCTTCGAGCGGTACTGCTCCTCAGACATGTCGGGGTAGCGCGTGCGAATCATCTCCTTGACGATGGCGTTGAACTCGTGGATGTTCGGCGGTCCGAGAAGCTCGCCGGAAAGACCGCACTTCGCAACGCAGTTGAAATTGCCCTTGGGCGGCTCGACCTCTATTTCCTTAGAGTCGTAGTAGTCGGAGATGTGCACCGAAAGCGCATGCTCGGCAACGTCCTCCTCCTTCGTCGAGGCGAAGCCGCACGCCTTGCACTGGCAGAAAGTCTGCTGCGCCTGTGCGCCCTCCGCGACGCGGGGCGTGATCTTGAGAAGCACGGACTGCGGATTGTCAAGGAAGAAATAGGCGAGATCCTTGAGCTTGTAGGCGTGGGCGTCCTGCTGGAGCTTGCGGATGATTGTGCCAAGCGCCTTCGTCTCGGGAAGAATCTTGACGTCGACGTCGAGAGGTCGCTGGCGCTCAGGTGCAGGGCCGCGGCCGAACGGCTTGCGGTCGCCGTCGCGCGAAAACGGCTTCTTCGCGCCAAACTGGCGCTTTTCGCCGAAGGAGCGCTTATCTCCAAACTGGCGCTTCTCGCCAAACGACTTCTTGTCCCCGAACGCCGGACGCTCGCGCTCCGGGCGGACCTTGCCTACGGTGACGCCGGCGTCCTTCTTCGCCCAATCGGGGGTGAAGTCGAACGACCCGAGCGAACCGAGGTCGAGCTTAGGTGATTCTTCCTGTTCCATAGCGTGGAAATTATAGCAAATTTCCGTTCAGTAGTGCGAATGTAAATGCAATCGTGATTCTTGTTGTTGCCGTCACCAAGGCATTCCAAATCTCAACGCCCAAAGTTTCCATGCACATTGCCCTTAGGCAGCGGCTATGCTATAATGTCGCACATGACATTCGTATGCCCCTATTGCCGCGCAGAAACCAAAGCGCACTTTGCGCTTTCGGCAAATTTTTATGGGTTCGGGCGTACAAAGTGCTCGACTTGCGGCCGGGAATTTCTTTGCATGCCGATGGCGATGAAAATGGAAGACAAGCCAGCATGGGAACACTTCAGGTCAGAAGCCTACTCCGACCACCTCATACTGGTCTTAATTGTAGTGGCAATAGTCGCCATTCTCTTGGCTATCGGCTACTTGGTCACATGATCCTTGCGGCATGCGCAAGCCGTCACCAACGCGCAAACAGGCCTTTTGCAATGGGTTCCGCTAGGCCTGTCACCGACTATTCCCATTAGTCGTCTCGAGCGCCTCAAGATAGGCTTCGCCTGTTTCGCCGGGGAACAGCAGAAGCGATCTCTCAAGATTCTTGATGTCCGACTTCTCCTTGTAAAGATAGAAGCACTCGTCGTCACAAGCGAGTTTCAACCCCAGGGCCTGCGCCACGTGACACAGCACATTGCGGACGCGCCCTTTCTCCACATGGATTGTGCGAGCATCGTGTAGATGGCCTTCACAAACAAGTTGAGCAACGAAGAAGCCAGAATGGCCATTTTCCCGAAGCTGCCTGTTCCCGGACACACACACTTCGCGCACGATGTCGGCCATGCTTTTGAAGTCGAAATGGAACGGTCCTATCTCAGCGGAATCGCAAAGGCCATATTCGCACCGGGCGCAACGACCACCAGTCTTGCCCACTTCCAGCATGTCAGAAAAATTGACCAAACCCTTTTGATAAAAATACGAAAGGTTGTAATGGTGAGCCACCATCATACACGCATCGTGAATCGGGCATGGTGGCAAAGTGACGGAATCCGCCGTCGTGCGGACTTCTTCTCCCTCCGGATGGTAGAGAACGCTAATGCCGTGCGGACAGCCGTTCGAGGACAGCGACGCGTTCCCCTCCTTGAAAAGTGTATTGATCGCATCAACTATGTTTGTCGCCCCGCAAGTGATAGGCCCTACCCGACTCGTGCACATGTAGTGGAACGTCTCGTCATAAACGAGTTCTCGCCCACTCATACAGCCGCACACTCCAAAAGCTACAGCCAAAATCAGCGCAACAATTATCTGATGTCTAATTTTCATACGTATCATTATATCACAAATCTCCCCAAACCCGAGCGCGGCAAATCCGACGCGCAAGCCGTCACCAACGCGCAAACAAGCCGTTTACAACGGTTTCGTGGGGTCTGTTTGGTATTATATTGCTCGCCGCTGGACAAGGCGGCAATATTCGGGGTTGAAAGACTGCCGCGTATTGGAGTATGATACGGGACAGCAGGTGTCTGGTAAACACTTGCTGTGA
>Ga0265298_10006499_pt1 | contig 14428 bp, 12 predicted proteins | sample AusTroGonzalo_MG_3_FD_193486 | JGI IMG/M metagenome (GOLD analysis project Ga0265298, IMG submission 193486) | Bovine rumen microbial communities from tropical cattle in Woodstock, Queensland, Australia - Gonzalo_01 | ecosystem: Host-associated > Mammals > Digestive system > Stomach > Rumen ...
TGAAGGCTAAACATGAGAGGAAAACTCGTAATTATGAGGGCCTAAATGATCAAAACAGAAACCAATCCACCCAAAGAAAAGAACGAAAACGAAGAAAAAAAATTAGAGTATCAACTAACAAAAATCACCTCTAATACGTCAACAACTTGGTCTTCGACTTTTCGTCACACCCATGCAACGCTTTGCATTGTTGCGGAAAGTACATGTCACCATGTGTGGCATAGGCATATACTCCACCGTCGTGTATTTACCCACGGTCGTCACCTTGGCCGTCTTGCCCGAATCCAAGAAACGTACCGTATAGTAAAGTGGAGTCCCTGCGTTGGTTTCTGCATTGATACTGAGCGATATCGACATGGAAGTATCAATATCGCAACCATCGAGCATCATGGCGGATGAAACCGGATCACTCCCGCTAACCCACATCCATTTTTTGTTTACTTTGGAATTTTCCGCAATACTCTGTGCAGTAATGGCCGTCTGTCCGAATATGCTCAACGTATCGTTATCGATAGAGTTGAACGCTGACAATGCGTAATCCTCGAAGCAGTAGGCACGGCGACCGTATGTCACAGAGGTAATAATGGCCAAGGGAGCCTGATTCATCTTTTCCAGCACATCCTGTCCGGTTACATTATCCCCGAAATACTTCGATTTGTCCACCTCCCAAGTGATGGAAGCCGTATAATACTACTGCGAATAGTCCTCCACTTCAGTAATCGACGACTGGTTATTGGTGACAGAGGTCTGCACGTTGGCTTTCACTTCCAAGAAACTCACACTCACGCCAAGGTTCATCGCCATTTCGGTTACGCTTGACACATACATCTTCTTATAGTTCAATCCCACAGGAGGCTTATAATCCGACGACTGCAATATGCTGTAGAGGGCAGCTTGGATGGCATCGGCACTGTTCTTCACGCCACTGACGGACGCAGACTTGCCTTTTCCCGTGTTGAAATCCACCCTAACGGTCACCGTTCCGTAGTCGAGGCCCACGAGGGTGGGATTGCCGTTAGCCAAGTCTTGGTCGGCGTAAACAACGGCGCCAGGATAAATATTGTCGAGATTCTCGGCAAAAATATCCTGCTTCGATTCGTTCACATGGTGAACGACAGTTTTCAGTTTATACGCCGTATTCCCCGAAACAAAGATTGCAGGCACTAGCTTCTCCTCTGGTATTTGATACGACAGTTTCATCTCCTCGCCAGCAGTTTGCTTCAAAACATCGTTGATGCTCTGATGCGTGCTGTTCTATGCTTGCACCACAATACTAACGAGACAGAGCACCACGACCCACACTAACCACTTTATTTTGTTAATTATCACTATTTGACAGAGGTTTTGCAAGTGCAAATATACAACTTTTGACATAAATGCAAATCAAAAAGAATTTTCCTTGTATTGTGCGACGTTCTTGGGGGTAACGCATAAGGACAAAACCGACAAGTAACATGAGTCATAACCCCGTTTTAAGGTTAGGACTTTTTTTGAATGAATACTTTTTAGGTTGGAATAGGAAAAAAAGTTGTAAATTTGTGGCCAAAATAATCATCATGGTCCGATTTGAAACAAAACTACCCACAAAAAGAAAAAGAAGAAAAAAAATAAAAGACAAAGGAAATGGGACTTTGTTTGTCGTTTTAGGCATCCTGCTCATCTTCGCCCTTGCCTTTGGCTTTTGGGCATACCGCAGAATCATGTCGCCTAACGTGCAGACACTCACCGGAAAGGAAATCATCATCTTCATCCCGACCGGCTCCGATTATGAACAAGCGAAAACCATCATTTCCGAAGCCCATTGCCTTGTCAATGAAAAGAGTTTCGACTGGGTTGCCCGAAAAAAAGGCTATACCAAAAACGTTCGAGCGGGGCGTTATGTGATTTATAACAATATGAGCAACAACCAACTAATCAATGTGTTACGTGGTGGTTTGCAAACTCCTTTGAAGGTCACATTCAACAACATCCGCGACGTGGACATGCTGGCAGGCCGCATTGCCGCCCAAATTGAGGCCGATTCCGCTTCGATTTCTGACCTGCTTCATAACCAATTCTATATCAACGAATTGGGGTTCGACAGCCAAACCATCCCAGCTCTTTTCCTCCCCGATACTTACGAGTTCTACTGGAACACCGACGCCAAAGGCTTCGTCTACCGTATGTATCAGGAATACAACAAGTTTTGGAATGTTGAACGCAAACTGAAAGCGATGGAAAAAGGGTTGACCCCGATTCAGGTGAGCACCTTGGCCTCCATCGTCAACAAGGAGACCAACATGACGGACGAGATGCCCCGTGTGGCTGGTGTCTACATTAACCGACTGAAAAACAATTGGTTGCTCCAAGCCGATCCGACCTTGGTTTTCGCTTGGAACGACTATGAAATCCGTCGCGTGCTCGATTACCACAAGCAAATCGAGTCGCCTTACAACACCTATAAATATGCAGGACTTCCGCCCGGACCCATCTGCATCCCTTCCATCGCTGCCGTCAATGCGGTATTGAACGCTGAAGAACATCATTATTTCTATTTCTGCGCCAAGGAAGACTTTTCGGGCTACCACAATTTTGCCAAAACTTTGCCTGAGCACAACCGCAACGCCGCCAAATACCAACAGGCATTGAACAAAAAAGGAATAACAAAATAAAGGGTACGGTTGCCGCATTGTGGCAACCATACAACTAAACGACTAAGATATGAAAGCATTCAAAGCATACGACATACGTGGAGAATGGGACACTGACCTCAGCGAAAGCATCGCCTATCGCATCGGATATTTCCTGCCCGACGTGCTCGATACGGACACTTATCTGGTTGGTCGCGATATGCGTCTTTCCTCCGACACTATGTTTGAAGCCCTTACCCGTGGCCTCACCGACCGTGGGCGCAACGTGGACAGCATCGGGCTTTCCACTACACCGCTTGTTTATTGGTCGACGGCCAAGTACGGTTATGGCGCTTCGGTGCAAATCACCGCTTCGCACAATCCCAAGCACCACAACGGCTTGAAGATTTCGGCTGCCAACGCCCTTCCCGTGGGCTATGACACTGGCCTGAATCTTTTGGAGGCCTTGGTGGAAAGCGACAAGCCTACGCCAGCCTACGCAAAGAAAGGTCAAATCCGTGAGAAAAACGTTTACGCCGACTATCTCGCTTTCCAGAAACAGTTTGTGGGCCAGCTCGATAACCTCAACATCGCTGTGGATTGCAGCAACGGAATGTCGTCGCTTTTCGCCCATGAGCTGATTGGCAAGGCACATTACATCAATGACAACTTGGATGGCAACTTTCCCAACCACGAGCCTAATCCATTGGAATCCAATGCGCAAGAACAGATTAAGGCCTTGGTAAAGAGGGAAAAATGCGACATTGGCCTGCTCTTCGACGGCGACGCCGACCGCATCACCTTCATCGACGAGAAAGGACGTTTCATCAGTCCTGACCTCATTATCGCCTTCTTGGGCGACTTCTTCATTGGCGAACAACACCAGAAAGGCATTGTTTTGCAGGACATTAGAAGTTCCAGAGCCATCCAAGAGTATCTTGACCGCTACCATGCCAAGGTGGAGACTTGGCGCGTGGGTCGTGCTTACGCTGCACTGAAACTCAGGGAGTTGGACGGTTGTTACGGTGGCGAATTGGCAGGACATTATTACTTCCGCGACTTCTATTACTCTGATTCTGCACTACTTGCCGCATCCATCGTGCTGCGACTGTTGGCCGAACGCAAGGCCAAAGGTGAGACAATGAGCCAAATCATTGACGAAATCACGCCTTATTCCAATTCGGGCGAGATCAACTTCAAGATTGAGCGCAAGCAAGACGCCATGAATGCCGTCCGCGACCACTTCATGAGCCTTGAAAAGCCTGAGCGTTTCCTCGACTTCGATGGTTACCGCCTCGATTATCCCGACTGGTGGCTCAACATAAGACCATCGAATACAGAGCCTTATCTCCGTTTCCTATGCGAAGCTAAGAGCGAGGCCAAACTGAACGAAATCATTGCCACGGTGAAAGCCATCGTGGAAAAATACGCATAATGCCATCCACTATGAAAAAATTTGTCATCCTATTGGGCGCGTTGATTCTTTTCGCTTTCACAAGCTGCGAAAACCCCGCAAAATCAAGGCAATACACGGAAGAAGGCTCCAAATTGATGCTGCGTTACAGCAAGTACGACGAAGCTGAGGAAGTCCTCACAAAAGCCATCAAATACGACAAAAACAATTTCGAGGCCTACTATTATCGTGGCTGCACCAAAGTCAACGCGAAGAAATACAAAGAAGCCGTCGCCGATTTCGAAAAGGCTGTGGAGCTGAAGCCGGATTATGCCGATGCCTATTTCAGCATGGGAAGGGCTTATTTCCTACTCAACGAAGAAGACAAAGCCTGCGAGTGCTACAAGTTGGCCGCAAAATACGGTCGCCCCAACTTGGAAGATTTTCTTAAGCGTTGTAACTGATAATCAGCGGATTTCTTGCTCACCGAAAGCCTCTTCAGCGATGATGTCGCCGTCCTCGTTGTAGGTTTTCCACACCCCGACCTTTTGTCCGTCGGCATATTGTCCCTCCTCCTTCAAGACGGAGCTTGGATAATAGGATTTGGTCGGACCGTTCAACAGTCCATTGCGATATTGGCATTCCTGCAACAAAATGCCCGTGTCAGAAAACTTTCGGCATTGGCCTTCGGGCTGACCCTCAACATATTGCGTTTCTTCGGCAAGGGCACCGTTTTGCGGATTATAAAGCCGTGACCACCCGTGCACTTTCCCCGCTTTGTTGTTCTCGACCAGCCGAAGCTGTCCTGAACTCGGGTCATAATACTTCCATTCGCCTTCCTTCTTTTGGTTCAGATAATAGCCCGTTGCCATCAGCCTTCCGTTGGGCGCGTAGGTCTTGTTCAAAGCCTTCTCCCCTGACTTATCGAACTCATTGGTAGCCTTCAAGTTACCTTGTTCATCATAATAACGGAAAACGCCTTTGCACTTGTCGTTCTTGAATTGACCTTCATAACGCAATTGCCCGTTGGGGTAAAAGTCGCGCCAAGCCCCTTGACGCCGGCCTTTCGAATCGGTTTGGTTGAAATCTTGCGCCATACCCGTTGCAACGGCAACTATCAGGCTGATAATGAATAAGAAACGCCTTTTCATGATTTCTTCGTTTTTGAGGATGCAAATTTAAGGAAATAACTTAATTTTGCAGCGATTATTGTATGGCAGAATATTCATCCATATTGTTGGAAAACGCTGTTGAAGCACTTTCAAAGTTGCCGGGCATCGGGAAAAAGACCGCCTTGCGCTTGGCGTTGCATTTGCTCAACGAAGACGGTTTGGAAACCGAGCAACTTGCTGACGCTCTGCTGAAAATGAAGCGCAATATCATGCTTTGCGAACGGTGCTACAACATCAGCGACACCCGTGTTTGCTCTATTTGTGGCAATCCGCGCCGCGACGAAAACACCCTTTGCGTGGTGGCCGACATGCGCGATGTGTTGGCTATTGAGCGGACGGCCTCGTTCAACGGATTGTATCATGTTTTGGGCGGGGTCATCAGCCCGATTGAAGGCATTTCGCCCAATGATTTGAAGATTGCACAACTCGTGCAACGCACGCAAACAGAAAACATCAAGGAAATCATTTTGGCCTTGCCTGCCACCATCGAGGGTGACACGACCAACTTTTACATTTTCAGGCAATTAAAGGACTTCAAGGGAAAAATCTCGGTGATTTCAAAGGGCATCGCCGTGGGCGATGCCTTGGAATACGTCGATGAGGTGACTTTGGGGCGGTCGATCCAGAATCGGATTCCGTTTAATCAGAAGTGATTAGGGTTTGTGGAAACGCGAATTGTCGCGTTTCCACAAACCGATAATAATCAATCTATGACGATTTTCTGCGTTTTCACATCCTTGCCATTGATAAGATGAAGGACATACACGCCCTTGGCCATTCCGTTGATAGAGAAGCTGCGCACATTGTCAGTACTAACAAGTACACGCCCCATCACATCCACAATCTGCAACGTGGTGCCAGCCTCAGCGCCAACAATGATGATGTTACCATTACTGACGAAGGCAAAGGTGTCTGAGCCTGTCGAAGAAGCGGCTTTCGGGACAAACTGCAACAAGAACCTGGAAGCATAATCGCTCGTGTTGGCTTCAAAGGTGTAACTCGGCTCAACCAGCAGGTCAACATCCGCACCCGTAAGATGGTCGATGAGATGGAGATAGCAGAACTCCATGCCATCAGCATTCACTGCGATGGTGTATTGGCCGTTTCTGGCCGCCTTGAAGTTGACGGGCTGTTCGTTGCCTTCGCACGACACAATGGCCCACTCTTGATCCGCTCCTTGGGCGAAAAGTTTCGTCCTCCTTTCATTGAGAGAGAGTTTCTCCAACGATTGTCTTTCAACGGTCTTCACAATGAGGCGGTCAATGAGTTTACCGTTTTCTGACAATTCCACACGGATGGAACCGTTTGAATTTGCCATTGCGCCCCGACCTGGGTTGAAGGTGATGGAAGCACCCTCCCCTGTCGCCTTCACAAAGAAGCCTTCGGCAGGATGCAGCGGATTGGCCTCGCTGATTTCGTTCACGACAAGGTCGCTCCTCTCTTCATTCATCTGATAGCAGCCGTTGGCTACATTGACGGAACCATACGAAGTGATGTTGTGCGCAAAAGGATTGCCCACAAGGTTGAAACCTTCAAACGAAATGTCTCCCGTGTAACTCAGCGGCACATTCACCGTTTCGGAACCATTTAGAAGTTCCCCTGCAAATCCCAAGGTGACATCCCCATCGTTGGCATACAGGTAGCCTTTCCCGTTGTTCAACTCGGTGAAGTTGTTGTCGGCATACTCTTGGTTTATCCAATATTGCGTAGGCTCGTCGTAATAGTACAGGTCATAGTCGTTCCTGAGCAGGTTGGCCACAGAGCTTACCTCCGTTTGGCCTGCCACTGGCGGAGCGATAAGATACCAATTGTTGTGGTTATTGGTGTAAGGCATGATGTCCTTTTGAACCGTACCTTGAGTACCCGTGTTGGTGTGTACCAACTGGCCGCCATCCTCAATGACCAAGCCCGTCATGCCCGTATTGGTCAACGAGTCGGTGACGGTAAGGGTCTGGCCATAAGGAATGGTCAAGGATTGTCTGTCAGAAACGATCAACGAAGCCACTTCGGCATCTATGTCGAGGGTACAGTGGGCATCGATATAGGCCTCGTCGTCGGCTCCGGGCATGACTCCGTTTGCCCAGTTTGAAGCTTCGCTCCAGTCGCCAGAGACGATGAAGTGGATACCGGATGGATTGGCCTCCATAACATACTCCGCCACCATCTCCTTGTCCTCCACATTGCCCGCTGAATCAACGGCCATGACAAGGTATTCGGTGGTGCGCAGACTATCGATGGGCAGCATGAAGCTGTCCTCGAAAATCTGTGCCTTCCTCACCTGCCATTCCTGCTCGGTTGACACATTGCGGTAATACAAGTTGTGGTACCACACGCCCGAACGGCTGTCGGACGAAACAAAGCTGAAGTTCAAACTGTCGGCCTCAATAGTCACATTCTCAATGTGTGAAGTGGGCTTCACCGCATCGACGGTGTTTGTCCATGTGGGGGTCATGATGACTTCGTTTAGGTCGAAGATGATGCCGGCGCGGTTGCTGACCTCGGTGCCGTCGTCGAAGGCTTGCAGCAGGTTGATGCTATAGTCAATGAAGCCGACACCGTCGCCGTAGTAGTTGACAGGCAACACACCTTGATAGGGATTATCGGTGGGTTCCATCGTCATCGGGTCTAAGGATTGGATGGTCCATTGGACGATGCCCGTTTCGGGGTCGTAGTCCTGATTGATTTGTGCAATGACATACAGCTCAGGCCTCATGTCCAAAGTGCGGGCAAAGGTCTGTTCCCCGTTGAGATCTAAACGCTTGTCGCCAATGGTGACGCTGTACGTGGCCAAGGAATTGAGGTCGAACTTCGTGGCATCCAAGGTGTCGCGCACGATGATGGTATGCGCCGCAGCGGTGGCCAAAGTGGTGTCGTTCTCAAACTCAATCTCGTAATGGATGTTCTGGATTTCCTGCCGCATGTAGTGGCTGCCCGATTCAGAGAGATAGCCTCGGATATCGTTCGGATCCCTGGGATTGATAGCGTTAGTAGGTCCACCATCAGGATCTGGAGAACAGTCATCAAGATTCAATTGTGCCCATTTTTTTCCACATTCCTCAGAATCATGAGTAACATTTGCAATTGTCCATTCTTTAAGCATAAGCCCTGTATTCTTAACAATATCCTTAGCCTGTCCGGCTGGAACATACCTATTAATACAACTAATCACTGTGCCTGCGATAGACATAGCTTTTTTCATATTGATTAGACTTTTCACAGAATTTTCGTCACTATTTCCGCCACACAAAGCATGTGTGACTTCCTCATTAAGCGCACCAATAAATCCACAAACACAACGAGCCACAGACATTGCGGCTGCAATTTGTGGTATTATTCCAAGAAGAGCAGTAGTACTACATACCAAATTAATTGTACATTGTATTTGGTCTTTCGCACAACAATAATTATTCAAAAAGTCTCCTCTATTCCCATCAGGAGATAATACCAATGGAGGTTGAATTTCATCAGTAACACTCATCCAAACACCTATTGGATATAATCCATGTGTTGATATAAAAGTTTCATATATACCATTATAATCACTTTTGATTCTAAGGGTAAGTGTTTTTGTCTCAAATGGTGCAAAGGTCAGGAAAAAGTAATTGCTTCTCACAAAAACAGAATCCCCCGTCTGTTCGTCAACACTCCAAATTTTCAGAAAATAATGGTCGTCACCCATTTCATCAGCCCATTCTCGTAGCTGTATCCTATCGCTTTCTGACAGGGAATCCATATCCATGCCGTCTATAATGGATGGCAAATCCAACCCGTCAAATTCCAAATGAGAAATACCATCCTTTGTTGGTGTAGAAATATACACACGAATCGGTACTGCATACGCCGACATATTTCCATTATTGGTAATCGTATAGGTATATGGTTGGAGATTTTGACCCAGCACGAACACAGAACAATAAGACATCGATGTTGTCAGTTGTATGTCCACTGGTTCCTGCACTTCCAATGCGCCATCAATACGGATGGTTTCTTCTCCCCAAAACTTAAACACTGCATCATACACACCCAAATTCACCCCATAGAAATCAAAAGTTATCGTTGTGGTCGTGTTGCTTTCGTGGCCAATGTACAAACACGGAATGGTATCGTTTTGGGCGTTCACCAAATAAGCACCCAACAGGCTGTTGAAGCCATTGCCTCGGCAGGTGATGGTGGAGCAGCCGCCGTTGCCCACCAAATGCACATCGTAGGCCAAAACTGCATAACGGTATATCCAATTGTAGGTCACCGAAATGGTCTCTCCGCTTCCCGTCACATCATGCACAGCCAAATAATAGGTTCCGTTTTCCCAAGCATGGCAGCCACCCAAAACTATAGACTTTGATGCCGTGGCTGCATACACTTCCTCGCCTGAAGGGGCAAACAACTGCATAGTACAAGCCTTGTTTGCAACAAATGACAAGGAATCGCCCGCTACCGCATCCAACTTGAACCATTGAATCTGGTTATTACGAGGCGCGGCAAAGGTTTCCGTGGTGTTGCGCTCGAAAACGTTAGCTGCAATGTCCTGTTGAACGTGATAATCAACATAGAATGCCGATTCTAACGACAGTCGGTCGTCGTTGCTCCAGAAAAGGAATGTGACCTCGTTTTTGGCATTGAGATAAGGCTCATCGCCGTTGGGGTGGAAATGGAAACACGAACTGCGGACAGGCCAAGTCTCCACGGGCAACAGTGCGATAATATCCAATGTGTCCATAAGTGAAGAAAGCTCCGTGGTGTGAGGTCGCGAACCGTCTCCATTCAAAACATACTGCCATCTTGCAATGCCAAAGTCAGCATCTTCTTGCACTGGCCTTTTGAAAAACAAATAGGTCAGCGTGGAAGTCAACGCCTCGCCTTCAAGCAGGATATGAACGCTATGCAAGCCATCGCTGACATTGTCCACATCCAACAGAATGATTCCGTTGCTTACTGAATCTGTTACGCGGTTCTCATAATCCTGGTCAAACCAGCAATGATACACCAATTGGGTCATGTCAATCGGCTCAATCAAAGGCTCCTGCTGGGCCACTTTGACGAACATATAGCTTTGCGAAGCCGTCAGTGCGCTTCCCTCTAGCATGATATTCACCGAATGAAGGCCTTCTTCAAGGTCGGAAACATCGAACAGAAAACTTCCGTTGCCCAAAGCCCCTGTCAGTTGATGCTCAAAATCTTGGTCAAACCAGCAATGGTAGGTCAAGTTGCTCATGTCCACCGAATCTATTAAAGACGCAGCGGGCGACATCTTGAGGAACATGTAACTCAACGGCGGGCACCAAGCCGAGGAAGTGTCGGCCGCTTGGATATGGAGCGTGTGCAAGCCATCAGGAAGCGTGCCCACATCCCATTCCGTCTGCCAAACGCCCTCGGTGAAGGTGGTGGTGACGGCTTGCGCATGGTTCCGGTCGAACCAATAGCGGCAAGTGTAGGTCACCGACTGCGCGTGTAGTGCGAGGCCGAGGAGCATGGCACTTATTGTTAGTAATAATCTTTTCATGGTTTATTCTCCTTCTGCAACCACTTGAATTTCCACACTCAGTTTGTTGTCGACGGTGGATTGACTTGCCACATTGCATTGCTTCAGCACCATGTAGTTGGGGCGCGGGTTGTAAGGCGCGAGGCCGCCATATAATCCCACTTCCGTGCCGTCGTTGCCCAAGAAGCTTGTGGCAAAGTCGCTGTTTAAAATGAACCTTTCAGTGATGGTTCCACTAAGAACATTGTCATTCCCATCATAAGTCTCAAACACATCACTATAACTATCCATTTCCAAATTCGTTGTGTTTGACTGGTCATCAAACAAGCCATTAATTCTAATCGAGACACAATTATGGAACAATGAAGCTGATGCATTAATAGTTGGTATTAAAATTCCACCATTATAAAAAATGCTATTGACAGCCATAACTTCGATAGGAGTACCGCTGATTTTGACCACTGAATTCAAAAAAGAAACATTTTTTGATGCAGTACAATCGTAATTATTAACTCGGACATAACAATTCGTAAATTGGATATTGGTCGAGTTAGAAGAAATTCTACCTTGAGCATCAACCATACAATCCACGAATTGCGCGTTTTGCAATGTAGGACTATTATACGACGAATTTTGAAACAAAGGAGTAAGGTTACATTTGATAAACTTCGAATTCTTGAGGCAGGAATACTTAACTTTTGCCCAAATTCCCTCTACGATCAGTGTATGTTCTTCATCCGAAATATTTACCTCCATGGTATTGTAGGGATCCCCTATGATTGTCGGATTGATGCCCGTAACGGTGTCCATGCAGCATCCCGCTCCGCGCAGGGTGATGGCCTTGGTGAGGGTGGTCGGATTAAACGTGCCGCTCGACAAGGTGATAATGTCGCCCGTTTGGGCAGCGTTGTGGGCTTGCGCCAAAGCAGAGGCGCCGTAATACATGCTAATGCTGTCGCCATGCTGAAGAGTGGCCACTAAATTCTGAGCGAGTGCGTTCTTCGTTCCCACCGCCACCAGCAGCAGGCCGAACAAGGCGGCACTCATCGCCTTTCCGAATTGTAAAGCTTTTGCTTTCATTTGATTAAGTATTTAATTGTTATAGTTTTCCACTTTTGTTTTTCTCTATAGCGAACCATTTAAAGACTTATAATTCATTTCTGTTCATTGTCGGTGGTTTGTTGCAACTTTTGTTTCGTTTATCGGGGCAAATATAGGGAATAAATGTTAGGATGAAAAGGAAAAAAGAAAATCACAACTATTTCATTCCTTAATACCAACCTCACTAAACAGTTCCAACTGGTTCTCAGTAAGAAACAATTCTTGCGGCACTTCGTATTCGTAGGAAGAAATGAAGCGTTCTATATTCTTCTTTATCAATTTGATAGGTGTGGTTTTCCGCGCTTTGCAGTAGTTGCACAGCGAGCGATATTGACCTGCCGAGAGTTTGAAGGTAATCGCGTGGTATTTGTAACTGCGACGCTTCCTTTTCTTGTTTTGCTGAGCCATAACACATTGATTTGAAGGCACGAAATAACAAAAACAATTTGAGAAATCCAAATTATCACGAAAGTTTCCTATTTTTGGACGCTTTTTTGAACGAAAATGAGAATTACAGTCATAGGAGAATCCAACATCGACATCCCCGTCAAGCCTTGTTCGGGAATGCCGCAAACGTCAGCAAACACTTGCGTCCCAAGCCATATCAGTTTTCATCACGGAGGCGTGGCCCGCAACATTGCCCACAACCTTCGTTTGCTCGGGCATGAGGTGCGGCTGATGACCGTTTTTGGTGACGACGACTTCGCCCTCCGCCTCATCGAGGACTGCGAAGCCCTTGGAATGGATTTGTCGCTGTCCAGCCAATGCAAGGATGCTCAAAGTCCTATCTTCCTCAGTTTCAACGATGAAAAGGGCAATATGCAGTCCGCCGCTTCCGATGTTGCCCTCAACGACCGCATGGACTTGGATTGGCTCAAAGGCAAAATGGAGGAAATCAATCGTTCGGACATCGTTGTTGCCGATACCTTGATAAGTGCCGAAGCCCTCTCCTATCTTATTGATTCTTGCGCAGTTCCGCTCTATATCGACACAGTCTCTCCGGGAAAAGCCAAACGTTTTTTGGAAGCCATGCAAAACTCAACAAAGCATTCAGTCCATGCCTTGAAATGCAATCTTTCGGAAGCTTTGGCCCTGACTCGGGAAAACGATGCGGAAGCTGCTGCCCAACGACTTAACTCCATGGGAGTAAGCCAAGTATATCTAACTTTAGGCGAAAAAGGTGCCCTGTTTTGTGCCAAAGGAATCACGAAGCATTATCCTTCCCTTTCTGCCAAAATCGTAGATGTGACAGGCTCTGGCGATGCATTCTTTGCTGGCGTAATTCACGGACATTCAACTGGTTGTTTCAGTGAAAAGGCCATCCCTTTTGGCTTGGAAGCGGCACGACAAACCATACAAAACGAGGGACCAGTTGCCCAGTCCCTCGAATTGTGAATCAAACTGTAATTAATCAGAAGCTAAAACCGATACGACCCACAATCATAATGGGATGAAGGGTGCCGAACGTGTTATAGTTCTTGACTGAGTTCGTGACATTGTCGTTGAGCGTAGTCGTTTTCACGATTTCCTCGCCCTTGACTTCTCTCTTGCCAAAGTCGTAGAAACTGCAGCTAATCAACAGGTTTCTGGCGACTTCGAAACCGATGCCAGCCTGATAGGCGAAGCTGAGAGCGTTCTCATAACTTTGTTGAGACTTGGTTCTCGTTTCGACACCGAGAATCGTTCTCGTATTGGTCGTTTCCATATTCGTGATGAAACCCAGATTGCCACCGGCACCTGCTTCAAGATAAATGCCGAACTTGGGATTGACGTGATAGATGTAGTTCAAGCCCAACATGGCCGGCACGTTGATATACTTTGGTTTCGCCTCGTATGCAAAGCTGCCGCCAAGGTATTGGTTGCCAATTTGGGTTTCTCTCTCACGATAGGCAGTTTTCAGTTTGGAACTCGGTCCATTGTAAAAGCCATCGACAGAAAGCATCACGCCAAGGCCTTTAACACCAACATTGAAATACCATTTGAAACCGGCATTGAAGCCGATTCCGGCACCGCCATCGTCCTCATCTAAATCGGCAGTGGTCAATGCGAAATCATTAAAACCTTCAAACTCTGCGAAGTCTTTCACAGGGAAACCGGCGCCAAGAAACAAAGCACCACGGGTTTGGGCCATCATTTGTCCACCCACAAATAGCATGAGCGACAATACAATCAAAGATTTAATTTTTTTCATTTTTCGTTGATTTAAGTTAATAATGTAAATTATAAAGTTTACTGTTTTACAAATATCATACCATCTTCTTAGCCTCTTCCAAAATCATGTTAGCGAAACAATCAGCCTCGGCCTCAGATTTGCCTTCGGAATAGATACGGATAATAGGCTCAGTATTCGACTTGCGCAAATGCACCCAGCCTTCCTCAAAGTCGATTTTCACGCCGTCGATGGTGGTCACTTTCTCGTTCTTGAACTTTTCGGCAAATTTGGCCAAGATGCCGTCCACATCAGTCGAGGGGGTAAGTTGAATCTTGTTCTTCGACATGACATACTGCGGATACTCCATCTTCAGTTCGGAGCATTTCACCTTCTTTTCGGCCAATTGCGTGAGGAACAAGGCCGTGCCAACGAGTGCGTCGCGGCCATAATGCAATTCGGGATAGATGACGCCACCATTGCCTTCGCCACCGATAACGGCACCAACTTCCTTCATTTTCTCCA
>Ga0265298_10006500_pt1 | contig 14425 bp, 8 predicted proteins | sample AusTroGonzalo_MG_3_FD_193486 | JGI IMG/M metagenome (GOLD analysis project Ga0265298, IMG submission 193486) | Bovine rumen microbial communities from tropical cattle in Woodstock, Queensland, Australia - Gonzalo_01 | ecosystem: Host-associated > Mammals > Digestive system > Stomach > Rumen ...
AAAAGGACGGCAAGAAGATCTTTGGTTTTGCCGGCACGGAAAACTGTAAGCACTGCCATAAAGATCTCTCTAATCACAAGCATGATATGGAAGCTCTCAAGGAGTGCAACAAGTGCCATGATCCTCATGCTTCCGTAATCAGCAAACGTCTGCTGGATACAAAAGAAAAACTCTGCGTCCAGTGCCATGAGGCCCGCGAACCTAAAGCAGAGTAACTTCTGACGGTTTTAAAATTTTTCGATAAATCCCGGAGAGTCCTCACCGGGATTTATTTTTCCCCGCGATAAAATGAGACGCAAACGCCGCAAACCTTTGACACAAAAACAGAAGCTGCTCTCCTTCATTGGATTGCTTCTGGTCATTGATGTGATCGTTTGTCTTATATGGTGGAACCGGGGAAATGAATCCCGTTTCGATCCACAAATCCTCAACGCCGCCCGTCAATATGACATAGATCCCGCTCTGGTCAAAGCCGTCATTTGGCAGGAAAGCCGTTTCAAACCCGACGCGGTCGGCACAGTGGGCGAGATCGGTCTGATGCAGATCCGTCCGCTCACCGCTCAGGAATGGCGCACCGACAACAAAATCGCAGCCTTTCCCGACAACCACTTATTCAACCCTCAAACCAATATCTTTATCGGTGCCTGGTACTTGAAAAAAATGCTGAAACGCTATTCCAACACCGATGATCCCCTGCCCTACGCCTTGTGCGATTACAATGCCGGCCGCCGCAAAGTCCTGGAATGGGCCTCCGGATCCGCCTCCACCAACAGTGCCGAATTCATGGACAGGATCACCTATCCCACCACTAAAAAATACGTGCAAAACGTAAAACAGAAATCAAAATACTATTCCCGCAGAAGCTGGAAACGCTCTTCTCTGCCGGGCGGTTCTGTTTACTAAAAAATTTATTCATTATTTTTTTATAAATCTAACTCATTCTTTCCAAGAGAGTTGTTTCTCATCCTTTCACACCTGAATAAAACAAAAAAATTTTTTTATTAGGTTTTATCCCGAAAAATCCGCTACAATAAAAGACGGTAAGGCATTTTCTAATGCCGTTGTTGAAAGTGAAACGCAGTAAGAACAATAATCGCAGCTCGAACGGGAAACCAGGTAAAACCAAATACGACGCGGATCAGCAAGCCTTCAATCAAACCTATGGCGCTATGGCAGATATCCGCCGTGTAGTCGCGGACTCCAAAGAAGATATCGAACGCCGCACAGCCCTGCTCAGCATGATCGCCCTCAGTGACCATGCCCAGAAAACATGGCTCTACCTGGATGACTATTTCAAACAAATCAATCTGACCCACAAAGAATTCGCCAACGATGAATGGTGGATGAAGATCCAGTCTGCCTCCGGCAATGAACGCCTCCAGGAACTGGCTCTCCAATTTCTCCGCAGCGGTCGTCCTCTTCCTCCTGAACTGGAACAATATGCCGATTACGAACGGCTTGCCACGCTGGTCAAAGAAGAAAACGATGCCATGCTGGCAAAAGACATCGAGGAATGGATGTTCACGCCGGAACGGCCTCATCTGGACGCTCCTACGTCAAGTTTCTACATTCTTTTCGATCCTGTCTGCCAGGACACGGATGCCAATGAATACACTCTGAATGTCCGTTTTCAGGTCTGCCGTCCCCGGCTGGGCAACCGCAGCCGCAGTCTCGACAAATTAAGAGACATGCTCAGCCGCGCCGCTCATGAACGGGAGCTTTTTCCGGTGAATGACTGGCTGCTGCTGGAGTGGCTGCTGAACGAGCTGAAGGGCGAAAAAGATTCCGTCTCCCAGATCACGCTCAACGCGCGTGCTCTTCACTACTGGCTTATCGAATGGGGCACGAGCGGTCTCTTCAAATCCGCTTCCAACGGGCATCCCCTTTATTTTCATAACAAGGTAGTTACTCTGGAAGCCTGTGTGAAAAAGGAGAAAAACTCTCTGAAACTCCACCGCTATCTGGCACTTCCGGACGGGACCGCTGTGGAGCTGCAAAACGCCAAACTTTTTGAAGGAGCCCCGCGTTTTGTACTGATCAATGACGAGTTTTATCTGCTTTCCTGCTCCGCTCAATCGCAATCTCTGGGCCGTCACTTTCAAACGCCCTCACTTCCTTTAAAATACTTTTCTTCCCAATTCATCCAGAACCTGTGCAAACACCGCTATAAAAGCGAGATCCCCTGGGAGGACATCTGCATGGTCCATCGTGCGAAACCTCGTTTCATCATGGAACTGCACGAAAATACCATCCAGGTACGCCTTCGGGCTGTCAGCGAAAACAACGGCAGCATCTGGATCTGGAACGGTAAGGAATGGAGTCTTGATCTCAAGATAAACAAACAGCCTGCCAAAAACTCGCGTCTGGAGTATCTGGATGATCCCCGGCTGGAACAGGCTGTCAACTGGCTCAGGAATTTTGACTGGTTCACACCGGAACACGGTCTGTGGATCAGCGATGCCACGGAAGAATTTTTCAATCATCTCTCCCAGCACTGGAATGAACGTCCGGCGGAAGCGGAATACCTGGGCAACAGCGGATTCCAGCACTTGTTCCTGAATCCCAAGCGTCTGCGTCCCACGCTGGTCGTCAGCGGCAGCGGCATAGACTGGCTGTCTGTTTCCACTGAATGGGAAATCGAGGGAATGAAACTGACCAAAGCCGATCTTCAGCAGCTGGCCACAGCCAGCAATCGCTTTGTCAAGCTCCCCGACTCCGGCTGGGTCGAACTGGATATTGACTCCGTTCACCGCGCTCAGGAAACAATGTCCACACTGGGCATTGACGAACTGACCCCGATCGCTCAAAAGGTGGATATGATGAACGCCGTACACCTGAACGAGGAAACGCTTTCCACGCTTTCCGGCGAAGGTGTCGCCAAACTGCGTGAGCGTGTCGCCGCTTTTGACGGCATTCCTAAGCAGACTCTGCCTGATAACATCCACGCGCAGCTGCGCTCTTACCAGTACGACGGTTTCAATTTCCTCTGTTTTCTGGCGGAAATGAATATCGGCGGTATCCTGGCTGATGACATGGGCTTGGGCAAAACGCTCCAGACTCTGGCCTGGATCCTCTGGCTGAAAAATACACATCCCGGCCCCAGAAATTCTCACGCGCCTGTTTTGGTCGTCTGTCCCGCTTCGGTACTGCACAACTGGGAACGGGAAGCCATTCGTTTTACGCCGGATCTGTCCGTTCTGGTCGTGGAAAGCTGTGGCGAGGCCCGGCATCATTTGAAAAAGGAGATCCCTCACTACGATCTGGTTATCATCAATTACAGTCTGCTGCGCAGGGAGTTGGATAATCTGCTATCTATTAAGTTCAATGCTATCGTCCTGGACGAGGCGCAATACATCAAGAATCCTACGGCCCAAGTCACTCAGGCGGTCAAGAAACTCCATTCCCGTTATCGTATCGCCCTTACCGGCACGCCGTTGGAAAACCGTCTGCTCGATCTTTGGTCCATCACCGATTTTGTACATCCCGGTTATCTGGGCAATCAACATCACTTTTCCGAGACTTATACTCCGCGCGATGATTCCCCGGAGGTGCAGTCCTTTGCGCGCAAGAAACTTTCCGCGCGTCTGCGTCCCATCCTGCTGCGCCGTCTGAAAACCGAGGTCGCTAAAGATCTGCCCGAACGTATTGACGAACGCCGCGACTGCGAGCTGACCGATGAACAGCGCAAACTTTATCTGGCGGAACTGCGCCGCTCGCGCGATATCATTATGAAGTCTGTCCAGGAGAAAGGTTTGGCTAAATCCAAGATCCACGTTCTGGCTGCGCTCACACGTCTGCGCCAGATTTGCTGTCATCCTTCTCTGGTCGGCAACAACTCCGTTTCAGGCAAAACAGAGACTCTTTTCGATATTCTGGAATCACTCCAGGCAGAAGGTCAGAAAGTGCTGGTCTTCAGTCAGTTTGTGGAAATGCTCAAGATTCTGGAGCGCGAGTGCGCCCAGCGCGGCATCAAAACCCACATCCTCACCGGCGCTACCAAGAACCGTCAGGAGGTTGTCCGCGAGTTTCAGGAAGATCCCGATCCCTGCGTTTTCCTGCTCAGTCTAAGAGCAGCCGGCACGGGTTTGAACCTCACAGCCGCTTCTTATGTCGTGCTTTATGATCCCTGGTGGAATCCCGCCGTGGAAGCTCAGGCCATTGACCGCACTCACCGTATCGGCCAAACCTGCACCGTCAACGCGTACCGCCTGATCTCGCCCGGCACTGTGGAGGAAAAGATTTGGGAACTCCAGCAAAAGAAATCCAAGACTATTTCTGATGTCTTAGGCGAGCAAGGCTTTACAAAGAATCTCACGGGAGCCGATCTGGAATATCTTTTCTCGGAATAACAAACTTTACTTTGCAAATGATAATTGTTTTGACGGATGGGCGAGGAATTTCCAAAATAGCTCCCGGTTCGTCGAAAGACTGAAATTTTATGGCAGCAAGAGCAGAAAAAAACAACGATTCTAAAAACGAAATGGCCGCTCTCCAGGCCTCCCGCAAAAAGGAACTGGAAGCCGCTATTTCCTCTATTAAAAAACATTACGGCGAAGGCAGCATCATGCGTCTGGGCGATAAATCCGCCACGCAGAAGCTGGAAGTCATTCCCACCGGGGCCCTTACTCTGGATCTGGCCCTGGGCGTAGGCGGACTTCCCCGCGGCCGCGTCGTTGAGATCTACGGCCCGGAATCCTCCGGCAAGACCACTCTCATGCTCCATATCATCGCCAACGCGCAGAAAATGGGCGGTACGGCTGCTTTCATTGACGCAGAACACGCGCTGGATCCCAACTATGCCCGCAAACTGGGAGTCAATCTGGATGAACTGCTGGTCTCCCAGCCCGACAGCGGCGAAGAAGCTCTGACCATCTGCGAAACACTGGTCCGCTCCAATGCCTTAGATGTTGTGGTGATAGACTCTGTGGCCGCACTCGTGCCGCGCAGCGAACTGGAAGGCGAAATGGGAATGGCCACCATGGGCATGCAGGCACGTCTGATGAGCCAAGCTCTGCGCAAGCTCACAGCCATCCTGAACAAAGCCAAGACACTGTGTCTCTTTACCAACCAGATCCGCGAGAAAGTCGGTGTCATGTTCGGCAGTCCTGAGACCACTCCCGGCGGCAAAGCCCTTAAATTCTACGCCAGCATCCGCATGGATATCCGCCGCAAGGACCCTCTCAAGGATTCCTCCGGCAACGTCATGGGCAATCATACCCGCGTCAAGGTCGTCAAGAACAAGGTCGCTCCCCCGTTCACCGAAGCCGAGTTCGACATCATCTTCAACCACGGTATCAATCAGGAAGGCAACATCCTGGATGCCGGTCTCCAGATGGGTGTCATCACCAAACGAGGCGCGTGGCTGCAGTTCAATGGTGAGCTGATCGGTCAGGGTCGCGATGCCGCTGTCAAAGAAGTCACTGAAAAAGAAGACCTCCGCAAACGAATCCTGGACGCTGTCATGGCCAAACACGCCGAAAAGAACGGCGAAACCCCGGAAAACTCCGGAGAGAAAGACTCCGCCCTGGATTAAACAGGATAAACGATTTTTGCACAGCCGCGCTCACCGCGCGGCTTTTTTTATGGAACCACGATGCACCCCGATATACACAAATATTTTTTCATCCTGTAAATCCCGTAAATTCCGTCAAAATAAAACATCTGTGTTTCTCTGTGTCCATCGGTGGTTCTTTCATTTATAATTCTTTCCCGGTATTTCAAAGAAAAGGCTGGAATTTCGGGAGTGCTTCTTTAGAATGAACAGCGAGTTTTACTATGAAGGTAACGTATTTAATGAGTGTCATCGGTGTCGCGGTCGGCTCGTTTCTGCTGACGGGCTGCGACACGTTATCCCCAAAAGAACAAACAACGGATGCCGGCTGGACCCGTCCCGCCATTACAGACGCGACGGACTGCGTTCTGTCCGATACGATGGGAGCCGCTTATGAGGCCGGTCTGCATCGCCTAACCCTGCCGCCTTTTGATAAGGATTTTCTGCTGGCGGATATCAATTTCAACCAGAAACGCTGGTTCACCAACTTCAGCGGAGATATTTCCGGACGCTTCACGGAAGTAGCCTCCGAGGTCTCCAAACCGGATCAACCCTGGCCGGAAGTGCTTCCTTCTCTGTTGGCGGAAATCCCTCAATATCAGAAAGAAGACGGTCACTTTGGCGTGCCGGTAGATTGGTCCAAACCGATAGACTTCGACCCGACCACAGATCAGACCGTGATGATGCCCACACTCTGGGGCAACGGCCGTCTGCTGCTGGGACTGACCGCGGCCGCCCGCAAGTTCGACCGTCCGGAGATACTGGAAGCCGCCGAAAAACTGGGCGATTTCTATGTGAATACCGTCTATCCGCGTTTTTGTGATCCGAACAAGATGGACGAATACAAGACCGAGGGACAGTATGCATCCGCCTACGTCACCTGTGTGTTCGAAGGCATGGAAGGTCTGCTGAACCTGTACTACCTGACGAATGATAAAAGCTATCTGGATACCGCCTGCAAGATGGCCGATTTCCATGAGCCGTTCGATACCCTGCCGGTGGGACACTCCCACGGCAGTCTGAGCCAGACCAGTATGCTGGTGCGTCTGTACGATGCCACGGGCAAGACCGAATATCTGGATCGCGCCGTCAAGCGCTGGGATGCGGCCGTCAGCGGCGGTTATGTAAACCCGGCCGGCAGTGTACTGGAGAAATTCTATGTGACCGGATTCAACCGGGACGAAGGCTGCTCCGAAGGCGACTGGCTGCGACTGAACCTGCTGCTGTGGGCCGATACCGGTGAGAACAAATATCTGGACATGGCTGAACGTTTGCTCTGGAACGGCATCATGGCCAATCAATGGGATACCGGCGGCTTTGGTCACCGCTTTATGGGGGTGGATGACCAGGGGGCATTCGCCTATCTGAAGTACTCACAGGAATCCCTCTGGTGCTGCTCCTTCCATCTGGCCTGGGCGGAATACAAGATGCTCTCCTATCTGGCTCCGGCCTCTGACCAGGGCATCTGGTACAACTTCCCGCTGAGCTTTGAGACCACTGCCAAATTCAAAGGCGGCAGCTGGGATATCCAGTCCAAAGCCGTCGCGGACAAGCAGGGCAACAAAGAATATATCACCGCGACTGTGACCCTGACCGGCACACCTTGGAGAGCCATCCCGCCCCTGAACGTCCGCATTCCTGAGTGGGCTGACTCACTGGAAGTGACTGCCTTGCGCGGAGATAAACCCGTAGAATTCCAAAAAGTGGTGACCAACAACAACGGCCGCCATACCGAGAGCCTCTCCACAAAGGGACTGGCCGGCAAAAGCGGAGTGACCTATGTTCTGAAATTCGGAGCGGCACCCTACCTGGAAGACCGCCGTTTCCATCGTGTTGACATTGAACAGGCTCGGGCCAAAGGCGAAAACAAGATCAACGGTGTCGTCATCCACCAGGGACCTTTCGTCTATATGAACCGGAATTCCGGAGACATCCAGGACATCGCCCTGGACGAGATACAGCTCAAACAGAAAGCGGCTCCCTACTACACCTTTACCAACAAGGACGAACCTCACGCCTTTGTGTTCAACCTCGTCCTGCCCGAAGCGAAGAAGTAAGCTCTGACTGTTCAACCAACACAGGGAATGGCCCAACACCATTCCCTGTTTTTTTACCCTCAAAAACGCCATGGAAGAAATTTTTGCAGCATGTAGCAAAAATATCTTCTAAAAAACACTATTCAGAAAACGATCAGGATTAAATTAAATACCTATTGATAACAAATAACTTATAACTTTCTGATGAAGTCGAAAAGCATTGACTTTTAAAATCCTGGAAGAAATTTTTGCTGCATGCTGCAAAAATTTCTTCTACTTTCGGGATAAGACCTCGTTATAAACTTCCAGATGCTGAGAAGCGACCTGTTTCGGCATAAAAGTCTGCTGAGCGATCTCTCTGGCCTGTTCGCCCATGATCCGTAACAGCTCACTGGAAGAAAGCGCCTTACGGAGCATCGCGCGAAATTCCTCTACATTGCCGCTTTCATAAAGCCAGCCGTTCTTCTCCGGATGGATCAAGTCGGGGATGCCACCGACCCGCGAACCCAGCACCGGGATGCCGGATGCCATCGCCTCCAGCACGACCATCGGACAGTTGTCCTCCAGCGACGGGATCACCAGCAGCGAACTGTTGGCATAGACCTCCGGGAGTTTCTCGCGGGAGACATGGCCGTGTGCCTTCACCCAGGGATATTGAGCCAGAAGCGACTCAAATTCCTCCGTGTAATCGGTTCCCGGCACCGTGGCGCCATAGAGGTTCAGAGTAAATTCAAACTCTTCCCGCAGAGGTGCCAGCGCCCGGATCAGCGCGTTCTGGTTCTTGTGATGGCAGATCGTCCCCACACAAGTCAGCTGTAAAATCTCCGGTCTCCGGGGCTGAACATCGAAAAACCGTTCCTCGACCGCGTTCGGGATGACCCAGGTCCTGCGCGCCAGATCCTCCACATTCCAGCGGGTGTAATTGCTCAGGCAGACCACTCCCGCGACTCTGGGCAGTGTCCAGGCTTCCAGCTTGGCCGCTAATCCATAGAAAGATAAGGGTTTTGCCTGATTTATCCTGGCGATCGAGCGCATATTTCCGTGAACAGTCACCACACAAGGAAAACCGGAACGAGCCCCGGCATAAGCACAATAACGCTCTGTGCCCTGCGCGTGAACGATATCCGGCTGAATACTCCGCAGAGTGGAACGGACCGCGCGGCGGCAGCCAAAGTAAAGTGTCTTTAAATACCCCAGCGAAGAAACCAGCGGCTGATGATAAAATATCTTGCCGCCGTAAATCTTCTGTGGAGCTTTGGAAGGTTTTCGGGAACAGCTGACGACATGGATCTCGCATCCTGTCTCCTGAACCAACTCAGAAAAGCCCCGCAGCAATACATCCGGCGCAGGACCAAATACCGGTTCCGGCCGGTCATACCAGCCGAACTCGTCACGATTATCCGGGATCAAAAACGCGATCTTCATACATTCATCTGTTGTGCGCCGCAAAAAAGCGATTCTCCATCAAAGAGAACCGCTTTCGCGCAAAATCAATTATTTTTCAGAATCCGACTTTCGGTTCGTTTTTAAAGATTGTTCAGGGTGAGGATCTTTTGATTCCTTATCCTTGATCGGCGTGGTTTCGATATTGGGCTTCTGCTGATTCTCCAGAAGTTTTTCAGCCGCGTCCTGATAAAAGACCAGACGCTCTTTATCCACACCGACTTTGACCAGCTCACCGGGACGGATATGTCCGCGGAGGATCTCTTCGGCTAAAGGATCCTGCACCATTTGTTCCACCGTGCGGCGCATCGGACGCGCGCCATAGACCGGATTATAGCCTTTCTGGATAAGCAGATCGCGGGCCTCGTCCTCCAGCTTCAGGGTGATGTCCTTCAGCTCCAGACGGGAAGCCAGCTTGCTCATTTCCAGATCCAGCACCTGGATCAGATCTTCCTTGTTCAGCGGACGGAAAACCAGTATCTCGTCCAAACGGTTCAGGAACTCCGGCTTGAACACCTTCTTGGCCTCTTCCATCAGGCTCACGCGAAGCTGTTCCGTGGTAGCTTCCTCACTGGAACTGCCAAAACCGATCGCGCTCTTGCGAGAGGCTTCGGCACCCACGTTGGAGGTCAGCAGGATGATCGTATTGCGGAAATCGACCGTGTGTCCCATCGAATCGGTCAGCTTGCCTTCTTCCAGTATCTGCAGGAGGATATTCCACACATCCGGGTGAGCCTTTTCGATCTCGTCGAAAAGCACCACGCTGTACGGACGGCGGCGCACCTTTTCGGTCAGCTGTCCGCCTTCATCATATCCCACATAGCCCGGAGGCGATCCCACCAGACGGGAGACAGTGAACTTTTCCATGTATTCGCTCATATCCAGCTGGATCAGTGACTTGGCATCACCGAACATGGATTCCGCCAGCACATGGCTCAGCAAGGTCTTGCCCACACCGGTCGGTCCCAGGAGCATGAATACTCCAATCGGACGGTTAGGATCTTTCAGATCCGCGCGGGAACGGCGCAAAGCTTTGCTGATGGAACTGACTGCCGCGGACTGACCAATGACACGGGCCGAAAGCTCTTTCTCCATCGAGAGCAAGCGTTTCAGCTCGTCCTTCTCCATACCGCGCAGAGGCACTCCTGTCCATCTGGAAACGACCTGCGTCACATCCGCCTCGTCCACGACCACTTTTTTATTGTCTATCTCGGTACGCCACTTTTTGCGGGAAGTGTCCAGATCTTCTTTCTTCTGACGTTCGTCATCGCGGAAAACGGCAGCATCTTCAAAACGCTGTTCCGCAATGGCTTTTTCCTTATTCTGACGGGCTTGTTCGATCTCTTTCTCCAGATGTTTGAACTCCGGAGGACAGATCTCCGCCGCCATGCGGCAATAGGAACCCGCCTCGTCTATCACGTCAATAGCCTTGTCCGGCAGGAATCTGGAAGTGATATAGCGGTCGGACAAGCGCACTGCCGCGTCAATGGCCGCATCTGTGATCGTCGCGCGGTGATGCTCTTCATATTTGAAGCGGATGCCGCGCAGGATTTGGATCGTCTCCAAAGTGCTGGGCGGTTCCACCTTCACGCTCTGGAAACGGCGTTCCAGCGCCGCGTCCTTTTCAATGAACTTGCGGTATTCTTCCAGTGTCGTGGCTCCCACGCATTGGAACTCGCCGCGGCTCAGAGCCGGTTTGATGATATTGGCCACATCCATCGTGCCTTCCGCGGAACCCGCGCCCACGATGGTATGCAGCTCGTCAATGAAAATGATGATATTGCCCGATTCGCGTATCTCGTCCATCAGGGCTTTGATGCGTTCCTCGAACTGACCACGGTACTTGGTGCCGGCCAGCATACGCGCCAGATCCAGTCCCACGATCTTCTTCTGACGGAGGATCTCCGGAACTTCCTCATCGGCGATCTTCTGGGCCAGACCTTCCACGATAGCCGTCTTGCCCACACCGGCTTCCCCCAGCAAGACCGGGTTGTTCTTGGTGCGGCGGCAGAGGATCTGCATCACACGCTGGATCTCATTCTGGCGGCCGATGACCGGATCCAGCTGTTTGGCTCTGGCCATTTCCGTCAGGTCGCGGCCGAAAGCCTTCAGCGCGGAAGCTTTTTTGCCGCCTTTTCTTCGACTGTTTTCAGCGCCTTCCTCGCTGCTGTCGAACATGGATCCCTCTTCCTCTTCCATCTGAACACCTAAGCACTGCAAAACCCCTTCCAGGGTGATGTTCAGTTTCTTGAGGACGGCAGCGCCTTCACCCTGGTCTTCTCTCAGAAGTCCCAGCAGCAGATGCTCTGTAGCGATTCCATTGAATCCTAAACGCTTGGCTTCATTCGCGGCAAGCCCCAGCACTTTTTTGGCACGGGGCGAGAACGGGAAATTGGCAGGCTTGAGAGGAACTCCCTTGATCACCGAGTTTTCCACTTCACGGCGGATCGTATCCAGGCTCACGCCCAATTTCTCAAAGATCTCTACGGCCACTCCTTCGCCCAGAGCGACGATACCTAAAAGGATATGCTCCGTTTCAACAGTCTTGTGACCTAAACGGGCGGCTTCAATATACGCGAGCTGGAGAGCTTTCTGCGCCCGCGGAGTAAAATTTATATTGTTATTATTATTTGATGACATTTTTTATATTCTGTTCGCATCCTGTCTATTTGCCTTTGTCTGCGCAGAGGACCGAACGAATTATTTTTTTCCACCTTTGGAAACAATTTCGACCTTGCGCGGGGCACCCAGCAGGGCTGTCTTTTCGCGAAGTATCTCCGCGCGGACTTGATCCCGTTTCCGGTCTTCCATTGTTCCTTTCATCATTTGCAGATGTCCCTTTTGAGTGACAAGGAACAGTTCATTAACGATCTCTCTGTCACTGTTCGGGAACATTCCCAGATCCACACCCAACCGTATGAACGAGAGCAGGTTCAATGTTTCCTGTGTCTCGATCATGTAGCAGTTGGACAGGGTCCCCCAGGCCCGACCGACATGGTTGAGCAGGGTCACTTGCCCATCCTCTTCCAAAAGAGTCTGACGGGCATTCGCTTCGTTGATGACCACCTGGCGGATGACTTTTTCCAGACGTGTCACGATGGCATCTTCGGTTTCACCCAGTGTTTTCTGGTTCGATGCCTGAAAGAGGTTCCCCAAAGCGTCAGTCCCCTCTCCATAAATACCCCGAACGGCCAATCCCAATTTGTTCACCGCGCCAATGATCTGACGGATCTGATCTGTCAGCGCCAACGCCGGCAGATGGATCATCGCGCTCACACGGATGCCCGTGCCCACGTTCGTGGGGCAGGCGGTCAGATAGCCGTATTTGGGATGGAACGCGTATTCAATATCCTTTTCCAGTTCGGTATCCACCTGATCAATGCGCTCCCAGGCCTGACGGATCTGGAAGCCCGGCAGGATCGCCTGCATCCTCAGGTGATCTTCCTCATTGATCATCACCGAGATATTCTCGTCTTTATTGATGACCAGTCCGCTTCCAACGCCGCGGGCCGCGTGTTCGCGGCTGATCAGATGGCGCTCTACTAAAGCTGTTTTCTCGTCACTGCTGAGATTGCCCATTCCTTCCACAAAGCAGGAATCCATCCCTTTGAGTTTCAAAACGGCATCCCGTATCTGTTTGAAGACATGGAGACGCTCCGCTTTTTTCGCATAGGAGGGAAAGGAAGCGCTACAAAGGTTCCGGGCCAGCCGCGCACGGCTGCTCAGCACGATCGTATCTTCCGGTCCTCTCAGCGAGGCATAACTCTTGGAAGGGATCAAAAACTCAGACAGTGTCATTCTTTTTCTTTCTGTTTTTTCCGGTCGAACTATTTGTCCTCGCCCTCCACACCATCGAACAAAGTCTTTAAAGCGTCCAAAAGGTCTTGATTTTCATCCTTTTTCACTTTTTTAGCCTTAATCTTCTTCTCCAGTTCCTTGATTTCGTCCCGGATCTTGGCGGCATACTCATAGTTTTCCTCCTCGATGGTCTGCTTCAAGAGAGCTTTCTTGGATTCGTACAGTTCTTCCAGTAATTCCGGATTCTCATAAACGTCGGGGGCTCCGGCTTTCTTCTTGGAGGAAGCCGTCTTGGCCGCCGCGCGCTTACGGGTCTTTTTGACAGGGGGCTCATCAGCAGCAGGTTTCACACCCGACTCCGGCAAAGGATGATATTTGGGAGTCTTGCCGATATGCTGAGTTCCCCGGTGCATGTGTTTGAGAGCGTTTTCCAGATTCTCCACAAATGTCTTATAGCAAAAAGGACACCCCAGCTTGCCCGTCTTGGACAGATCCTGACTGGTATATCCGCATTCCGGGCAAACAAGTTCTTCCGTCTGTTTCTTTTTCGGCTGGGGTTCCTCTTTATCCGAACTGATCGCGTGCGAAAACTTCTTGAGGATCTCCAGCATGGAGAAACCGGCGGGATCATCCACACCGCACTTCTCCGCGCAGGCGGCGCAAAGATCCAGTTTCCGGATCTTGCCGCCCACTACCTGCGTCAGATGAACTGTCGCTTCAGCCTTTTTACAAATTTGACAAAGCATACACCTTTTTGGCTAAGGGGGAAACGATATCCCCCTTCGCACTATTCAAATATAGGAGTTCCTGTGCTTCTTGTCAACTTGCGGAACAGATCCAGCAGTTTTTTGAAGCCTTCGCCCGGAACACCGGCACCGATCTCACGACCGTCCACTTTGGTCACAGGCACCAGTTCGGCCGCGCTGCCGGTCACAAAGCATTCGTCCGCGTTGTACACGTCATAGCGGGTCACGTTCGGTTCCACGACCTCGAAGCCGCCTTCTTTGGCCACTTCGATAACAGAACCACGGGTGATACCGTAGAGCGCTCCGGCGGAAAGCGGCGGAGTGATCAGCTGTTTACCCTTGATCAGGAAGATGTTGTCACCGGTGCATTCAGCCACATAACCCTGGCTGTTGAGCATGATGGCTTCTTCCACTCCGGCCGTATTGGCTTCGATCTTGGCCAGGATGTTGTTCAAATAGTTCAGGGACTTGATGGCCGGGTTCACCGCGTTGTGATGATTGCGGGTCGTCGGCACGGTCACGATGCTCATTCCCTTGGTGTAGTATTCTTCAGGATAGAGCTGGATGCCGGCCGCGATGATGATCACCTGCGGGGTGCCGCACTTCTTGGGGCTCAGGCCCAGAGTACCCATACCGCGGGTCACGACCAGACGGATGTAGCAGTCTCTCAGGTTGTTGACTTTGCAGGTCTCCACGACGGCCTTGATCATTTCTTCCTGAGTCATCGGGATCTTCAGCGCGATCGCTTTGGCTGAATAATACAGACGGGCAACGTGTTCCACCAGTTTGAACACACGGCCGTTGTAAGCGCGAATGCCTTCAAACACACCGTCACCGTAAAGTAAACCATG
>Ga0265298_10006501_pt1 | contig 14424 bp, 14 predicted proteins | sample AusTroGonzalo_MG_3_FD_193486 | JGI IMG/M metagenome (GOLD analysis project Ga0265298, IMG submission 193486) | Bovine rumen microbial communities from tropical cattle in Woodstock, Queensland, Australia - Gonzalo_01 | ecosystem: Host-associated > Mammals > Digestive system > Stomach > Rumen ...
CTCGGCGCAATTGGCGTTTTACAAGAATGTCGGGACGAAGCAAAATCCTGTTTTCCAGCTTTCTGACAATGATTTTGCTGGACTGAAAGCCTTGAAAGCAACGGGCTTGGCCCCCACTTTCGGCGATTTGGACGGCGACGGACGGCAGGAGATGATTGTCGGGACTTCTGAAGGCCATTTGCTGTTTTTCGATGCCGATTTCAACCTCTTGGACGCTGATTTTTTGCATTTTGAAAAAGCTGGGTCGGCACCTTGCCTGTTCGATGTGGACGAGGATGGTGTCTTGGATTTGATTGTAGGCAGCGCGGATGGGAAACTTGCTTATTATCAAGGCGATAAGCAAGGGAATGAAACTCGATTCACCTTGAAAAACGATTTCTGGGGTGTGGTGGATGTTTGCGACCACACGGCTTCCTATTTCGGCTACAGCGTCCCGACCTTGTTCCGTCGAGGCGACGAGGTGCTGCTTTCCATTGGCTCGGAGCAAGGCAAAGTGTTCTTGTTCAGTGGGATAAAGAACAATTTGGAAGGCGTTTTCACCGATGTTTCCGACCGCTGGAGTGTGTATGTTTGCAATTTTGAGAATCGTTTCGGATGGCGTTCCGCTTCCGCCTTGGCCGACCTTAACAACGATGGCACTTTGGAAATGCTGGTGGGAAACTTCTCCGGTGGATTAGAACTATTGAATGGAAATGTTGTTGTGAATCAGGGAGTTGAAGAGACTTCAAGCGGGAGTTTTCACGTTTTCCCCAATCCCGCCCAAGGTCGCGTCACCATTGAAGGCTCGGGGAAGTTGACTATAATGAATGTTCTTGGCCAAGCCGTTGCAACAAAAGAAATCCACGGCAGTGAAACCGTGGAATTGTTGCCAGGCTTTTGGTTCGTTAGGTTGAATCACTCCGTTAAGAAAATCGTAGTGGAATGATTACGGTAAAAGCCTCAGTTTCTTTGCTTTGTAGTTGATGATGCCCCTGTGCTTCCTCAGCAAGTCGCCGCCGATGATGCCGTCGATGTGGGGGAGATGGAGCTTGGCATACATCTCATGGATGTTGCTCAAATCCAAGGCAACAGCTTGATAATTATGGATTTCCATGTCGCCGATGGTCAAGGTCTCAATGATGAAGGTGGCACTGTCGAGGTCGGAGCTGCCCACGCCTGCGGTTATGCCCTCCTTTTGCTCAAATTGCGGATTCTCAATGAAATCGGCTATCGTAGTCGGGTCGAAGACAGAGCGCGAGGCACCCGTGTCAATCAAGAAGTGGGCTTCCTTACCATGAATCCGGCCTTGGACCATGATATGGAAGCCTTCTCCTTCAATGTCAAGCAGTTGCAGCGGAACTTCTATATAACGGCGCATATTAGAAGTTCGGCTTGATGGCGTATTTCTTGTAGAATTCCTTGATGATTTTCACGGCTTCGTCGGCGGTGTCAACGATGTGGAAAATCTCAAAGTCTTCTTCCTTGATCATCTTTTCCTTGAGCAAAACCTTTCTGAACCAGTCGATTAGGCCTTTCCAGTATTCTTTTCCGACGAGGACGACGGGGAAGTCGACCATCTTGTTGGTCTGGATGAGCGTGATGGCTTCAGAGAGTTCGTCCAAAGTGCCGAAGCCGCCAGGCAGGGCGATGTAGCCTTGGGCATAGCGCATGAAGATGGTCTTGCGGACGAAGAAATACTCGAACTCGATGTTTTTGTCGGAGTCGATGTAAGGGTTGAAGTGCTGCTCAAAGGGCAGGTTGATGTTCAGTCCGACGCTGGTGGCGCCGCCTTTTTTCGCGCCTTTGTTGCCGGCTTCCATGATGCCGGGACCACCGCCCGTGATGGTGCCGAAACCGTAGTCGGCCAACTTTTCGGCAATCTCGACGGCCATTTCATAGTATTTGTCGCCAGGTTTGGTGCGCGCCGAGCCGAAAATGGCCACACAAGGCCCGATTCTCGACATCTTTTCCATGCCTTCCACGAACTCGGCCATGATTTTGAATACCGACCAGGAGTTGTGTGTCTTGATGTCGTTCCACGATTTTGGGTGGAAGCTCTCGCGGATGATTTGTTCTTCTTTTTCTGTTATGGGCATAAAAATTCAAAATTTAAGATTCAAAATTCAAAATTTATGTATTTTTGCAGCGCAAAACGCGAATGTAGCTCAGTTGGTAGAGCATCAGCTTCCCAAGCTGAGGGTCGCGGGTTCGAACCCCGTTATTCGCTCCCTTTCAATATGGTAGAGACGTAGCGCGCTACGTCTCTACGTTTTTTGTCACACTGGCGTGCCGCACTCGGGACAGAATTTGCCTGTCACTTCAGTGCCGCATTTGGGGCATCTTTTCGGACCAACGGCGACCAACGGCGTGCCGCATTCAGGGCAGAACTTGCCGTTGCTCTCGGTGCCGCACTTCGGGCATTTCATCATGGCCTTGGGTGCCGGAGCGGGTGTGCCGCATTCGGGGCAGAACTTGCCCGTGATGGGAGTGCCGCATTTCGGGCAGGGAACGCCTTGAGGCTGAGCGCCTTGCTGTTGGTTGTACGGGTCGTAGGTGGTCTGTTGGCCTTGGCCGTTCCATGCGTTCTGCATCACGCTACCGGTCATGCCGCCGCTTCCCATGTTCATCATGCCCATGCCCACGAAAGCACCTGCCGCACCTGCTGGGTTGTTGGCGGCGTCGCCCATTGCCTCGATGATCTTGCCTTGCTGCATCATGGCGTTGGTGCTGTATTCGTAGCGGTCAATCTTCTTTTGGCTGGCCTCGTCCAACGAGACGGACTCGACGGTGAAGCTCACCAAACGCACGCCACGGGCGCGGATGGGTTCGTCAAACACCTTTTCGTCCATCACCTGCTTGATTTCGTCGGTGTAGCTCGGCAGTTCGAGCACGGGCACACGGTGTTTGCTGTTGCCCATTTCGTTGAGCACGTTCTGGAAAGCGGCAATCACTTCGCTGCGCATCTGCTCAGTGATGTCGCCCTTCTTGATGACGTTGGCCGTACCCGCATGGTTGCGCATGAAGATGCCCATGTCGTCCAAGCGGAAGGTGTATTTGCCGTAGCAGCGCACGTTGACGCCCATAGGCATCAGCGAGTTGGTCGTCTGGTTCGGGATGGCGTGCGACCAGTCTTGGAACGGGATGGGCGTGGCGGTGCCGAATTTGTTGTCAAGGATTTCCTTGGCGTTGAAATAGAACACGGCCTGCTCCTTGGCGGGGGTGCCGCCGTAGGTGAAACGCTGCCACATCTCCTTGAAGACGGGGCCGAACTCGCCCGCGAAGAACGACGGCGATGAGGATTTGTCGAAGTTGTAGATGCCTTCCTCGGCAGTGGCGTCGAGCACCGAGCCGCTGTCGTAGATGACCGCCACCTGGCCGGGGGCCACGATGATACGGCTGCTCTTTGAGATTTGCCCCGATTTGGTGGTCTGTTTCACCATCAGGGTGTCCATGTCCATGTTGTCACATTTGATGAGGTCCAACCATTGGTCGCGCAAGGTGCCGCCGATGGAGCCTGTGATTGCTTTGATGAGTCCCATAGTGTTGTTATTTAAGTTGTTTAGTTGTTCGGTTGTTTAGTTGTTCGGTTGTTTAGTTGATTAGTTGTTTAGTTGTAGGGGCTGACCCACGTGTCAGCCCTGTTTAATATCATTGCGATGCCTCGGGCCGTTTTTACATTGTTCAGTTTCGTGAATGAATGTCCGTCAAAACCCAGTCGTGTTCTCCGTTCGTGATGACGCTACCGCAATAGGCGCATTGCCCTGACGAAGTCACCTCGGTTGGAGCGCCGCAGTTGGGGCAGTTGGTGATGGTGTTGCCTTTCTTGGATGGGTCAGTCTTGAGACCCGCTTTTCGGTTGAAGACCATCTCGTATTTCATGTACCAGTCGCGGTTCGGGTCGCTTTCGAGCACCTTCTTGGTCGCGTCGTCGATGACGTAGTCGCGCATCACGGCGTTGAGCCACACGATGAGCACTTCCTTGTCGCCGTCTTGCTGGAACGAATGCAGCGAGCAGTGCTTGATGCCGATTTTCTCCACCACGTTGGTCTTGCCGAGTCGGACGTATTCGTCAAGTTGCTGCTTGTGCTGGTTGAACAAGGTCTCGCTCTCGAACGGGCGGATGGGTTTCCAGTCTTTGGCGGTCCAAGCCTCTTGAATCTTCATGAACACCTCGCGCGCGAATCCGATGAACTTGTCGGACGAGAAATTGGGGTCGATGGCGCGGATTTCCTCGGCCACCACGTTGGTGAAGTCCATCGTGATGTCGGATTCCGCCTGCCGGTCCACCTGCTGGTTGATGTAGCCTGTGTCTTTGGATTTTTTCTTCATGACACGATAGGCAATGATAATGATGACCACTGCAATCAGGCCCAAAATGGGACTTTCGATGAACAGGTTGATGAGCCAGCCGATCAACAGGCCGATATCGAAATCGCCGTCGAAACCTCCGCCGCCGCCTGAATTATAGCGGTTTTGGTTGCCCACGTCGGCGATGGCGGGGATGCAGGCTACAACGGCCAATAGCAGCAAGACAAAAGGTAAATATTTGATTAATTTACTGAAATTCAGTTTTTTCATAGAAATATGCGTTTTGTTTAGGTTGCATTTGAAACGTACAAAAATAAGAAAAACTTTGAAAAAATCAGAATAATGGCCGAAAAATCCAAAAAATGTCCTATTTTTGCCGCCCGAACGAGGGAGCTTAGCTCAGTTGGTTCAGAGCATCGCCCTTACAAGGCGGGGGTCGTTGGTTCGAGTCCAACAGTTCCCACAACTATTGAAGATAACCCATTGAATTTCAATGGGTTTTTCTTTTTCCATTTGGGAAACTGGCCGATTGGTTATTTATGCTTACTTTTGCAGCATGAACAACATGGGATAATCGTATGCCAAATAAGGGAACAACAGGGAGCTTGTGTGGAATCGTCGACAAGATGAACAAGGCTTATGACGGTCTGATCGGGAAAGGCTTCAGTCCAGGGACTGGCAGGCGCATCTTTCCCGTAATGGTTGACGGGGAGGTGTCGGGTTGGAAGATGCAATGCTACGAAAACGATGGATGGGTGGATATGGATGAAACGCAATTCGAGACCATGAAAGACCTGATTGAGTACTACAAAGGCAAAGAATAGAAAAACCAAACGCCAATTATGATAAGCTTCCTGAAGCTGCACTGGGCGTGTAGCACTAATTGGGTGACATATTGAGGCCGTATATGGATTATGATTTCAAACCCGACATAGGACTTTAGTTTTTCTGGTTGATCAAATTCACCACTACTTTCACCATCACATCTTTCTCCTCGGGCTTGCTCTCGGCAATCATCAAAGTCAAGGCGACCAAGGTGTTGTCTGCAATACGTTTGCTGCCATCCTCTCGATAAAGGATGCCGTTGTTGTTGAGGAACCAAAGAAATAGCGTAGCGGCAATGCGTTTATTACCGTCGCTGAACGAGTGATTCTTGGTGACCAAATACAACAACATGGCCGCTTTTTCCTCTACGCTGGGATAAAGGTCGTTGCCGCCGAAAGTCTGGTATATCTGCCCTATGCTGCTTTTGAAAGAGTCGTCTTTTTCGTTGCCGAAAAGCGAACTGCCACCAAACTTCTCGCGCAAGGCTGCAATGGCCTGCATGGCATTATCGTAGGTCGCCTGAAACTTTTCCTCTTGTGTGGTTTCTTTCACTCCCAAGCGTTGGTAGTCGTAGTCGTCAAGCGTGTCCAAGGCGTAGGTGTAATCGACAACAATGTCAAACAAAGCTTGGTTTTCGTCGTTCTTCAACAAAGGCTGGTTTTTTAGTGTCCGCCCCACCATTTGTACTAATTGCCGTAGTTCCCCGATTTGGCTTCGCCGAATCTTTTCGTTCAAGGCGTAGCCTTTTATCAGATAGTCTTTCAGCACTTTGTTGGCCCATTGGCGGAATTTTATACCTCGTTTTGAATTAACTCTATACCCAACAGAAATGATCAAATCCAAATTGTAGTATGGAATGGTTCTAGTAACCTGCCTCTTCCCTTCCATTTGAACTTGTGCAATTTTTGCACAGGTTGCCTCTCGCTCCAATTCTTCATCCTTGTAAATGTTATTGATGTGGCGGACAATTGTAGTTCTATCGGACTGAAACAGTTCTGCCATTTGTGCCTGTGTGAGCCAAACGGTTTCATTTTCCAGCCGGACATCAATGGCAGTCTGCCCGTTGTCGGTTTGGTATATGACGATTTGGTTTTCCATATGTGATGGATTTGTTGCTGCAAAGATACAAAAAGACTATGCCCAATTATTGTGCAAGTTTAAAAATCCTATTCGAGGATTTCGCTGCAAAGAAAAAGAAAGCATGTGCCAGATTGAGGCACAGGCTTAAGTCGGTACAGTTTTTTTTCAATAATTCATACAATTGGGTCGCCACAAAAGGTTTTCCGTTTGCAGCGGTAATAGTGTTTACCTATCTAGGTGGCATCGAATTCATGCATTGCAAGGTCAAGTTCAGTGGTGTAGCGGGCGGATTCGGTGATGAGGGTGAACATACATGTAACCATTTAAAAAACACTTAAAAAGTCACAATTATAGAGAATCAAAAGATAGCTCTTTTTCGTGTTTGATATAGTTATATATCGCTGCTGTTTCTTGTTCTTTCCTTTTCTTAATATCATTTATAGTCCATTCGTCATGCATTGCTATTTCTTTAATGAAAATATAATTGCTTTCAGGGTATCTCATTCTTTTTTCAGAGAAGGGTTTATCTTGTATCGACCTGTTTATATCGTATTCAAGTTGCGTTAAATTACCTATACTATTTTGTAATTCTGAAGGTATTTCTATACTCGGGTCTGCAGTTGCATGGATGTGTTCTATATCGAACCATCCAGTATAGAATATTCTGTCAATAAGGTCATTAGATTTCAAACCTCTTTCTTTCAGGAAAGTTGAAACGCCACATATCAAATATTTCCACCAACGACTTCCTTCACATAAATCTCGACCTATAGCCCATTTCAACCAATCATCGTCTTCTAATGATATTTGATCTTTAACTTTATTTATTATTTTTTCAGACGAGTTATTACGGATATCCTTAACTAAATGTGCAACAAAACTATTAACTCGGTTGATTTGTTTTGAATTCTCAATACTATGAATAAAGAAATACTTGTTTACGACAACAATAAGTCGTTCAAGCTGTTCGAATTTGTTTTGCTCGTTTTTGTTGAAAAACAAGAAAGGATATACTATTAAATCTTTTGACTTTCCATATCGTGAGAACCAAGAAATCATTCTTGTTGCGAATTCTGTTTCGAAATGTTTGTATTTATATTGATCTTTTTCATATTTGAGTTCGATAATTTCGGTGAGGGTGTCAAGACTAAGTTCTAATCCATTAAGATTTTTGAAATTTTCCTTTTCGTTGATTCCCAACAAAGAATCAAATAGACGATCAAAAAATGTTTCCCATCCAAAAGAATATAATGAAATGTTTAAATCATACTTGGTTATTAAAATATTCTTATATAAATCAAGCATGGTATCCATTCCATAAGATTTATCATATTTCTTATTATTAACATCAACAAGATTATAAACGTTTTGAATTTTCTCAAAAACAGTTTCATCTTCCATTTTTATATCTCTCAAATATTCATACATTCTTATCTTAAACAGGTCACTACCATTAAGGTCCAATCCTGTATTATTAATTGTATTGAATATTTGAATGGTTTTAGATAATCCAGCAGATGTTTCTATGACAACGAATAAAACGTTTTTAAATAGATATTTACAAAAATCATCAATGTCAAAATTAAAACTTTCATCTTGGTTTTGTAAAAATAGATCTATTGTTTCTGCTATTTTTTGAGCATTATGACAATATCGATTGTTCGGTTCAATAATGTCAGTATGCAAATAATTATAAAGATAATTATTCTGTTGTTCGCTAACATGTGTTTTCAACCACTTAAAGTCTAGCTCATTAAGCGATTTACACTCTGGAAACATTTTTTTTAATTCATTGAGAAATATAGTCAATGTGGTAATTCTTTGTTGACCATCAACAACATCATGTTCGTATTCCTGTTGGCTAATAGGCTTTCTCTTTGACAATTGCATTGTGCCAATAAAAACAGGTTCTGGATTCTTACAGTTCCCATCTTTCCCTAAATATCCATTTAAAATGTCATTAATCAAGCATGAAACTTGTTCCTCTCCCCATTCATAAGGTCTTTGATAAACAGGAATAACATAACTTACATGTTTGTTTAAAAGGCAGTGCGAGTCTTTATTTCCTTCGCCAATTGTTCCTGTATATGTTTGTATTGAAAATCGGTTAAGATGAGAATCGTAATACTCTATAATTTCGTTCCATAATTGGTTCAAGGAACAAAATCGAATCGGTTTTTCATACCAGAAATTGGCTTTGTCGTCATCTTCAATATCAACAATATTTATCTTTACAGCAACAATCTCATCCCATCCATCCTCTAACGAAAAGTATTCATAATCGTTAGATGATACGTAAAAGTTTTTGAAGTTTCGTAAATAATTGGCATTTCCAGTAGCCTTTCCGATAGCGACAATCTGATAACCATCGGCTAAAGCAATGTAGTCTCCTTTTTTCACAGAATTCAAGAATCTGCTTTTATCTGGATCGTCCAGCCATACAAAAGCCAAATTGTTACGTCTCATTATACTCAATACGGAAGCGGAAGGGTCTCCCCAATCGCTCCATCTTGTGCCTATTTTCCAAACATTAGCCATTTCTATAGTAATTAAGTTATGATCACTTTTTTTCTTCGTTTTTTCTGCTCATTGCAACAGGCAACCGAGGTCTCATTTAAAACTGCTAATACTGAAACATTTTTCAATTTGCAATAATACAAAAATAATCCCCAAAATTTGCAATTAGTTTTCGATTTACGCCGCAAAGAAAAAGAAAACCTGTGCCAAATTGAAGCACAAGGCGAAAGATTTTCTAATAGATAAACTGTAAAGCGAATGCTTTTAACGATAACCGATGGATTTGCTGTTGCAGCACGGAACTTTTTTGGAAGGATTGTGGTAGAAATGGTATGAACCCGAAAGGGATATTTTCTATTTTTGCAATCAAAACCACTTAATAAATCATTCCGATGGTTGCCGTTTTGCATACAAAAACCTTCCAGGAACTGACTACGGATGAGCTGTACGAACTTTTGAAAGTACGCAGCGAGGTGTTCGTGGTTGAACAGAATTGCGTCTATCAAGACATGGACGTGAAGGGGTGGGATTCAAGCAGTCATCCGACACCTTCATGCTCGACGGTATCCCTCACATCAAAATGACCTGGACAAGAGGATGAAGAAAGATTTGCGACTAATTCGTCGCTGATATTGTTCCCAATTTGGCGGCAGACATCCTGGCTCCAGCGTTGCGCCATCGCAATGCGTGAGGCTTGGTCGTCCATCCCTTGCATCATGGCATAGATGTAACCCGCATTGAAATTGTCTCCAGCCCCAACTGTGCTGACCGTCTCTATCGCCTGCACGGGATAAGTCTCACAGCCGTCAGGTGTATAGACGCGTATCGAGCGACCTCCATCGGTCAGTATCAATGTGCGGCAAAAGCGGCTCACCCGTTCATAGATGGCATCCCCGTCTTGCAGGCCAAGCATATAGTCGAAATCCTCCATCGACCCTCGCACTACATCCGCCATGCCCATGTTCTCCTCGATATTGGGCATCACTTCGGGCAAATCGACAATATGGTTTTTGCGGAAGTTGACATCATAATAGAGCCATGCGCCCGCCTCACGCGCAGCACGCAACAAACCTCCAACAACGGAACGAATGGCGGGATTGATGGCGAAGAACGAGCCGAAGAGTACCACATCTTCCTTGTCCATCTGAGGCAGCCTTCCGTCCAACCAAACAGACGCATGATCCTTATAGAACACATATTGCGCGTCGTTGTTTTCATCCAAGAAAGCCAGCGTTATATGCGACTTGACATTATCATGACGGCATACATATTCCGACGAAACACCATTGTCAACCAGGAAGTTACAAATCAGGTCTCCCACATGGTCGCCTCCCACTTCTGTCAACATGGCGCAAGGCACGCCTGCACGTCCGAGCGAAACAATACTGTTGAAGGTCGAGCCGCCAGGAACGGCTTTCTGCACCTGGTCGTTCTTGAACAGGATATCCAACACCGTTTCACCAATACCTATTACACGTTTTTTTGTCATATCATTCCATTTCAGATGGCAGCAAAGATACAAAAAAACAATAGAGACGCACCGAGGCACGTCTCTATGTTGTTTTTAAGGGTTTGCTGTCTTATTTGTTCACCACCACTTTCCTGCTCACCAGTTTTCCGTCTTGGGTCAGGCCTTGCAGGATGTAGAGGCCGTTGCTCAGCTCGTCCGTGTTGCAATGACGGAGGCTTTGTCCGCTCATGGTGAAGATTCTTTGCAGTGTAACAATCTCACCATCAGTATTTTCTTCAAGGCTTGTCACCTCAACATACACATATTCCTCGCCATCGGGAGTGGTGGCCGGCAGGGTAAGTCCGCAGGCTTCCGAGGCTCCTCTCAGTTGGTACTTGAACCGTCCAATGCCCGTCTCGTCGAAATAAGTGGTCGCCGAGCTTTCAATCTCGATGGCGTATTCTTCGCCCGTAGTGGCGTCGATGCGGTACAGGATGTAATAATCAGGAATATCTACTGGAGTCCAGGAGAGGGCCACACCAAAAATTTCTTCGTCCATGTCATAAACATACTCGCCTTGGAAATTCTCCGGGCCAGGGCATTCGGTCGGGATGGGGATGAAGGGAATCTCGCCCATGGTGCCGTCGATGCCGATGTTTTGGCCGTAAACGCCGCCGGTTGTGGTGTTCACCCAAGCCACCACGTTCTGTCCCAGGTGGAAGCCCGCGCTGTTGTCGCACATGGCTTTGCTGTAGGAGCTGGAACACATCTGTTTGGTCCAAATCTGGTTGCCGTCCTTGTCGAAGCCGATAGCTTCGATAGTGGTGTTGTAGTTGCCTTTGTTGTAGATGATGGAGAAGCCTTCGCCATCTTCAAAAGCGTTAACCAAGATGTCGGAATAGGTGTCGCCGAAATAATCGGCCACCAAAAGGCCTTCGCCCCAAAGTCTTTCGCCTGTCGTGGTGATGCGGTTCACGTAGATTCTGCTTTGCGCCTGGGTCGAGGCGTCGGTTTGTTCATAGGCGATGATGAGGTCGTGGGTCTTGGGGTCGACGGTGCCGTAGGCGCTGAGGTAAAAGTTCATCGGGTCGGCGGTGTGGACGGGAGTGCCGTTCAGGTCGTTGATGGTGGAGTTGCCATATTGGTCGAAGTGGAAGACATACGTGTTGAATGCACCACTTATGCCGGCGTGCCACATGTAGGCATAGCCGCCGCCTGTGCCGTCGGGCACCACGTAATGGCAATAGCTGCCGGCCATGGTGTAGGGAGACATCAGTTGCACTTCTGGCGCAATCTGAACGCCGTCGCGGGTGTAGCCGACCACCCAGATTTCCTTTTCATAATAATAGGTGTAGGCCCAGTTCTCTTTCTCGAAAACGACCAAAACGCTGTTGTCGATGGTGGGAACCATGAGGCCGAACATGTATTGATGCTCACCGTCGCCCATGGTGATGACAGGCCCTAAAGTGCCGTCGGCATAGACGTATTGGAGGTAGGTGTTGTCGTAGTCGGTGGCCAAGGCCCACACGCCGCCATCATCACCGGCCATCACTTCGGAGCGGTCGCCGCCGTTTCCGTCGAAAAGCATGATGCCATCCTCGCCCCAGGGGAAACTGCCGTCGGCGTTGATTCTGACGGCAAAATTATATGCCGAAGCGGTGCGGAAGACGCTGACCACGCCGCCGTCGTTGGTGGCGGTCATGGCATAGCCTGGCGACCAAGTGGCCAAGTCGGGGTTGGTCATGGGAATGCCTTCATTGCCCCATTGCGGATTTCCTTGAAAGTCAAGGCGCTGCAGGATGGGTGCCCATCCGTTGGAACGCATTTGCGCCCATTGCACGTAGGTGTCGCCCGAAACCTCGTCGGTGGAGAGATAGATTTCGCCAGCATCGTTAGAGCTGTTGGAGATGAAGGTGTTGGTTGCAGGGTTGTCGACCCACTGGGCTTGCAGCGAGACGAAGGCTGCCAAAGCCAAAAGGAGTAAAGCTGTTTTTTTCATTTTGATGGATTTTTGTTGAATTTGTGACTGCAAAATTAGAAAAAATCGTTTCTTTGCAACAAAATTTGTCACTATGGGAGAAAAATTCACCTTGGAAGAGCAAAAGTCCGTCGCCAGCGTGCTTTACAATCTGGCCGATGCCGATTTCCGAACCCACGAAGGGGAGAACGATTGCCTGAAATCCTGCCTGAAGGAACTGGAATTTGACGTGCCCGATTTTGTCCCGATTTCAAGGAACGAGCTGCAAAAACAGGCTTATGAGACCCTGAAACGCATGACCAAGGAAAAAAAACGCGCTTTCTCGCGCATGATGACGCAAGTTTCCCGCTCCGATGGACATTTTGGTCCTCGTGAGCAAGCTTTCGTTAAGGAAATTCTGCTGATGTGCGACGTGCCGTTTGTGCATCGGTGAGAGGCGGGGGCTATTCCTTCACCCATTTCCCCGTTTCCACCAAGGTCCCTGAGCCTGTCGAAGGGCCGCCATCCAAAGTATAAACCTTCCATATATAAGTCCCCTCAGCCCATCTTCCAGCATCAATCCCCGTCACATTCTCCATAATCTCTTGCCCATAAACCATCCTCCCACTCATATCATACACCTCCACCCGCGCATCCTGCAATCCCGTCCTGATGTTCAGCACATCCTTCCCAGGATTAGGGTAAGCCACTGCCACGGCGAAGCCAGCGTCATGGGCTTCCTCAATTCCGACAATGGTCTCATCCGAGAGCTTGTAGATGGCATGTTGCTGTTCACCTGTCCTGCGATCCTTTCCTGCAGTCGAAACCAAACAACCTCCCGATGGAACGGCATAAATGCTGTATGGAACCACCATGCGCTTTTCGTTGTGGTAATAAATCTCGCCAACGATGTTTAGGTTTCCGTCAAGCAGAGCCACATAGAAGTTGTCAGAATCGGGAACGTTGCCGCCCCACATGGTATTCATATAGCCGCACATATATATGTTTTCTCCTTTAAAATCAATCGCTTCGCATAATGCTATTTGGTCGTATTCATCAAGGGTGTAAGGGCCAAGTTTAAACTTCGTTTGCGTGAAGTCAGGATTAAACTGGCTCATATAAATGTCTGACCTTATTTGCGGGTTGCCATTAAAAGCCGGAAAACTTACATCAGAAATCAGATAGACCATGTCGGTTTCAGGATGAACTGCAAAATACTCGTAATGAGGTCTGTATATGCCAATTGCTTGATTGTAGATGCTGTGCTTGGTGTCAACAACATTCAGGCTGTCGTCAAAGACGATGCACTCCGAATTGACATCATCGGGGTCTTCCATCACAAGGCGGCAACCCGAAGCGCCTCTTTCAGGCGGCAACAAACTGGTGGTGGCGCGGTCGGTGATGTCAGACCATTGGTGAGTAATCTCGCCAGCTTCATTATAGCGCACCATCATTTGAACGCAATGGTTGCCTTCGATGTAAACGCCCGAAACGAATGTGCTCCCGTCGTCGTTAGGAAGCCATGCGAAGTTCCACCAATCGTCATGGGTGATCTCTTCAGGGAAAGGGAATGCATCGGGGAACTCGAAAGTGGTGAGCTCGAAGTCTTCGGAAATGGAGACCTTGTAAACGGTAGGATGCTCCGGGCCTTTCACATAATAGAAGCAAAGGCCGCCGTCGCTCATCCTGAAGAACTTGCTTTCGGTGAGGAAATAACAGGTGTTTGTGTAGCTGTGCCACAATTCTTGATCGATGATGTTGCCGTCCTCGTCGATGATTACAGCGTAGAGCCCGACACCGCTTTCAACGGCGTTGAGGATAATTTGATTGTCGCTCCATTGGTCCATGTGATAGACAATCAATGTTGGGGATGGAAGGATTTCGACTGGTTCGTTCATTTGAGCTTGCATTCGCACCCCTCCCAACAGCAGGAGCGCAAGCAGGGTGTAAATTTTCGTTGCTTTCATCGTATAGTTATCTTATTTGTGTAAATACTTTCATCGGAATCCAAAATGCGCAGCAGATAAACCCCTTCCACCAATCCACTCAAATCAATTTCATTCGTCCCCCGCACCGTCTTCACCATCTGCCCAAGGGCATTATAAACATTCACCTCGGCCGCTTCAATACCTTCAACAATTACCCTATCTTTTGCCGGATTAGGATAGACATTGATCTGCAAAACACTTTCTTCAACGCCATTGACAGGTATCATCGCCGACTTGTAAACAAATCCGTTTTCAGCGGCAATGTAGAAAACCGTGTCCACGCCATCAACTGCATACAAATCCCGGCATTGCACCATACC
>Ga0265298_10006504_pt1 | contig 14412 bp, 8 predicted proteins | sample AusTroGonzalo_MG_3_FD_193486 | JGI IMG/M metagenome (GOLD analysis project Ga0265298, IMG submission 193486) | Bovine rumen microbial communities from tropical cattle in Woodstock, Queensland, Australia - Gonzalo_01 | ecosystem: Host-associated > Mammals > Digestive system > Stomach > Rumen ...
CTGCTACCGCAAGCCCCCGTATGTCCTGCTGAACTATACCGGCACGCTGGACAGTGTCTCCACGCTCGCCCACGAGCTGGGACACTCCATGCACTCCTACCTCTCCGACCGCGCGCAGGATTACCACTACGCGGGCTACTGCCTCTTCGCCGCCGAGGTCGCGTCCACCACGAACGAACTCCTGCTGAACCATTATCTGCTGGAGCACGCGGAGGACGACAACCTCCGCGCCTACCTGCTGACGCACCTGCTCGACCTCATCCGCGGCACGGTGTTCCGCCAGACCCAGTTCGCCGAATACGAACGCGACATCTACGCGATGAGCGAGGAGGGCGAACCCCTGACCGCCGAATCCCTCGGCGAGCATTACTATGAGCTGAACGGCGAATACTTCGGCCCGGATGTCGTGAACAACGAGCCGATCCGCTTCGAGTGGGCGCGCATTCCGCATTTCCACTACAATTTCTACGTCTACAAGTATGCCACCGGGCTTTCCGCCGCCGCCAAGCTCTCCGCCGACATCATCGCGGGGAACCCCGAGCCCGCGCTCCGGTTCCTCAAGTCCGGCGACACGCGCGACGTGCTGGACCTGCTCCGCGACGCCGGAGCGGATTTCGCCACGCCGGAACCCGTCAATGCCGCGATGCGCCTCTTCGAGACCTCGCTGGACCGGCTGGAGTCGATCCTCCTGAAGTGACCCCGGCGCCGACTCAAGGCAAAACGAACAGGCGGCAGATTCCCGAACCGGAGTCCGCCGCCTTTCTCTTTGCCTCGAAAATGGATTGCGATCAGTCGATCCGTCAGTCGAGGCGGATCAGGTCGTATTTCCGCGTGCCGAGCCCGATCTTTTCGGCGTAGGCGAGCTGTTCCGCGCCTTTGAATTTCTTTCCTGCCTGCGCGGCGGCGTCCCAGCAGGCGGCGTCGATGGCGACCGGGTCGAACGAGGCGAACACGCCGATGTCGCGGACGCAGGTCATCATCGGGCGCGGTTCGCAGTCGCAGCCGCGCGTGACATTGACGGCGAACGAGATGTAGAGGTGGCGTTTGCCGTGGTGGGAGGCGTAGGCGTATTCGACGAGTTTTTCGCGGAAGAGTCGGCCGCCGAAAAGCGCGTTTCTCAGCCCGGCGAACGACAGGATGGAGACGGCATGGTGCGGGCAGATGGAGAAGCATGCGCCGCAGCCGATGCACTTGTCATGGTCGATGAAGGAACGCTCGCCGATGGTGATCGCGCCCTTGTTGCAGCGCGTGAGGCACAGCTTGCAGCGCTTGCATTTCCAGTTGCGGATGCGCGGTTTCACGTTCAGGTGCATCGCCATCTTTCCGCCCTTCGCGGCGAATCCCATGGAGAGCTGTTTGACCGCGCCGCCGAACCCGGCGAGTCCATGCCCCTTGAAATGCGACAGCACGACCACCTGGTCCGCCTCGGCGAGCACTTTTGCGATGCTTGCGCTCTGGAAATGCTTCAGGTTGACCGGGACGGACACCGATTCCTCGCCGTGCGCGCCGTCCGCGATGACCGCCGGGATGCGCGTGAATCCGTGCTTTTTTGCCAGCGCGAGGTGTTTTTCGCGGGAGAAACGCTCCCCGCCGTACAGCACGCTGGTCTCCACGAAATGGCAGGCGCGCCCTTGTGACTGGATGAAGTCGATGATGCCGTCATATACTTCGGGCTTGAGGAAAGTGCGGTTGCCCTTCTCGCCGAAGTGCACCTTCAGCGGCACATCGGCGGGCAGCTCCGCGCCGGAGCGTTCCAGCAGCGTCTGAAGAAGGCGGACTGCCGCCTGCGAGAGACCGGCTGTCCCCGCGGCGGGATCGAAAGGGATGAAGAATACGTCGGACATGAGGAATGCGGCAGAGGGTAGATAAGACATTGAAAACGAGATAGAACCTTTAAAATATACATTTTGAAACGAAAAAAACCAAAGAAACTTGAAAGAAAATCGGAAAAAAACTTGTATTTTCCTGAAAGGAAAGTAGATTAAGGTTATAGGCTCCAAAAACAGTACGCGCATGACGTGTTCTTTTATGCGGTCCCGCAGGCGGACGTGTCTGATGCGTTTCCTAAAAAATCCACGGAATAAAACCACGTTTTTGAGGATATGCTGCAAATGAGACATCTGCGAAGTCCGCTGATACGATGTTTGACCGCTTTTGTTTTTTTCTTCCTGTCCGTTTCCGCCGTTTTTTCGCAGGCGCCGATCGATCCCGAGATGCCGGATGAAAGGGAGATCCCGATCCCCACCTCGAAGCCTTTCAGCTCCGTGAGGACGATCCTCCTTTTGACGTCCTATCCCGTCGCGGACATCGTGACGAGCAATTTCTTCGATTCGTTCCGCAGGGGCATCCGCGAACTGAACCTGCCGATCGACTGCCATGTGGTCGAACTGAACGCCACCCACAGGGGGAACGAGGACCGTGTCAAATCCACGTTCGACCGTCTGGAACGGGCGCTGAACGAAGGGCTGTACTCCATCGTCGTGACGCTGAACCACGAGGCGGCGGATGTCGTGATGAAGAATTACGACAGGTTCCCGCGCAACGTGCCGGTCCTGTTCGCCGGGCTGGGGCGTATGCCGGTCGATTTGAAACGGCTGTATCCGAACTCGACCGGCATCAGCATCGCGGACGACGCCGTCGGCACGGTCGAACTGGGATTGAAGCTTTTCCCGGAAGCCCAGAACCTGATGCTTGTCACGGACGAGACGACGATTTCGGAGGAAACGCGCAACGAGATCATGAGTCGCTGCAAACTGCATTTCCCGCAGTTGGACTACAGCTGGATCAACTCCCTGATGAACAAGCGCGATATCCAGAAAGTCCTCTCCAGTTTCTCCGACGACAGCCTGGTCCTCTTCTTCCCGACGCACGACTATGCGAACGGACATAACGAGACCATGACGGCTTTCGTGCGGAACATCGGATTCGACGAGCGGTTCCCCTGCCTGGCGCTCGACGACACCCTGTTCGGGAACGGCATCGTGGGCGGCAGCGTGATCGAGACGGAGAAGCTCGGTCGCGAGGCGTCCCGCATGGTCGCCCAGATCCTGAACGCCGGCAGCGCACAGCGTGTGCCGGTGAAGGATGTCTCGCCGCGGAAGATGGTCGACTACGCCAAGTTCAAAAGCTACGAGAACTTTTCCGGCAGGATCCCGCTCGGCACCAAGGTGATCAACAAGCCGGAAACGATGTGGACGCGCCACTGGCAGACGTTCCTGACGATCTTTGTCGTGGTGATCCTGCTTTCCATCCTCCAGGTCATTTATTTCAGCTGGATCCGCCGCCGTCTCCGCACGAGCCGCAACATGCTGTACTCGCTGCCCGGCCGCGTGATGGTGCTGAACCGCGCGGAGAGCATCCTTTTCGCGTCCTGGATGAAGGAAAACCAGAAGGAAAAGAAGCCGAAAAAGCTTGACCAGATCATCGGAATTGATTATCCGAAGCTGGCCCATACGATCCACGATGTCTTCCAGTCCGGCAAGCAGATCACGATCGAGTACAACTACGAAGATGTCCATCGCGCCATTTCGTTTGCCCCGCTGGAACAGGAGATCTTCGGGCAGGAAGCCGTGATCTGCTTCTCGCTGGACAACACCGAGCTGCAGAACGCCAGACGCCAGGCGGAACGATACTCCGCACAGCTCAAGAAGAACACGCGGATGTGGGACATCCTCATCAACTTCCTGCCCATCCATATTTTCGCGAAGGACATCGACGACGATTTCCGCTACGTCTTCAACAACCGGACCCGCTGCATGTTCTACGGCGTCGGAGAAAACGAGCTGAACGACAAGACCGACTTCGATTTCCTACCCCGCGAACTCGCCGAAAAAATGCGTCAGAGCGACCTGGATTTCGTCGCAAACCCGGAGGGCGGCCAGCAGGAGACCAGCGTGGACATGAAGTCCTGGGACGGCAGAAACCAGCACCTGCGGTGCATCCAGCGCGTCTTCACCGACGAGGACGGCACGCGCCTGCTGCTCGGTACGGCGGTGAACATCACCGAACTGGAGGAAGCCCGCCTCCAGATGCAGCAGCTGAACTCGAAACTGCAGGAACTCCTGCAGCAGCACTCCATCCTGCTCGACAACATGCCGTCCTTCGTGATGACAAAAGACGTCGACGACGATTTCCGCGTCATCACATGCAACGAAGCCTGCCTCAAGTTCCTCAATCTGTCCCTGGCTTCTGTCACGGGAAAAACCGATTACGAACTGCTCCGCAACAGCGAGGATGCCGAGGCCGTCCATGCGGAGGACCTGCATGCCATCGAAGTCCTGGAGCACCGCCCCGAGTACCATTCCACAGGATCTCTTCACGACCACCAGGGACGCACCCGCATCGGCAAGTTCTACCGCAAGCTTATCAAGACTTCCGACAACCGCCGGATCCTCTTCACGCTGTTCCACGATGTCACGGATATCGAGAATGCCAAGCGCGAGGCCGAGGAAAGCGCCGACCGCTTCCTGCTTACGCTCCGTTCCATCGGCGACGGATTCGCAGGGCATCGTCACCCTGATCAACCCGAACGCGGAAAAGATTCTCGGCTGCAAACAGAACAGCGTGCTTGGCAATCCCCACGCCGATTTCTTCCACATCGTCCACGAACAGACCGGGAAACCGGTTCCTTCGCCGCTTATGGACGCTCTGCGGTCCGGCGAGGTCGCGGGTGGCGAAGACCAGACCGACCTGATCTCCGCATCCGGGCAGCGCTATCACATCGCCGCCAATGCCGCGCCGATCCGGTCCCGTTCCGGCGAGATCACGGGCGCCATCCTGGTCTTCCGCGACGTCACGGAGGAAAGAAACAAGCGCGAAGAGCTCCACCGCACCATGATAGAACTCGAAAGCGCGTCCGAAATGGCCCGCCTCGCATCGTTCCGCTACGATTTCAAAACGAACAAGCGCACCGGGTTCAACCGTCTTCTTTGCGAGCTGTGGCCCGAAGACGAGAACGGGAATGCGCTCCTCGAGGAGCAGTGGGTCCATCCGGAAGACCTGCCTGTCTTCAAGCAGAACATGAAAGACCTGCTCGAAAGGAAAGCTCCGAACGAGACCGTGCAGTTCTCGTTCCGGGTCGGTCCTTCCGACGACATCCACTACTACCGCATGAAGGTCATGCTCGACAAGAGCGACCCGAGCGGCTCCTCGGTGACCGGCATCGTGCAGGATGTGACCGAACTCACGCTGAACATGCTGAAGCTGAAAGACGCCCAGGCCCTGTGGGACGCCGCCATCAACTCCATTCCCATTATGTTCACGGTGAAGAATGTCGACGACGATTTCCGCTATCTGCTGTGCAACAAGTCGTTCGCCGATGTCTTCGGCTTCTCGACCGACGAGATCGTCGGCAAGACGGACAGAGAGATCTTCCAGGACGAGGAGATCCTCGGATACGCAGACCTGATCAACTCCCCGACGACCGGAGAGGCCGGCGGCATCGAGGAAATCTCCGGCGAGCTCGCGGACGGAGAAGGAAACCTCCGGTACATCAAGACTCTCACGCGCCTGTTCGAGGACGCCAGCGGACGCCGTCTGCTCCTGGCGGCGGCCAGCGATGTCACGGACATGCATCGCCTGATCCAGAACCAGAAGGCTCTCAACAACCTGCTTGAGGATAATCTCGGCGAGGAGGATTTCGAGCTTTGCATTCAGCGCACGTTGGAAAACGTCTGCAAGATCCTCGGTGCCAGCCGCAGCTGCCTGATCCGGCACGAAGAGGATGGTTCGATGGCGCACTGCGTTTTCGAATACGTCGAACCGACCCACGCGCATGCGGACTTCCGGATGCTAGACCGCAAGCTCACCCGCGTCCGCGGCATCCTGGAGAATACGGAGGACAAACGCACGTTCATATGCAACGACATCGGCGCCATCAAATGGCCGGCTTCCAATGAGGACTGGCACCGGGCGGCCATCGCGCTCGACCTCCGCGCGATCTTCCTTTCGAACATCGTCTGCGAAGGCGAAATACGGGGTACGGTCGGGTTCAACTTCGAAGGCGTCAATCATACGTTCACGGAGAACGACGTCGCGCTCCTGCGGGCCACGACCCACATGATCGAAGTCGTCCTGGCCAGAAAGCGCGCAAAGGCCCTCATCATGGATGCGCTGGGCCGAGCCCAGGCCGCGGACAAGGCGAAGAGCTTCTTCATCGCCAGCGTCAGCCACGAGATCCGCACGCCGCTGAACTCCGTCATCGGGTTCGCCGAACTCCTGCGCGAAGGCGGTGTTTCCAAAAACCAGGAGAAGGAATACCTCGACGCCATTTCCTCCTCGGCAAACGCCCTGCTCATGCTCATCAACGACGTCCTCGACCTGTCCAAGCTCGAGGCGAACCAGATGAAGATCATCACCGCGTTCACCGATTTCAACGCCCTCTGCCGCGAGGTCATGCTCATCTTCACGTTCCGCGCCCAGGAGAACAGCAACAAGCTCGTCTCCGATGTGCCGGACGACCTCCCCGAACTCGACGTCGACAACATCCGCATCCGCCAGATCCTCATCAACCTGCTCGGCAACGCCGTCAAGTTCACGAAGAAGGGCGCCATCACGCTTCACGTCTCCTTCACGCCCGACTCCGATTCCGCGGACACCGGCACGCTCAAATGCTCTGTCAGCGACACCGGTATCGGCATCTCCGAGGAAGACCAGAAGAAGCTCATGGAACCGTTCGTCCAGCTTTCGAAGATGCGCGGCACCAATGCCGTGAACAACGGCACCGGCCTCGGACTCTCCATCTCCAAACGCCTGGCCACCTGCATGAACGGCGAACTGACCTGCACCAGCAGGATCGGCGAGGGCAGCACCTTCACGATCACGCTCAATTCGGTGCGCTTCCGCCGCAAGGCCGCCGCCGAAAAGCCGCGGCATGTCAAACCCGTTGCCGAAACCATCGCGCGCGATGTGAAGACGATCCGCATCATGGTGGTCGACGATGTCCCGATGAACCTCCGCGTTGCGAAGGCCCTCTTCAAGAAGATCGGGTTCGAAAACATCGTGACCGCCGGTTCGGGCAAGGAGGCTCTGGAAATCCTCGAAAAACAGCCGATCGACCTGATCCTCTCCGACATGTGGATGCCGGAGATGAACGGCGCGCAGCTCTCCGCCGCGGTGAAAACGGATCCCAGGTTCTCGCACATTTCGATCGTGGCGCAGACCGCGGACGTCGAGACGAGCGGCAATTTCGATATGTCGCATTTCGACGCCATCATCCTGAAACCGCTTACCGGGGAGAAGCTTTCCAACATGGTCAAGCGCATCGTGGAGGACGGCGGCGGACGGAGCGTCAACGACGGGGAAGGCCCGATCAACCTCGGATGATTCCGGTCCATGTTTGAAGTTCCGAAAAAGTTCGACATCGATTTCGGCGGCGTCTACCGTTCCATCGGACGCGACGCCGTTACATCGGGCATCATCAGGAAGCATGAGGAGCTTGACTGGCGCGGGGGCGGCTTCCCGTTGTTCTCCGTTTCGATCGTCCTGCGCGGCTCGGGCACCTACATCGACGCCTCGGGGCACCGCGAGCACCTCTGCCCCGGCAAGCTCTTTTTCCGGATCCCCGGCGTGAGCCATTCCAACCTGATCGACCCGGGCAGCAACTGGCTGGAATTCTATCTGGCGTTCCATTTCATGAAAAACACTGCCGGAGGCGAACCGCATGATGCGTTCCTGGATTACACCGAAGCCGGAAGCCCCGGCTATCTGAAGCTCAAAAACATGCCTGACCAGGACGATTCCTGGGTCCGGTCGATGTGCCGCCACCTCTTCGCGCTGGATTCGCAGGGGCCTGTCCGCGACATCAACCTCTCGCTCGAGCTGCTCAATCAGTGCTATGATTTCCTGGCGTATCTGAGGACCGCGGGCGACGAGTCGCAGATCGCGCTTCGCGCCCTGAAGCTCCTGACTGTCATCCTGGACAGTCGCATCAAGGGGTTCTCCGACGAGATATCCGATGCGGTCAAGGAGGTCATCCAGGCCAACATCAAGAGCAGCAGCCCTCTGCCGGAGCTCCTGAAGGGCATCCCGTTCAGTTATCCCTCGCTCCGCCGCCATTTCCAGATGATCAACGGCTACAGCATCGGCCAATACCAGATCCAGTGCAGGATGGAGAAGGCCGTGAATATGCTTTCCTCCGGCATGAGCGTCAAGGAGACCGCGGAACGCCTCGGTTACAAGAACCAGTTCTTTTTCTCCAAGCAGTTCCACCAGCAGATCGGATTCCCCCCGAGCGTCCTGAAAAAAAACTGACGCACCTTTTTCAAAACGAAAAAACCGGTTCCATCGTTCGGAGCCGGTTCTTTTTTTTGCCTTGTTTTGCGGAAGGGGTCAGTCTTTCCGCACAAGCGGTGTGAGCTTGGCTTCCTTGTCGGAGTCGAGGCGGACGGTCATGTCCGCAAGCACGGATGCCGGCAGGTCGATGGTCCTTGCGATCGGGGGCGCCAGCCGGTACCACGGTTCGCCCCTGTAATACAGCCAGACCGGGGACTTTTCTCTGCTGAACCTGGAGATGTCGTAGCTGATCATGCCGTTGTCGAGGTAGAATGCGCGCAGCGGGACCGCCGGATAGGAGCGGTCTGCCGGTTTCCACGGCAGCACGAAGAACGCGCCGTCCTTCTGCGGTTCGGTCGTGACCGCCCACACGCCGCCGACCAGGGTGTCTTCCGTGGCGGCCTTCACCTTGTCGCCGACCCACGAGCGGTTCCGCGGGTCGCTGGAGGACGCGCCTTCGTAAATCCATTGGCCGTCCCAGAATTCGATCCAGGAGTGGTTGCCGGAACGGTCCGTCCACTGCGGACAGCCGGTGAAGCGGGCAGGGATGCCGCAGGCGCGACAGGCGTCCAGCAGGATGACGGAAAGCCCGGTGCAGGAAGCGTAGGAGGCTGCGATGGACTCCTGCGCCGACTGATCGGCCTTCGGGCGTTTCACTGCATCGAAGGTCACGTTCAGTTCCTGGAAGACATGGTCGTTCAGGTATTTGACCGCGTCGCTGGCGGTCTTGCAGATGCGCACGCCGGGCATGAATTTGTCATAAAAGAATTTCCGCCACGGATCGCGTTTTTCGTTCACGCTCCAGTAGGGCAGGATGTAGCGCAGGAAAAGGTCCTCGGATATCTGGTCGTTCCACGGGACTTCCTTGCGCGCTTTCAAGGCGTAGCGGACATGCTCCAGCAGTTGGAACGGCTCGACGTCCGCATAGTCGCATTCGGGCATCTCGGCAAGCAGCGCGGCCAGATACGGGCCTTCCGGGGGAGTCATGGCGAAAATGGCGAGTTTGTCGAGCTTGTCCTGCGGGATCTCGGAGAGCGCGCGTTCGAGACGGGTGGAGAGGTTCGTCGCGGTCGCTCCTGCGGGGAGGAGGGAGAGCATTTTCCGGAGCGTTCCCGCGGCTTCGGACGTGTTTGCAGCTTTTCCGTTTCCCGCGGCATCGGACGCGTTTGCATTCTTCCCGTTCCCGGCTGCCCCGGCGACGGTTTTTGTTTTTTGGGCGTCCTTGATCGCGAGCGTGACGACGTCACCCTTTTTGAACGGGCCTTTGAGCTTGACGCAGGCGAAGGCGGATGCCGTGATGACGTCGGCGTCGAACGACTTGGAGACGATTTCCGGCGAGGCCATCACGAATCCGTAGGGCAGGTACACGCCCTGTTCCTTCCACTGGTCCTCCTTCAGGGCGGTCAGCTTCAGAGTCAGGATGCCTTGCCCGTCCAGGAAGCGTTCCAGTTTGAGCGTCTGGCCGGGCTTCGGGTCGATGGCTGCGCGCATGGCGGGATCGCCATAGAACGCCACCACATCGCGGTCGTAGAGCAGCCCGAGCGCCTCCTTCTGTTCCTCGGAGTTCCGGAATCGGATGCCGCGCAGGGAGGCGCCCGCCTTGACCTGGAATGTCTCGTAGTCGGATGTGTCGAGCGTGATGTGGTTCAGGTCGCGTTTCACGAGGTTTTCCACGATCCACGCATTCGCGAAATGGAACGACTCGTTGAACGAATAGTAGCCGGGGTAGTCGGTCAGCATCCCCTGTGCTGTCCAGCCCTGGCGCCCGAACCACGTTTCGATCGTGTAGCCCATCAGCTGGTACACGCCGAACGAATGGATCATGGCGGTGGCCATGCAGGAATCCTCGCCGTGCGGGATGTTGCCGATCAGGCAGTTGCCCGCTGCGCACCAGATCTTCGGGGTTGTGTCCCTGATCTCGGTCACGCGGCCGCGTGTGTCGCGCGCGAAGAGTCCGCCTTTCCGGTCGATCAGGTACATGTTCGAACTGCTGAGGTAGCCGCTGGCCCAGTCGTGCTCGGAGGCGTGCCCGGATGTCATCATGATCTGGAATCCGCCGCCCTTCACGAGCTTGAGGAATTCCTCGGTGAAATCCTTGCTGATGCGGGTGTGTTCATTGTCGTATTTCTTCGCCGGGTCGGTGATGCGGAGGTTGTTCTCCTGCGTCTCGTCGAAGCTGTAGCAGCGGCGCATCAGGGAGTGGTGGAATCCGCCGACCATGTCGAGCGCGTCGGTGATGTTGATCGGTCCCTTGAACTCGGCGAGGCGTTTGATGTCCGATGCGTTGTAGCCGGTCAGGATCCCCCAGAACGTATCGCAATACGGATCGGGCAGGATTTCGCGCGCCATGCGGGACACCTCACCCGTGAATGCGCGTCCGGCAAGCTCCTTCGGCGTCACGAAGCAGGTGTAGTAGGGGTGCATTCCCTGCAGGTCGGGCAGCACCTCACGGACGTCGCTTTTGTATGTGAAGACTTTCGGACCGAGCGCGGCATGCTTGGTCTTGAGCGCCTGGACCGCGCCGTCCAGCTCGGGATGGTTCGCGGGGACCACGATCGCGTAACCGGCACGGGATTCGATCTGATTCTGCCGGCCTGCGGTTGGTCTGGACTGTCCGAAGCCGACGTCGAGGACGGGATTGATTCGTTCGATCCGTCTGCCGGGCGCGGCCAGAAGGGAAGGAATGAAAGCGGCCGCCGCAAGGCCGAGGATGACGGGAACAGCGGAAAGGACGAGGACAAGACGAGTTTTCATGATGCCGGAGACTCCAAACTGGAATGGCGGATCCCCGCCTCAAAAAACAGGCCGGGGAAGCATCGTGGTTGTTAATGAAATGTGGAAATCAATCTTCCTCTTCGTGGCGGTGGCCGAGGAAGAACCGGTACATGGCACGGAGGAAGGGATTCTTCGGGAGTTCATCGTCGTAGTCGTCGCTGACGACCGGGATTTCGAGCGGCTCCTGATTTGCAAGGAGCCGTTTCGGGTTTTCCTCGAAGAGGATGTTCGCGGTCTCCTCGCCGTAGTTTTCCGTGATGAACTTTTTGCATTCCGTCTGGCGGAATGCGCGCGAGGTGGAGTGCGCGTCGGAGGCGATGTAATGGCACAGGCCGTGGTCCAGCAGGTCGAGCGAAAACTTCTGGCATCCGCGCCCGAAATCGCCGAGGATCGAGGCTGCCGTGAGCTGCATCGTGTAACCCGCGCTGTAGATGTGGCGAACATGGTCCCAACTCTGGAAGAGACGTTCCGGGTGCGCGCAGATCGGGTGGAATCCCGCGGAGTGCGTGGACCGGCTGATGGCGTCGACGGAGGAGTCCATGCGGCTGCGGACGAAATCGATGAGCATGAACGATGTGCCCGCGAGCCCGACGGCATTCTTGTCGACCTCGAAGAGCTGGGGCAGATTGTATTCGAGGCCGCGCAGGAGCTTGATGCCGTATTCCGCAGCCTTTTCCTCGGTTGCGGCGCGAATCTCGTCCATGACCTTGATCTGATCTCCGGCGGGCTGTTTCCCATGCGGAGTGCAAATGATCGTGTCGATGCCGTCGGCTCGGGCGAGCTCGAACATCTTGACCGTCTCTTCCATGTCGGGAGAACCGTCGTCACCCGGCACATTCGGCAGGATATGGCAGTGAATATCGATCATGATTCAGCTCGGTGTTTGTGTTGCGTTTGACGCTCGTTTTATTTCTTTTCCGACGGAGTGTCGCCGGATTTTGCACTTCCCTGGTCCATGGACAAGAGCGAGATGGAGCTCTCCTCCTTGGTAAGAACGGGTTCGGGGCCTTTTTTCTTTTTCTTTTTCGACCTGTGGCTGTAACCGTAGCCATATCCATAGCCGTAACCGTAGCCGTATCCATAGCCGTATCCGCCGTAACTCTTTCCGTAACCGTAGCCGTAACCATAGCCGTAACCATAGCCGTAGCCGTAGGCGCCGGAGGTCTGGGCGAACTGGTTCAGGATGATGCCGGAGATGTTGAGCTTGAGTTCCTTCAGTCGGTTGATCAGGACCTTCAGTGCGCCAAGCGAAGTCTTGCGGGCGTTGACGACGACGATGATATCGTCGACCAGCTTGCCCAGGACCAGTGCGTCGGCGAGGATGGTGGCGGGCGGCGTGTCGATGATGATGTAGTCATAATCCTTGGCCTTTTCATCCACGAATCCGCTTTCGGCGAAAACTTCGATCAGGCGGAGCGGGTTCGGCGGAATCGGTCCGGGCGGGATCACGTCGAGCTTGGTCCCATTCACATTGCGGTGGACGACCTCGTCGAACGTCTTGTTGCCGACGATGTAGTCGACCAGACCGACGGAGTGGGCCAGCCCGAAATAGTCCGCGGAGTCGCCTTTGCGGATGTCGGCATGGATCATGAGCACGCGTTTGTCCTTTTCCGCGAGAAGAAGGGACAGGTAGCTGGAGAGGAGCGTCTTGCCTTCGTTCGGGGTGGAGCTGGTGACCATGATGACATGTGCGGAGTCCTTCTTCGGACGGGAATACTGCAGGTTGGTGAGAAGGATCTGGAAGTCTTCGTAGAAACTGTTGAAGTTGTACGTGGTCTTGTCGTTCAGGGCCACGTTCATTTTCTTGTCGTTGCGGTATGCTTTGCGGCGTTTCAGACGGACCATGGTGCCGAGCAGCGGGACCTGGAGTTCCTTTGTGATCTGATCCGTGGATGTGATGTGGTCGCGCAACATGGCGTAGAGCGTGAGCAGACCGAAGAGGAAAGCGCTTGAGAAGATGAATGCGATGCCGGCTTTGAACGCGGAACGCTTGGCGACCGGTTTTTCCTGCGCCTGCGGGGGGTCAATATTTCTGAGTTTGGAAATGCCGAGCTGAGATTTGATGGTGTCGAGGAAGACCTCATTGGTCACAGTGGCGGCGGCCAGGGCCATTTCCCTGGATTCGGAGTAGAACGAGCAGTCGATGAAGTGCGTTTTGCGGCTGAGCGTAATCTGCTTGCGGTAGGGGATTCCCTCAAGCGTCAGCTCGGGATACTCCAGTCTGAGCTGTGTTTTCACTCGGTCCGTCACATAACGGCTGTCCATGAGCTTCTCATAGTCGTTCAGCATCTTGTCTGCCACGATCAGTTCGCGGTCGATCGTGTTTGCCGTACGCAGAGCCTCGTCGGTCCGTGGTGTTGCCGGCACGGAACCCTCGGAGCTTCCGGCATAGTCCCAGGCATAGAGGGAGAAGTCCACACGGTAGACTGGCTTTACGATGTATTTGAAGTAAATGAAGGTCAGGGCGGCGAAGAAAAAACCGAATGCCAGCACATACTGGTAGCGGCGCTTGAAAATATTCCACAAAAACGGAAAATCAACATCACTTGGTTTGCGCATTTGTCAAAAAACCTTTTGGTTGTTTTTATGTCATGACAATGAAAAAAAACGTTAAATAATATAACGCGCGCAAAAGCTTTTTTCAAGAAAAGGGAAGGCTTTTTTACGGAAAAAACAGTTCGGACCGATCTTCCCCGGAAACAGACCGGACCTCAATCGTTTTCATCTGTCCCGGCCGGAATCCGGTCTTCATGCCTCCGGGTCGTACAGGAAAAACGAACAGTTGTCGCAGTTCACCAGTTCGCCGTTTTTCGCCTCCATCGTGGTCTGCGGTGAATTCTTCATGTTGCAGTTTGAACAGCTTCCGTTGCGGATAACGCCGACCGGGCTTCCCTTTCCCGCGGCAAGCATCCTGCGGTATGGATCCAGATATTTCGGCTGGACGTTTTTGGCGTATTCGGCGGAGAGCTTCTCTTTTTCCACGATTTCCTTCATGATCGCTTCCTTGAGGGAGTCAAGCTCGCGGACTTCCGCCTGGACGGTCCGGCCCGTGGCCTTGTAGGAACGTTCCGCCTTTGCGAGGAGTTGTGCGGCGGTGTCCTGTTCGTCCATAAGCTCGATTTCGCGCGTTTCGGAGTCGGAGATATTCTTCTTCGCTGTTTCGATCTCGGAGAGGATCGCATTGTATTCATTGATCTTCTTGACCGAGGTGGATTTGATCATCAGTGCGCGAAGGTTCTCCTGCGCGGCCAGTGTGGCGGCCGCCTGCTGTTTGACTGCCTGTTCGACTTTCAGCTTGTTCTGCTTGGCTTTCTCCAATCCTTTCCGCACGACATCGAATTCCGCGACGAGCGCGGCGCGTTCGCG
>Ga0265298_10006505_pt1 | contig 14411 bp, 8 predicted proteins | sample AusTroGonzalo_MG_3_FD_193486 | JGI IMG/M metagenome (GOLD analysis project Ga0265298, IMG submission 193486) | Bovine rumen microbial communities from tropical cattle in Woodstock, Queensland, Australia - Gonzalo_01 | ecosystem: Host-associated > Mammals > Digestive system > Stomach > Rumen ...
CGCCGGAACTGGCTGAACGTTTTTGGCCAGCTTGATCAGTTTGGCCAGACCGACACCTTTCAGCTCCGGCCAGAGTTTCAGATGCTCCGGATCCAGATAAGGCATGTCATAATTGAAGCCGCTGATGATCTCCAGGAAGCAGGGCACCCCCGGACACAATTCCGCGAAGCGCTTCATATATTCTTTCATCCCCATCGTGCCAGCGCCCATCGCAGCCCACTGGCAGCAAAGTCCTTTTTCGGTCTCCCAAACGATGGAATCCCGAATGCCGGAAGCCACCGCGTAAGGAGCAAGCACTTCCAGATTGGTCATGGGATCTTCATATGTCCAGACCGCGTTGCCTGAATCCAGTGTCACCCCGACAAAATCGGTGCCGGCCATCTCCACCAGACGCACCAGCTCCCATCCCTGCATATCGCCGGCATGGTTTTCGATGGCGATCTTGATCCCGGCATCCAGAGCATAGGAGCGGATGTTTTTCAGCACCTGCACCGTATCACGGATCGGAGTCCAGATACCGCCGGAAGCTTTGCGGTCATCACGAGAACCCAGCACACAGCGCACCACCGGGCTGCCCAGTGTTTTGGCAATACGGATCATCAGGCGCAGGAACTCTTCAGGCGTGCCGTATTTCTTATTGAACATGGCTGAAGTGGGACAGACGCTCAGACCGCCCATGTAGATGAACAACCCCAGATCGTCTGCCTTGGCTTTCAGATCCTTCAGGTAGGCATCATCCAGACTGTCATAGACTTCCAGATCGGAAAAGAAGACAGCGTCCACTTTGTGTTCGGCTGCCCATTCCAGTATTTTACCGGCCTTCCAATGGGTCGTGTTGATGGAGAAATTATCAAATCCCAGGGCGACTTTGCCCGGATTTGAACCAGTATTCGATGTATTGTTACTCATAAAATCATTTCAATTTTTTACTGCATCCAGAGCAGTGACGGGTTATTGGTCCGGCCTTTCTTTTGAGCAAAATCCCAATACTCCGGCGCGGCGCAGCGGACAACATGCCCATCCAGAAAAAGGATGTTCGCGCCAGCGCCGTGGATGTTGGTGTGGATGAAATTCCAGTACCCCACCGCGGGCAGATTCTTGGAATCAAAGAGCCAAACCATTCTGCTGGGACGGCGCACCGTGGTATAGCGGATAGGAGCGTTCTCATCACCTGTCTTGTTCACATACTCATTCAGACAATAGTGGAAAAGGTTGTTGCCGTTGCTGCGACGTGGATTGGACGGACAAAACCACGGCAGACCTAAATTGATGGGAGCGGATGCATTCGTCCGCCAAGGCATTTCCCGGTATGGATCCAACGACAAATAAGGAGGCAGATCCACATACCAGCCGCCGTTGATGGATGTTCCGTTGGGTGAACCATCCGGCGGCAGATAATCGTCGTTGTCCCCCACATAAAGGAGTGTGGCCATGCCCCACTGACGGAGTTTGCCCATACAGACGATGCGGTGAGATTTCTGCTTGGCCTTGGAAATAGCGGACAGGATCATTGCCGCCAGGATGCCGATGATCGCGATCACCACCAGCAGTTCGATCAAAGTAAACGCGGATGATTTTTTCTCTATAAAAGATATGTTGTCGCTAAAAAACTTCACCGCTCCCTTTCTATTGGATCAACATCGCATCCCCGTAACTGAAGAAACGATACCGCTGGCGCACCGCTTCCCGATAAGCCGCCAATATCGTTTCACGCCCATCCGTCTTATCCGGCGAGGCAAACGCGCTCACCAGCATCAGCAGTGTGGATTTGGGGAAATGGAAATTGGTGATCAAGGCATCCGCCACATAAAACGGTGACGGCGGATAGATGAATAATTTGGTCCGCAGTGTCATGCCGTGCAGCTCGGATGTTCCGCCTTGAGCACGGGCAACGCTTTCGATCACACGCATGGAAGTAGTCCCCACCGGGATGACACGGCGACCTTCCTTTTTCGCCTGACGAATGGCGGCAGCGGTTTCCTCTGTAAGGATGAACGGCTCTTCATGCATGGGATGTTCGGTCAAGTTTTCCGTCTTGACCGGAGCAAAAGTTCCTGCGCCCACATGCAGCGTGACATACTGGATCTGGATGCCTTTACTTTGCAATTCTTTCAGCAAACTCTCGGAAAAATGGAGGCCGGCTGTCGGAGCCGCCACTGAGCCCGGATAGTGGGCAAAGACCGTTTGATAGCGCTCAACATCTTCCGGTTCCGGCGCACGCTCAATATACGGCGGCAGCGGGACTGAACCCAAATCGGACAAACAAGTGTTTAGATCGATCTCTTCCCCGTTCCTTGTAAAGCGGACATGGTAAGTGCCGTTTTCAACATCTTTACCGCATATTTTCGCGATCACATCTGAAGGCTGGCGCTGATGATCCAGCAAACGCAAAGGTATTCCCTTGGAAGCCTCCTTGCCATGGCGCACCATCGCCTTCCAACAGGAAGATGAGATCATCTCCAGCAGAAGTATCTCAAACTCGCGCCCGGTGTCCCGCACCGCCGCCAGACGCGCCGGGATCACCCGTGTGTCATTGAGGATCAGCAGATCGCCTTCACGCAAAAGCTGAGGCAGCTCGGAAAAAAAGTGATGCTCCACTTTGCCGGCAGGCCGTTGAAACAGCATCAAGCGTGAATCCGTGCGGTGTTTGGCAGGGTGCTGGGCTATCAGCTCCTGCGGCAGATCAAAATCAAAATCAGATGTCTTCATTCAAATACGGGAAACGCTCTTCCCTATACCTCCAAATCGATTTCCAATGTCGTCCGGCTGTCGGTCAGATTGTTATAAATCGTCATGCGCTTCAGCTGCCAGACTCCATCCACCTTCTTGAAACTTTGCACTTCAAATTCCTTCACGCGTTTGCGTTTTTCATTGAAGGCCTGCGCCATCACGATTCCGTCAGTCTCGTTATCGACCCAGGAAACCACACGGGCATATACAGGATCGACCCATTCCGCCGGTTTGCTTTCCAGTACACGACAGGCACGTCCTTTGCGCATCTCGCGTTTCAGCATGGACTGCTGAGACCAGTGTAAAAATTCCAGTCCCAGATCGCAGATCCAAAAATCTGTACCTGCGAAAGAAATCGCCGTATCCACTCCGCCCTTGAGTTTCAACTCCGTCCATTCCTTCTCGCCTTCTGCTTTGCGGCTGAGGGTATATTCATTGGGCTTGTCCACAAAGGATCGAATCACCAGTCGTTCCTGAGTGCCGGTTTCAAGAAGGGTTTCATAAACACTTTCCCAAGTCTTGCTATCGACCGGAATCACGCCAAAACGGATCGGAACATACCGGGCTTTGACCTTGGGCGCACGAACGATCAGAGTGCCCTGGCTGACAATCGGCTGAGTCGGAACACGCGACCGGATCGTCTGTACCATCTCTGTAGCATCCTTCGCTGTGTCCTCTTTCTTTTTTTCCATTAGTGACTGCGCGGACGCTTCATTGAGCGCAACAGTGGACATGAGCAGAAATGAAAGTGTTCCGCCCGTCAGGTATTTTAAAAATTTCTTCATTTTCATATTTAACATGCGCCTATTCAGAAAGCGCGTATAAAATCGCATCACACGTATTTTTGAAAAAACGAGCCTTTATTTGTTTCTTTACGTTTGACGGAAGATCCGACCAATCGGAACGGTTGCCTTCGGGCAGAAGAATCTCTTTGATCCCCAGCCGTGTGGACGCCAGCACCTTCTCCCGGATACCGCCCACCGGAAGCAGTTTGCCCCGTAAGGTGATCTCGCCGGTCATGGAAAGAGTTGAGCGCACCCGCCTGCCGCTGAAAAGAGACGCTAATGCCGTCGCGACAGTCAATCCGGCGCTAGGTCCATCTTTGGCGATAGCCGCTGCCGGCACATGGACATGGATATCATACTCAGCAAAACCGGAAAGATCGATCCCCAGCGACTCGCCTTCTGAACGCAGAAAACTGATCGCGATCCGAATGCTCTCCATCAAAACTTTTCCCAAATTTCCCGTCAGGATCAGCTCACCGCGTCCCGGCATACGGGTCGCCTCCACCGGGATGACATCCCCGCCTTCCGGTGTCCAGCCCAGTCCCAGAGCGACACCCGTCTGGAATATACGCTCCGGCAGTGCAAACCGCCAGCGTCCATGTCCCAAAAGCTCGGAGACCTTTTCCGCCGTAATATGTATCGCCTGTCTCTCTTTTCTGTTTGGCACGGATTCCTTCTTTGCGGCAGCGTCTTCATTTTCCAGATACATCCGAACGATCTTGCGGATCACAGATGCCAGCTGGCGTTCCATTTCACGCACTCCGCCTTCATGCGTATAAGACTCGATGAGGCATTTCAGCGCGCTCGGTTCAAACCGAATGCTGTTTGCCGGCAGAAGACATTTTTTCAAAAGATCCGGGATGATATGGCGAACAGCAATGTGACATTTTTCGTCAAAAGTATAGCCCGGTATCTCCAGTATCTCCATGCGGTCTCTCAACGCGGGATGGATCGGCTCCAGCCAGTTCGCCGTGGCAATAAAAAGAACATGGGATAAATCAAAGGGCATCCCTAAAAAATTATCTGTAAAAGTAGAATTTTGATTGGGATCCAGCAACTCTAAAAGCGCGGACGCTGTCTCCGCTCCCATCTGTGAATTGCCGATCTTGTCGATTTCATCCAGCAAAATCACGGGATTGCGCGTCCCCAGCCTGCGCAGATTCTGGATGATTTTCCCCGGCTGGGCGCTGACATAAGTCCTGCGGTGACCTCGTATCTCGGAAACATCATGCGCGCCGCCCAAGGCGATACGACAGAATTTACGTCCCAGCGCCTCCGCGATACTCTCTCCCAGCGAAGTTTTTCCTACGCCCGGCGGTCCCACCAGACACAAAATCGGAGCGCTGCTGGAATCGCTCACCTTCATCACCGCCATATATTCCAACAGGCGATCTTTCACTGTCTCCAGCCCGTAGTGATTACGGTTCAAAATTCGTTTAGCTTCGACCAAAGTGCGCGGATTCTGGTCTTCTTTGCGCCAGGGCAGATTCAGGATCCAATCCAAATAATTCCGTGTACCGGCATATTCTGGAGAAGAGAACGGGATTGCCGCCAGCCGGTCGATCTCATGCCGAGCCACACGCATGGCTTCTTCTGAAAGACGGCTCTTTTTGATAAGACCGCGCAGGTGGAGCAGTTCCACTCCACCGTCATCGCCCAGTTCTTTGTGGATCGCCTTCAGCTGTTCGCGCAGATACCCTTCGCGCTGCATCCTTGAAAGACTGGTGTTGGTATCTTTTAAAATCTGATCTGCCAGCTGCGCGGATTTGATCTCCTGATTCAGCAATGTGAACAAGTGCTTGAAGCGTTTCTGCACATCGCATTCAGCGAGCAGTTTCAGTTTTTCCTTCACCGGAATCGGCAGTGCGAATGCAACCAGATTGGTAAGTTTGGCCGGGTCATTCGTGTTTTTGACCACGAGCTTCAAATCTTCCGGCAGTGTCACAGATCTTCCCGCGTATACATCAAACTGCTGCGTCAGACGCTCAGTCAGCACCTGATAATCCGTCTTGTTGATGCCGGCGGGTTCGTATTTATCCTCATGATACACGACCTTCGCACGCAGCATGAAAGACTCCTGGATCTCTTCTGTTTTGTAACGCTCCACGGTAAAGCGGGCGATCCCCTCCACTCGGATCCTCAGCAGCTTCTCCTGAACAGTGACCATTTGCCTGATCCGAACCAGACAGCCGTTTTTCACCAAATCTTTCGCTTGCGGCTGAAGTTCATCGGGATCGCGCTGGGTCACTACTCCCACATAGCAATCTCCGTTCAAAGCCTCATCCAGTACACGTACCTGCACCGGATCATCGATCAACAGCGGGATCACCGCTCCCGGAAAAACAACGCAGTCCGCCAGCGGAAGGATCCGCAGCCACTCCGGAAAATTATTTTTCTGTTTGGTGTCTAATGTGTCTTTACTCACTTTTCATCTCCTTTGTAGTCGCGGTGCGGAGCCGCCAGTTTCTTATAAAGATAAGTCGAGATCGGTGTCAGTATAAAGCGAAACGGTTTGAAAAACGGCGAATAGATCACCCTCAGGCGAATCACCGAAAGCAGCATCGTCAGCGATGTTCTCCCCAGCACGACTTTTGTTCCGATCTTATCCGTCCATTCCGTTGGAATCTCTTTCAGGGTAAATCCCTTCTTTTTGAGGGCGTAGAGCAGATTGATGTCAAATGCCATATCCGCGATGGTCAGCTGTTTTTGTACCGCTTCCGCTGCCTCTCTGCGGATCAGCTTCGCACCGCACTGCGTATCTTTGATATTCATCCAGAAGAGCGTCTGGACGATCAGATGAAAACAGCGGCTGGCAAACTGACGCTTGCTTTCCTGAGATTGATGGATCACAGAATTCGGCAGCCAGCGCGAACCAAAGACGCAATCGGCTTCCCGGCAGTGACGGATCAGATCATGAAAAGCCGCCGGTCCTGTCGCGCCGTCCGCATCCACATAGCCAATGTAATCAGCCTCATGATAGTATTTCAATCCCTCGATCAGTGCGCCGCCTTTGCCGATAGGTTCGTCAAAATTCATATAACGCACCTCCGGGTACTTCGCATGCGCCGCCTGGACGACTCCTATCGTATTATCACGGCACCCGTTCAACACGACCAGAAGCGAGAAACTGCCCGTATAAGATTTTCTGAAATACTGCGCGTATTCCTCCAATACCGGAGCGATCCGCGCCTCTTCGTTATAGGCCGGGATCAGCAAAAGCACTGAAGGTTCATTTATCGATTTCATGTCGTTCCGGTTTGGTTTCTCACCATAGTTTACCGTCAAAGTAAACCTGTCCGTAATCCACACGCAGATTCACTATTCCGTGAGCCGGTATCTTTATTTTCGTTTTCGCGGTCTTCAGCGGTTTTTCGCTCAGGTCTGTCTGATAAATGACTCCGAATTTCTTCCACTTCGAGATATCCAGCGTTTCAGTCTGATCTGCCACATTCTGGATGCGATAGATCTGTGCTTCACCGTCTTCGCTGACTTTCAAAGTCTCCACTATCAGATTCTCATTTTCCAGAACCGGCATCCGGTATATCCGTCTTTTTGCCGGATCGGACGCAGGCACCGCACTCACCAGTGGTCTGGTCGTTTCCTGGCCGAAACGCGCGGCAGCAGCAGCATTATAACCGCCTTTGTGAACTTCGATCACATAGTGGAAAGTGGTCACGCCCGGCTGTTCGGCCTTGTAATTCGTGTGCCAATGATTATTCTGCGCCCAGGAATAGATCGTCTGGGATTCATTGGCTTCGGTCATCCATTCATCCAAACGGACAGACCCCAGCAGATTCGCGGTGATCCCGCCGATCTGCATCAGCGGTGTGTCTATCGGAGCCCACAGGACTCCATACTCGTCATTGGAAATATCCACCCAGCGCTGCACCGTGAACCAATTGTAACACGAACCCGGCAACTGATCTTTGTTCGGCCGGACTACTGCCCACGGAGTTTCCATGCGCACTTGACCTCCCGGCACATTGAAAGCAAAACCGAAATGCACCGCGTCTTTTTCACGCACCAGCTCGCGGTTCACATGATTGATGACTTCCACCCGGCGTTCCCCGGCAACCAGACGAACCTCTCGCACCAGGTCCACACAGCCGGGCGCTTCGGAAGTAACGATAAGCGATGCCACCAGCGGGCCGGTCTCGCCTGCGGTGATCGTCACCTTGCCGTTCGGAAGTGCGTCTGCCGGATTTGTTCCCTTCAGGTAGCGGTAGTCATTCACACGCACCGGCGCTTGTGTATCCACAAAATTATGATCATCACCGGGGATGCGCAGTTCTTTGATCGCTCCGGTCTCTTCATCCAAAGTCACGATCAGCTCCGAAGAGATCAGCTGATTTCCTTCCGCGCGCACAGCTTGTGCCGGCGACATCGCTTCACCTTGGAATGCCTCATAAGAACAAGCACTCAAACCCGGTACATCCTGGGCCAGGAAAACCAGATCACCATTCTTCAGACGCTGTGAAGGCATCACGACATTCTCGGCAGATTTTACCAAAGTCCCCTGTTTCGCCATCGCCGGTGTAGCCTTCACCAATTCCGTGCGCGGCCATTGGGTCGTATTCCAGAGAACTACTGTTTCCTGATCTGTTTTGTCCTGATCCATTGCGCCCTGTTTTAACAGAGCTTCCGCCTGATCCGCTGCATCCAGCGCGAACTGGCGTTTTCTTGCCCACTGACTTGTGGTAAATGGATCATCCGGTTTGGATATACTGCAATAGGCTCCCCAGGTATGCTCGCTGTAGAGCAGCACGTTCTTCCAGGCTTCCCGGAATGCTTCCGCCGGACGTTCGGTCAGTCTCAGAATAGCCCACAATGTTTCCGCCTGGGACAGTTTATCCGCGGAACGGCGGTTCAAGCCGGTTTCCGCCGAAGTGCTGGCCGCGCCGTCTTCCCAATACGGTGTCATGTCGCCGCTGTACTTCGGCAGCTGTTTGCCGTATTTCTTTTCAAAAATCGGGAAAAATGTCTTGGCCGTACCGATCACCAGCTGCGGGACAACATACTTCTGATTCCATTTCTGGACACTTTCGGAAAGATGGGTATCCGGCGGAGAATTATCACAGTCGCCGTTACTGCGCGCTGCGATCCAGTACATCCATTCCAGGTCATAAGGATAATCGCTCGTCTGGCGCATCTTCAGATGATTCATCACTTCCTGCTCCAGATCGCCATGCTTCCAGTAATGCGCCGTGATCCAGCAAAGCACTTTCTCCTGACCGGACTGCGAGACCCAGTAAAACGGTTTGTCATTCCAGAACGCGTGGACCGATCCGATGCGGTCGGAGTAGTTCGGCGCGATCGCGAAGTATTTGATCCCAGCCTGCCCCATCATCGCCATCGTGCCCCAGGTGTAGCCGGGTACGTCGCAGATCGCCGCGGACTGGATCGGCACTCCGGTCTGATCCTGCGCCCACTGCGAGAAATACCCGACACCACGATAAAGCTCCTCCGGACGGCAGAGTCCCGTCAGCAGATTCCCATAAAGAGCGTCCAGACTGACAGAGCCGTTCCGCACCGCTTCCAAAAAGCGCTCCTTGTTGATATTGCTTTCCTCAGCTAGGTAGTGATCGGTCACCCACAGACTTTCCGGATTCCACTTGAACTGCGCTTCCGGCGGAGCGTCCTTGCTGGCTTCGGCCAGACCGATCGCCACATTCATATTATCCTCCTGGATCTCGACCACGTCACTCTGGCGATGGGTGTAACCGATATCCACATGGGAATGCGGGAAAAGGTAAAATTGTTTCAATTTGGGCATGTCAACGCTGATCCGACTTCTGGCAAGCGTTTCGCCCTTCGCGCGCACACTCAGTGTCCCTTTCTTGGTTCCGGAAAGTTTGCCCTTTACCGGCAGGATCAGCTCGATCATCTGACCGCCCAGGACCAGATCGCTTTCTCCCACCTTGTTTCCGTTGAACAGGAATTCCACACTCTGCGGTTTGCCCACATAGCCCAGCATCATCTCCACAGGCGCGTAAACCTCCTGACCACTGCCCCTCAGCAAAACACCCGAGGAAGAAACCTTCAGGATCTTCAGCGATTCTCCGGTATCGTTGGGGATCGTTAAGACAAAATTCGAATTGGGAACGAAAAACTGGATCGCGTCATAATAGATCCAGCTGCCATTGATGTCGGCAATCTGCAAAAAATTCTCTCCCTGATTCAGCAGTGAACTGTTGACCAGTACCTCCTCCTTCTGACCGATCACCTCTTTGACCCGACCCTGCGCCAGCGCATCTCCCTGACCGGACTTGAGCTGAAGCTTACTCGCCACCTGTCCGTTCAGACGAAGCTCCAGCATCGGCGGCACTTCCTTGTGTACGTTTTTGAAATGCAGGACTAAACGGCATTCCTGATTTTCCGCGGGTTTCTCCTTCAGCGAGAAAATGATTTGGTTGGTATGAGCGCAGGCTCCTCCCCATGCGTCTGCCGGTCCCAGCTGCATAAAAGGCCAATCCCGCTGCGGAACTGATTCTCCGATAACATACTGTGCCATCCGCGGACAGCGTGCGTATTCATTCGGAGCGCCCAGGAACTCTGCGTCCGACTTATCCGGCGTCCCTATCGTCCAGAGCAGCTCATCCGCGTAAACCATTGTTCCCATCAGCATCCATGCTCCCGTCAGGAGCGTGAGAACCCAAAGCAAATTATTCTGTTTCATACGCTTTTGCCGTAATTTCATTAAATTAACCATATCAAACCTTTCTGCAGCGCAACGCGTCTTTATTTTACTCATCCCGAAGCCTCTTGTTAAGACTTATTTCATCTTGAAAACACCGGAATGAGGTCATTCAGAAACATCGATGGGGTGATATGATAATAGTCCCGAAGGAATGACAGAGCCGAACGTTGGCACCGCATAGATGAATTTTTGACAGGATGAACAGAATTTTCAGGATTTGATTTAATTTTTTCATCCTGTGAATCTTATAAATCCTGTCAAAAAAAATATCTGTGTGTATCTGTGTGCATCTGTGGTTCTTTCAGTTTCATCTGGGGGCTTTCAATCCAATTCGTGGTTCTTGATATGGCATTTAGAAATCATTCTCTGTTATTGACTATTGCGTAAAAATGCTTAAACTGCACCCTTCTGTCCGGCTCTACCGGAACAGGCGCCCCGCATCGCGTTATGCGGAAAACATTATATGTTTTTATTAGTTAATTAATTATCATTCATTCGTATGGAAGGTTTATCACAGATCTGCTTACGTATTCGCGAACTTCGCGAAGAAGCCGGTCTCACAGAAGAGCAAGTGGCCGCCCATGTAGGTGTCACTCCTGCCGAATATCATGAATATGAATCCGGCGGAGACAAGGCCGCGCCATTTTCCTTCTATTATAAGCTGGCGGAGTTCTACAAACTGGATGTCTCCTCGCTGATCAGCGGAGAAGCGCCCAACCTCAGCTACTATACCATTACACGTAAAGGAGAAGGATTCTCTCTGGCACGCCGTCCGGGATTCTCCTATCTTCACCAGGCGATCCACCTGAAAGATCGTCAGGGAGAACCTTTTATTGTCACCGCCCCATATAAAGGCGAAGACGAAGAGCTGAAATTCTCCACTCACTCCGGCCAGGAATTCATTCTCATTATCAAAGGCACCCTTAAAGCCGCCCTCAAAGACAAGACCGAGATCCTCCATGAAGGTGACACCATGTATTTTGACGGACGCTATCCTCACGCCCTGGCCGCAGTGGGCGGAACGGACTGCAAATTCCTTTCCATCGTGATTCGTACCGATTACGGCGAACAGATCCCCGATTCCTTCGCGGCTGAACCGGTCAAAAAGACACCGGCTCCGGCTTCCGGTGAAGAACAGAAAAAACTGCTCTACACCAAATACATGACGGAAGAATGGGACGAAAACGGACAACTGACGAACGTTCGTTTCCATGTTCCTGAGAATTTCAACTTTGCCTTTGATGTGCTGGATCATCTGGCCCAGAAATATCCGGAAAAACTGGCAATGCGCTGGGTTTCCAACGAGAAAGAGAAGCGTGATCTCACCTTCCGGGATATCTCCGAAAACTCATCCCGCGCGGCCAATCTCTTCCATTCACTGGGCATCCGCCGCGGTGACCGCGTCATGCTCATCGTGCGCCGTCATTATCAGTTCTGGTATCTGCTCAACGCTCTGCACAAACTGGGCGCTATAGCTATCCCCGCTCCCGTTCAGCTGCTGGGACACGATATCGAATACCGCATCAACAAAGCCCACATCAAGTGCGTGGTCTGCACCGCTACCGGCAGCGTGACCGACGCTGTGGACTCCGTTGCCGCCACCACTCCTTCCCTTCAGTGGAAACTGACCGTGAACGGTGAAAAAGACGGCTGGATGAACTTCGATGCCATGTATCCCAACTTCCCCGCTGTGTTCGAGCGTCCTGCCGAGCAGAAAACCAAAGATCCCATGCTGATCTTCTTCAGCTCCGGCACCAGCGGCTATCCCAAGATGGTCGAACACGACTACGCCTATCCTCTCGGCCATATCATGACCGCGCTCCATTGGCACAAAGTCAACCCCAAAGGCATCCACTTTACCGTGGCCGACACCGGCTGGGGCAAAGCCATCTGGGGCAAGATCTACGGACAATGGCTCTGCGAAGCGGCTGTCTTTACATATGACTTTGACCGCTTCCACGCCGCGGATATGCTGCCGATGTTCAAACAGTACGGCATCACGACCTTCTGCGCGCCGCCGACCATCTTCCGCTTCCTGGTCAAAGAAGACCTCTCGCAGTACGACTTCTCCACGCTGGAACATATCACCACCGCGGGCGAAGCCATGCCGCCGGAAGTCACCGAACAATTCGCGCGGGTTTCCGGTCAGATCGCTCACGAAGGCTTCGGCCAGACCGAAACGACTTTGACCCTCTGCACCTATACCGGTGTCAAACCGCGTCCGGGCTCCATGGGCAAACCCAATCCGCAGTATCAGGTCACCCTGCTGGATCCCGACGGCAAGCCGGTACCCATGGGCGAAACAGGCGAGATCTGCATCAAGGCCGATCCCAACGATCCGCCTTGCGGTCTGATGCGCCAGTATGTGGACAATCCCGAAGACACCGAAGCCGCCTGGCATGACGGCTACTACCATACCGGCGACCAGGCCTGGATGGATGAAGACGGCTACTACTGGTATATGGGACGCGCCGACGACATCATCAAGACCTCCGGCTACCGGGTCGGACCGTTTGAGGTGGAAAGTGTGATCATGGAACTGCCATACATCCTGGAATGCGCCGTCACCGGCGTGCCGGATCCCGTCCGCGGCAAGATCGTCAAGGCCACCATCGTCCTGACCAAAGGCAAGACCGGCGACGATGCCCTCAAGAAAGAGATCCAGGACTATGTCAAAACCCACACAGCCCCATACAAATATCCTCGTCTGATCGAATTTGTAACGGAACTGCCCAAGACCGTCAACGGCAAGATCCGCCGCGCGGCCCTTCGTGAGAAAGACAACTCCGGAAAACACTAGCCCCGCCGGCTAGATCCAACGAAAAGAGATGCCCAAACCGGACATCTCTTTTTTTGTATCCTTTAGAGCTTTATTTTTTGAAAAACAGAAGAATAGGTTTTTAAACAACTGCCATACTGGACATCTGTTTCACACATAGAAACTTAACCATAAAAACGAAAGGTGTGTTTCTGCATAAATGAATAAAATGATTGCAAGGAGAGCCCTTATGTCATACAGTGTCAAGCGCGTGCGCGAGTAGCTCAATTGGATAGAGCGCTAGCCTCCGGAGCTAGAGGTTAAGGGTTCGACCCCCTTCTCGCGTACCACTTGTTCCATGCCAGGCCGTGGGATAATCGACTATCCCCCTTACCTCCACGGGCCTTTTACACATGTTATCATGAAACACATTGAAACTATCAGGGAAATGCAGGAGCTGGCCAAGGAATGGAAACGCTCCGGGATTCGTGTTGCTCTTGTTCCTACGATGGGAGCCCTTCATGCGGGTCATCTCAGTCTTATCAAACGTGCGCGTCAAGCTGTCTCTTCCTCCGGGAAGGTGGTTGTCAGCGTTTATGTAAACCCGATCCAATTTGCTCCCAATGAGGATTTTTCAAAGTATCCCAGAGATCTCCAAAACGATCTAAGGCTCTGCGAAGAGACGGGCGCTGACGTGGTCTTTTCCCCTTCTGATCATGTGATGTATCCCTATAAGAGCGAGGAAAATGCGCCTGCTCTGCGTGAAAGCACTTATGTCTGTGAGGGATTTCTGTCCCAATCGATGGAAGGCATCACGCGTCCGACTCATTTCCGCGGCGTGACTACTGTTGTCAACAAGCTCTTCAACATCACATTACCGGATTGCGCGGTCTTTGGCGCCAAGGATTTCCAGCAGGCCGCCATCATCAAGAGGATGGTCCGCGATCTGAATATCCCCGTGGAGATCATCACCGCGCCCATCGTGCGCGAAGCCGATGGTCTGGCTATGAGTTCCCGCAACCGCTATCTTTCTCCGGATGAACGGACTCAGGCTCTTTGTCTGTCCCAGGCGATCGCCTTGGCCCGGCAAAAGGTCTCACAAGCGACTCAGGACGCGCAAAGCCTGAAAGCAGATCTGAAAGCCTTTATTGAGAAAAATCCAAGTGCCAAAGTAGATTACATCGAGTTTTTCGATCCGGAGACCCTGGCTCCGTCCGCTGAGGCCAAACAAGGCATTCAAATCGCTTTGGCTGTTTTTGTTGGCAAGACTCGTCTGATCGATAACGAGACTCTGTAATTTTTCATTTTCAGTTCAACATGTCCGATCATAAATTTGATTATCTGGTTTTAGGCAGCGGTGTTGCCGGTTTATTTTTCGCGCTGAAAGCCGCCAAGAACGGCCGGGTCGCGATCATCACCAAAAAAGCGCGGGCCGATTCCA
>Ga0265298_10006506_pt1 | contig 14410 bp, 11 predicted proteins | sample AusTroGonzalo_MG_3_FD_193486 | JGI IMG/M metagenome (GOLD analysis project Ga0265298, IMG submission 193486) | Bovine rumen microbial communities from tropical cattle in Woodstock, Queensland, Australia - Gonzalo_01 | ecosystem: Host-associated > Mammals > Digestive system > Stomach > Rumen ...
CTATGCTTTGCTAAACCGTTGAGGAAGAGTGAGTACTTTCCCTCCGTTCTTCGCAGAGAGCCGCCGGCGGTGGAAGCGCGGCAGGAACCGGGATAAGGAATGGACTTCTGAGGGCGAGCAGAAAGGGTGTCAGCCCGAGTATGTGAGACGGAGCCGGCCCTCCGTCATCAAAGGTCCGCGTATCATTGTGTACGCAGTGAGTGGGCGCGCAAGCGCCAAGCCGGGTGGCACCGCAGGTTGATTTTTCAGACCTGTCCCAGCGAAAATACTGGGACAGGTTATTGTTTTGTCCCGAAAAAAAGAAAGGAGCCTGCACCATGTCCATGAACGAAATCCCCTACAAAATCTACCTGAATGAAAACGAGATGCCCAAATTCTGGTACAACCTGCGGGCCGATATGAAGAACAAGCCCGCTCCCCTGCTGAATCCCGGCACCCATCAGCCCATGACCGCCGGGGAGCTTTCCGGAGTCTTCTGCGAAGACCTCGTGAAGCAGGAACTGGACAATGACACCCGTGAGTACCCGGTTCCCCAGGAGATTCTGGATTTCTACAAGATGTACCGCCCCTCTCCCCTGGTCCGGGCCTACTGTCTTGAGAAGAAGCTGAACACCCCCGCGAAGATTTACTACAAATTCGAGGGAAATAACACCAGCGGCAGCCATAAACTGAACTCCGCCATCGCCCAGGCCTACTACGCCAAAAAGCAGGGTCTCAAAGGCGTCACCACCGAGACCGGCGCCGGCCAGTGGGGCACCGCCCTCTCGATGGCCTGCGCATATTTCGAGCTGGACTGCAAGGTCTTCATGGTGAAGGTCTCCTATGAGCAAAAGCCCTTCCGCCGTGAGGTCATGCGCGTTTACGGCGCGTCCGTCACGCCCTCCCCCTCCATGACCACCCAGGTCGGCCAGAAGATTCTTGCCGAGCATCCCGGCACCACCGGTTCCCTCGGCTGCGCGATCTCCGAGGCGGTCGAGGTGGCCGTCGGAACCCCCGGTTACCGTTATGTGCTGGGCAGCGTGCTGAACCAGGTACTCCTGCATCAGTCGGTCATCGGCATGGAAACCAAAATCGCCATGGATAAGTACGGCATCAAGCCCGACGTCATCATCGGCTGCGCCGGCGGCGGCAGCAACCTCGGCGGCCTGATCGCCCCCTTCATGGGCGAAAAGCTCCGGGGCGAAGCGGATTATCGCTTCGTCGCCGTGGAGCCCGCTTCCTGTCCGAGCCTGACCCGCGGCGTCTATGCCTATGACTTCTGCGATACCGGCATGGTCTGCCCCCTGGCAAAGATGTACACCCTGGGTTCCGACTTCATTCCCGCCCCGAACCACGCCGGCGGCCTGCGTTATCACGGCATGAGTCCCATCCTGTCCCAGCTCTATGATGACAAAATGATGGAAGCTGTTTCCGTACCCCAGACCCGCGTCTTCGAAGCCGCGGAAACCTTTGCCCGCACCGAGGGCATCCTGCCCGCCCCGGAAAGCAGCCATGCCATCTGCGCGGCGATCGACGAAGCCATGAAGTGCAAGGAAACCGGCGAAGAAAAAACGATCCTCTTCGGTCTCACCGGCACCGGCTACTTCGATCTCGTGGCCTATGAGAAGTTCCACGACGGCAAGATGGACGACTACATCCCCACCGACGAAGAACTCAAATCCTTCCGCGCCCGTCTCCCCCAAATTTGACCGAAGGGGTTTGGGCGATGTCGCGCGCGGTGCGCGTGCGATTCCTTGCGGAAAGCCCCCTTATTTCTCCCTGCGGGATGCGTTTTCATCGCATCCCGCTTTTCTTTTGCCCTTATACACGTTATAATAGCTAAAAATCCCCTCCATTATGGGGACCGAAGGGGGGTTGGGGGGCGATCGGAAAGCCCCCCTGCATGGCAGATATGAATAAGAATTACAACAAAACCTTGCTGGCCTGCTACCTGGGCTTCATCACCCAGGCCATCTGCGCCAACTTCGCCCCCCTCCTTTTCCTCAAATTCCACTCCGACTATGCGATCTCCCTGGGTCAGATTGCCCTGATCCCTACAGCATTCTTCCTGACCCAGCTGGTGATCGACGTCTTCTGTGCCAAGTTCGTTGACCGCATCGGCTACCGCCGCAGCGTCATCACCTCCGCCCTCACCAGCGCCCTCGGTCTCGCCGGCCTGGCTTTCATCCCCGATCTCTTCGCCGATCCCTTCATCGGCATCATGATCTGTGTCGTCGTCTATGCCGTCGGCAGCGGCCTTCTGGAGGTTCTCGGCAGTCCCATCGTGGAAGCCTGTCCCTTCGAGCATAAGGATGCCGTCATGAGCACCCTTCACTCCTTCTACTGCTGGGGTTGTGTCGGGGTCATTCTCCTCTCCACCCTCTTCTTTGCCGCCTTCGGCATTGAGCACTGGCGCTGGCTGGCCTGCATCTGGGCGCTGATTCCCCTGTACAATATTTACAATTTTGCCACCTGTCCCATAGAACACCTGACCGAAGAAGGCAAAGGCATGACGCTCCGCGAGCTGTTCAAAGTCCCTGTCTTCTGGCTGGCCATTATCCTGATGGTCTGCGCCGGCGCCTCCGAGCTGTCCATGGCCCAGTGGGCCTCGGCCTTCACCGAGGCCGCCCTTGGCTTTTCCAAGACGGTCGGCGATCTGGTCGGTCCCTGCCTGTTCGCGGTAACCATGGGCATCAGCCGCGTCCTTTACGGTAAATACGGGCCGAAAATGAACCTGACCCGCTTTATGCTCGGGTCAGGCATCCTTTGTCTGTGCTGTTATCTGCTGGCCAGTTTGTCTTCCAGTCCCGTCCTGGGGCTGATCGGCTGTGTGCTTTGCGGTTTCTCCGTAGGCATCATGTGGCCCGGAACCATCAGCCTTACCTCACCCCGCCTGCCGCGGGGCGGCACGGCGCTTTTCGCGATGCTCGCCATGGCCGGTGATCTGGGCGGCGCTTTCGGGCCGAGCCTGGTCGGAACGGTTACCCAGCAGTCCGGGGACCGCCTGCAGTCCGGCATGTTCGCCGGCAGCGTCTTCCCCCTGATCCTGATCATTGTCCTGGTCCTCATGAGTAAAAAGACAAAATCATGATCGGAAAGCCCCTTCGATTTTTCCAAATGATTCCTTTATACCCGAAGGGGTTCAGGGGCAAAGGCGCCAGTGGCGCCTTTGTTATTTGAGGAAAGCCCCCTTGCCTTTTTTCCAGGCTTCCTTATACAGCCGCTCAAGCGACCGTTCCGTTCCGGGGCGGTTGTTTTTTTGAATAAACTCCCGGATGCTTCCCTGCACCTGTTCCACTTCTCGCCTGAATTCCCTGGCCGAGGTTCTCATCGCTTCATTGCCCAGGGCAATCAGCTGCTCCGGCCGGTCGGAAGTCACCACCCGTACCCGCGCCTTCTGACGGGCGAGCAGCGTCGTTTTTTCAATATAGGCGTCTGCCGTCTGCGCTTCCCGGGTATAAACCACATAAATGTTCCGGTGCCGTTCCGCGGATCCCGGGTTTCCCTTCACCTTGTACGCGTCAAACACCAGGATCACATCCTTGCCCGTCATCCCGGCATAATCGCACATCAGATCCGTCAGCTGCATCCGGGCCGCGTCAAAGTGATCCGGAAGCAGCGGTTTCCATTCTTCCCAGGCAAACAGCACGTTGTATCCGTCCACCAGCAGGATCTCCCGCTCCGGCAGCGGCTCCCGCTTCTCTTCCGGCGCGTTGTCCGGCGGCACTTCCTTCGGCACCGGCGCCAGCAGCTGCCTTGATTTCGCGGGCCCGTAGGTCTTCTCAAAGATGATTCGAAGGGCTTCGTCTTCCTCATGCGGCAATACAGAGGATTTCCCCGTTCCCTGGACGGGAGCCTTTAATGTTGAATGCTGAATTCTGAACGCTGAATTGTCCCGCATCGGCAGATGCATATACTGCTCCGCCTGGTCCCAGGGAACGGTCACTCCCGCCCCGTGGGAACAGAACACGGAATCCGGGGAGTTCATCACGTCCCGCAGCGGATCATATCCCCGCCCGGCGATCACGCTTTCCGCGTCCGCGCAGGGCAGATAAGCATGGAATGCTGCTGTCATCCGGCCCTGTCCCTTCGTCTGGGTGCTCAGTTCCCGCCCGTAGTTCCGGCAGGCCGACGCCGGAACGACTGCCCGGATCCGCCGGTATCCTTCCTCCGCGTCCTCGGGTGCTTCAGGTTTTCCGCCCATCAGGGAAAGATCATTCATGATCCGTCCGAGGCTTTCCGCCGGCGCGGTGATCTCCAGCTGCAGATACGGCTCAAGCAGCACGCTTTTCGCCTTCATCAGTCCCTGGCGCAGGGCCCGGTATGTTGCCTGCCGGAAATCCCCTCCCTCGGTATGCTTGAGATGGGCCTTCCCGTTCACCAGCGTAATCCGCATATCCGTAATCGGCGACCCGGTCAGCACGCCGCGGTGAGTCTTTTCCTGCAGATGGGTCAGGATCAGCCGCTGCCAGTTCAGCGCCAGGTCGTCCGTGGAAACATCCGTGGCAAACACCAGTCCGCTGCCTGCCGGCAGCGGTTCCAGCCACAGGTGCACCTCTGCGTAATGGCGCAGAGGTTCATAATGGCCGACGCCTTCCACCGCCTCCGCAATCGTCTCGCGGTACAGAACACTGCTGTCCGCAAAGGAAATATCGATCCCGAAGCGGTCCTGCATCTGCCGCCGGAGCACCTCAAGATAGACGTCTCCCATCGAATGGACGCGGATTTCCCGCTTTGCTTCGATATATTCCGTCTGCAGGAGCGGTTCTTCCTCCTCCAGCGTCTTCAGGCAGTCCAGCACCCGGTGGATATCCGCACCTTTTTCCGGCACAACCCGGCAGGCGTAGCATGGGCGCATCGTCTGTTCGTTCCCGCCGCGCTCAAATCCGAATCCGTCTCCGGGCATTGCCCTCGTCAGGCCGGTCACGCAGCATACCTCGCCGGCCTCCGCCTTCGGAACCGCCGTATAGCGCGCCCCGGAGTACAGGCGGATCTCCGCGGTTTTCTCCGTCCACGCGTCATCCCCGGCTCCGCCGCTCAGCGGATCCCTGGCTTTCAGGCTGCCGCCGGTCACTTTCAGGAATGTCAGCCGGCCGCCCTGCGGATCCCGCGCAATCTTGTAGACCTTCGCGCCGAATGCCGCGGGCCTTTCGATGCCTGTCGCCAGTCCGGCAAGGAAACCCAGCAGCGGTTCGATTCCCTCATTGCGCAGCGCAGCGCCGAAGAAGCAGGGAAACAGTTTCCTTTCCCGCGTCATGGACCGGATCCGTTCCTCCGGGATCCGTCCCTCGCGCAGATACAGGTCCAGACAGGTTTCATCGCATAGGGCGATTTTTTCCGCCGGATCCTCTGAAAAGTCAATCATCCGGTCGCTCAGGGCGCACAGGGAGGAAATCATCTCTTCCCGGGTCCCTGTATATCGGTCTGTCTTATTGATAAAGAGGATGACCGGAACCCCGCTTTTCTCCAGCAGTTTCCAGATCGTGCGCGTATGGCTCTGGATCCCGTCCGGCGCGCTGATCACCAGCACCGCCGCATCCATGATGCCCGTCGCCCGCTCCGTCTCGCCGGCAAAATCCGTATGTCCGGGCGTATCCACAAGCGTAATATCCGTTTTGTTCCAGCTCAGCCGCGCCTCCTTGGAAAAAATCGTGATACCCCGTTCTTTTTCCATCCGATCGGTATCCAGGAAGGCGTCCCCGTGGTCCACCCGTCCCTGCCTGCGCACAGTCCCGCTGAGGAACAGCATGGCTTCCGACAGGGTTGTCTTTCCGGCGTCCACATGTGCCGCCAGCCCGACCGTCAGTTTCCCGTTCATTGCCGTTCCTCCTCTGCTTCATTCCGCGCCTTCTTTTTCCGCCGCCTGGTGTTTTCAGGAGTGTTTTTCTCCTGTCTGAACCCTTCCGGATCTCAGGCCGTCCCGTATCATTTATTCGTCTGAGATTGCCTTTTCTGACTATAACAATAGCAGGAACCGGATTATTTGTCTATTGACGAACGGAAAAACATTGTTTATGATGATCTCATAAACAGAGCGCCGGGCGCTCTACAATCGAACATAAGGAGGATTCATCATCATGACGTACGAATGTCCCTGCGGCTATATCTATGATCCGGAAGTCGGCGATCCCGACAGCGGCATCGCCCCGGGCACGGCCTGGGAAGATATCCCGGAAGACTGGGTATGCCCCGTCTGCGGCCTTGGCAAGGATGCCTTCACCCCCGTCTGACAGATCCGGCCTGCAGAAATCCCCGCTCCGGCGGGGTTTTTTGCTTGACGCCGGTTTTCTTCATGTGTTATTTTTTTGATGAAATATCTCATTCTTCTCTTCTGATGACCGAAGGGGTTAAGGGGGCGATCGGAAAGCCCCCTTCAAAAGGAGGTTTACCTTATGAATATTGTTTGCCTGGATCTGGAGGGAGTCCTCGTTCCCGAAATCTGGATCGCTTTTTCCCAGGCCAGCGGCATCCCGGAGCTGAAGCGCACCACCCGGGATGAGCCGGATTATGACAAGCTGATGAAATGGCGCCTCGGCATCCTTCGGGAGCACGGGCTCGGCCTGAAGGATATTCAGGACACCATCGCCACCATCGATCCCATGCCCGGCGCGAAGGAATTTCTGGACGCACTGCGCAGCGAAACCCAGGCGCTCATCCTCTCCGACACCTTTACGCAGTTTGCGTCTCCGCTGATGAAAAAGCTCGGCTGGCCGACCATCTTCTGCAATGAACTGGAGGTCGGGGAAGACGGAATGATTACGGACTATCACATCCGCGTGGAAAAAAGCAAACTGACCACCGTCAGGGCGCTGCAGTCGATCGGCTTTGAGACCATCGCCGCCGGGGACAGCTATAACGACCTGGGAATGATCCAGGCCAGCAAGGCCGGCATCCTCTTCCGCAGTACAGAGCAGATCAAAAAGGACTACCCGGAACTGCCCGCCTGCGAGACTTACGATGACCTGCTTGCCCTGATCCGCCAGGCTTACTGAAACATCAACCCCCTTTCGTTTTCCTTGTGCATTAAAAGTATCGAACCGTTTTTTTCAATAATAAAATATGGCCGAAGGGGTTTAAGGGGCGATTGCACTGCGGTCGCCGGTGGCGACAGTGTCGCAGTGCAATCGTTGGATCAGAGGAAAGCCCCCTTTCTTATCTCTTGTTTTTTGTAATTAAATATAGTATGATGAACCGTAATGCTGATTGAATGAACGGAGGTTTTTGGCAATGGCTGAACAATATGTAAACGGTAAAACCCTGATCGGTGAGATCGTAACCCAGTATCCGGAAGCGACTGAGATTCTGCTTTCCATCGGTATGCACTGCCTGGGCTGCCCCGCTTCCCGCAGTGAATCCCTGGAGGAAGCCTGCATGGTCCACGGCATCCCCGCCGAGCAGGTCATCGACGCCATCAACAACAAGATTGCCGAGAATAAGTGATCGATATACTCCGGAGGCTTTCATGAAAAAAAACCGTTCCCTGCTGTGGCTGATCACGCTGATCCTGCTGCTGTTGGTTGTTCCGTTCGTAGTGCCCTCCGCGCTGCCCTATGCCGGTGCGGAAAGTGTCGACCTGCCTGTATATTCGCCGGTTGAACTGGCCAATCCGAATCCGGAACCGCTGCTGCCCCTGCCCAGTCCCAAGGAGAATTTCCCCACGCCTTACGCGCCGAAGGAAGAAGGCTTCGTGCTCGATGAGGCGACCGGCGCTCCCATTGAATACCGGGACAGCACTATCTACGTCAAGGTCGAGAGCAGGGTCATTGATGAGACCAAGGTGTACTTCACTTGGATTCAGATCGCGCATCCCAGCCAGCTGCGGACGCTCGTGACCGGTGAGACCAGCCCTGTCAAGAAAGCAATTAACGTCAAGGCTCTCGTCGCCATCAACGGGGACTGGTATTCCGGCCGCCGGGAAGGCGTCATCTACCGCAACGGCGTGCTGATCCGCCCGGAAAAGCCTTTCGGGAATTACGATACGCTGATCATTGATGAGGAAGGCGATTTCCACATCCTGCAAAGGCCGTCGGACGATGCTTTTGCGCCCTACAGCGGCATCGTGCACAGTTTCATGTTCGGTCCGGCCCTGGTGGTGGACGGGCAGAAAGTGGAGATTACGGATAACAAATACGGCTCCGGCCCCGGGATGGGCCTGCTGATCAATGCCCAGCGCCAGTGCATCTGCCAGATGGACAAGCTCAGCTACCTGATTATCACCACCGAGGGCCCGGACAGCAAGTCGGACAAGGTCCACGGTTTCTCCGCGCCTCAGCTGGCGCAGCTGGCTTACGACGTGGGTGCCAAACAGGCCTACAACCTGGACGGCGGCAATTCTGCCTGCCTGGTCGTGAACGGCGTGAAGATGAACCGCTTCGGAAAAGGCGGCATCCGCGAGATTACCGACATGATCTATTTCATTACTGCCGAACCGTAAACCGAAGGGGCTTTCCTGCCGTTCCGAATTGAAAGTATCATGTCCGAAGGAGGTCTGGAGGGCAAAGGCGCCAGTGGCGCCTTTGTTGGAAGGGTAGGAAAGCCCTCCAGCAACTGATTGATGCAACCGATCCTGACCTTGGGGTCCCTGTATGTGACCCCTTACAGTCTGACCATCCTGGCCGGCGTTCTCGCCGGCCTTCTTCTGGTCTGGCGGAAAAAGTTCGCCCGGCCGCTGCTCCCCGCGGTGATCCTCGGCGCGCTGGTGCTGGGACATATCTGCTGGTGTCTCTTCTGCCCGCCGGATCTGGAAGCGGCGGAAGGTATCTTCTTCATGATGCTGCGGCCCTGGCAGGGCGGTTATACCCTGTACGGCGCTCTGCTTGGCGGTGCCCTCGGCGCCCTGATCGCCGGGAAAATTGCCGGTGTCAAATGGCTGGACGCGCTGGATGCGCTCGCTCCCGGCGCCTGCGCCGTGCTTTTTTTCGCCCGTGTCGGTGAAGTGTTTACCGGGGAGGGCATCGGCCGCTGGGCGGAAATGGACTGGACCCATTTCTTTCCCCTGTCCATCTGTACCTATCATGATGAATTCTTTGAGGAATGGCGTTACCTGGTCTGGTCCTGGGAAGCGCTGGTCGCGCTGATCATGCTCATCGTGCTCCTGAGGCGGGAGCGCAAAGACCTCCCCCGCGGGCATCAGACCGCCGTATTCCTGACCATCCTCGGAACAACGCAGATCCTCCTGGAGCAGATGCGCCGGGATAACTATCTGCGGCTTATCATCTTCGTCCGGGTCAACCAACTGGCAGCCATTATCACACTGGTCATCGTGCTGGTCGCCCTGCTCGTCAGGTATAAACCCGGCAAGGCGGTCGTCTTCTGGAGTCTGGCCGTTCTGGTGCTGGCAGCACTGGCGGATATGGCTTCCGAGTTTGTTTTTGACAAGTACGAATACGCACCCTTCCTGTTCATCAGCATGCCGCCTGCCGCGGTCGCCTTCGCCGTACTGATGTGGCTTCGGAAAAAGAAGCAGGGGCTCCTGCCTGCTGTTCTGGTTTGCGTTGCCACGGCTGCCCTCCTGATCGGTTATGCGTCAAAGGATTGGAACAATATCGAGATCACCCCCGAGCTGGACCTGATCCGCTTCGCGATTCTTTACGCCACTATGGCCGTCGATATGGTCTGCATCGGCCTGACCATCCGTCTGCATCTGAAAGAAGCAGAAAAAGCGTAATTCTGTTAGAATTCAAAAGATTATTGGAGCTTTTTCGTGATTTTCCCGGAAAAGCTCTTCTTTTTGACCTTTTATTACTTTGACTTTCTTTGACTTTCGTATATACTATAATCAGCGTTCGGGAGAACGGGGTGGCTGATGACCACAGAAAGAAATTACCCGGACCGGGAAAACCGGAACCGGATGAATGAATGGAGGGTTTTGTATGAGTTCTTTCCTGCCTGCTGTTTTCGGTGAAAATATGATGGACCTGTTTGATGATTTCGACCGCGATTTCTTCCGCGGCTTCGGTCGTCCGGAGCGGATGCTTTACGGCAAGAATGCCGCCCGGATGATGAAGACCGACGTGAAGGAAACGGACGAGGGCTATGAGCTTGCGGTCGATCTGCCGGGCTTCAAGAAGGAAGAGATCCATATCGAGCTGCAGAACGGCTATTTGACCATCTCCACGGAAAAGAACCTGGAGAACAAGGAAGAGAAGGAAGGCAAGCTGCTTCGTCAGGAGCGCTATACCGGTACCATGCAGCGCAGCTTCTATGTGGGCCAGAACCTCACAGAGGAAGACATCAAAGCGAAGTATGAGGACGGTGTCCTGAAGGTCGATCTGCCCAAGAAGGAAGCCCGTAAGGTTCCTGAAAAGAAACAGATCCTGATCGGATAATCACCCGGAAAACACAGCGCGGATTCCCCCAAAGGAATCCGCGTTTTCTGTTTATTCCCGCATTCTTTCTTTTTTCCATACACCCCGAAGGGGTCTTAGGGGGCGACCGGAAAGCCCTCACATCAATATCACCATGTTTCTTATTCCCATACACCCCGAAGGGGTCTTAGGGGGCGACCGGAAAGCCCCCTAATCATACCCCACATGCATCAATATACCTGCAGGCCGCCAGCGCCGCCGCAGCTCCGTCCGCTACAGCGGTTGTCAACTGCCGGACTTTTTTGCTCCGGCAGTCCCCGGCCGCGTAAATCCCGGCGGTTCTGGTAATACAGTTCTCATCGCTGTCAAAATAACCCCAGGCATTCAGGTCCGCCAGATCCGCGAAAGCGTCATTCTCCGGAATCAGCCCGATGGCAACAAACAGGCCGTCGCAGTCCACGTCCCGGGCCTCGCCGCCCGCCTGCGGTTCAACCGTCACGCTTCGCAGAGCCCCATCCACGGTATTCAGTGCCGTAATCTTCACGCCGGTATACTTCTCCACGTTTGGGCGCTCAAAGAGGATTTCCTGCAGTTTTTTCTCCCCGGTAAACTCCGGAAGATCCTGCAGCATGATAACCTTTTCGCATTTTCCTGCAAGCAGAATCGCCTCCTGCAGGGCAGAGTTGCCGCCTCCGGCAACGCACACGGTCTTTCCGGTATAGAAGTCTCCGTCACATACGGCGCAGAAGCTGATCCCCTCGCCCACCAGTTCGTTCTCGCCCGGCAGGCCGAGCATCCGGTGCTTCACGCCCGTGGCGATCACCACGGCTTTAGCGTCCCTCGTCTGTCCGTCATCCGTATAGACCCGTTTAAAACTTCCGTGATCCTCGATCTTCGTAACCTCCGCCAGGTCCACCTCGGCGCCCTGGTTCATGATCTGGTCCAGAAGCGCTTCCGCGTATTCGTTTCCGCTCATCTGGGCGGTACCGGGCCAGTTTTCCACCTTGGGGCTGTAGGTGATCTGGCCGCCGAAACCGTGTTTTTCGAGCACAAGCGCCGTCTTGCCGTTCCGCTGGGCATACAAAGCAGCCGTCATTCCCGCCGGGCCTCCGCCGACAATAATAATATCCGTCATGTTTTCCTCCGCAAAAAGGGGACGCGGCTGCGTCCCTTATCATCAATACATCCGCCTTTTCCGGCGCTGATGCGCCGGCGGTTCCTGATCAGCCGACCTGGCGGGCTGTCAGCATGCCCTTGATCTCGGAAACACCCTTATACTTGGTATATTCACCGGGTGCCGGCCCCAGCACCACCAGCGTGGGCGCCTGCTTGACGCCGTACTGGTTGGTCAGTTCCACATTTTCCGTAGCCAGTACTTTCTTGAACAGGAATCCGGCCTTCTCCAGCATGCTGATCGCCAGTTTGCAGTTCGGGCAGGTCGCGCTCACAAACAGCAGCGCACGGGCGGTGGAAGGAGTCTTCATTTCCTTCGCCGGCTGCGGCGCGGGCTCTTCCTGTGCGGGCGCTTCCTTTGCCGCAACCATGACGGGACCGGAATGGGTCAGCCGGCTGTGCCCGACATCATAAACCTTGCGGTCCCGGAATTCCTGCGCCTTGCCGTCGTTCCAGTTCTGCACCGGACGGTAGTAGCCGGTGATCCGGCTGTATACTTCGGTCTTCGCGCCGCAGTGCGGACAGGTGTACTGCTCCCCCGTCAGATAACCATGATCCTTGCAGACCGAATAGGTGGGGCTCATGGTATAGTAAGGCAGCTTGTAGTTTTCCGCGATCTTGCGGACCAGGTTCGCCGCCGCCTTCCAGTCCGGCAGTTTTTCGCCCAGGAAGGCGTGGAATACCGTACCGGAAGTATAGAGCGTCTGCAGCTCATCCTGCACGTCCAGCGCGGAGAAGATATCCTCGCTGTAGCCGACCGGCAGATGGCTGGAGTTGGTGTAGTAGGGCGTACCGTTCATGTTGGCGGTCACGATGTCCGGATACTGCTCCTTGTCGTGCTTGGCAAACCGGTAGGTGGTCGATTCCGCCGGCGTGGCTTCCAGGTTGTACAGATCGCCGTACTGCTCCTGATAGTCGCTCAGGCGCTCCCGCATATGGTTCAGCACATCCTGCGCGAACTTCTGCGCTTCCGGATGGGTCAGGTCCTTCTTCAGCCAGTTGGCGTTCAGGGCCGCTTCGTTCATGCCGACCAGTCCGATGGTGCTGAAATGGTTGTCAAATGTACCCAGATACCGCTTCGTGTAGGGATACAGTCCGCCTTCCAGGAGCTTGGTGATAACGGTGCGCTTGGTCTTCAGGCTGCGGGCGGAAATGTCCATCAGCCGGTCCAGCTGACGGTAGAAATCCTTCTCATCGGAAGCCTCATAGGCCAGCCTCGGCATATTGATCGTCACCACGCCCACGGATCCGGTGCTTTCGCCGCTGCCGAAGAAGCCGCCGCTCTTTTTGCGCAGTTCCCGCAGGTCCAGGCGCAGGCGGCAGCACATGCTGCGCACGTCGCTGGGTTCCATATCGCTGTTGATATAGTTGCTGAAGTAAGGTGTTCCGTACTTGGCGGTCATCTCAAACAGCAGGCGGTTGTTCTCCGTCTCGGACCAGTCAAAGTCGCGTGTGATGGAATATGTCGGAATCGGATACTGGAAACCGCGGCCGTTGGCATCGCCCTCAATCATGATCTCGATGAAGGCCTTGTTGACCATGTCCATTTCCTTCTGGCAGTCGCCGTAGGTGAAGTCCACTTCTTTGCCGCCGACAATGGCCGGCAGGTTCATCAGATCCCTCGGGCAGGTCCAGTCCAGGGTAATATTGGAGAAGGGCGCCTGCGTACCCCAGCGGCTGGGTGTGTTCACGCCGTAGATGAAGCTCTGGATGCACTGCTTGACTTCCTTCTGGGTCAGATTGTCGATTTTGACAAACGGTGCCAGATAAGTGTCAAAGCTGGAGAACGCCTGGGCGCCGGCCCACTCGTTCTGCATGATCCCGAGGAAATTCACCATCTGGTTGCACAGCGTGGACAGATGCCCGGCGGGAGAGCTGGTAATCTTCCCGGGCACGCCGCCAAGCCCTTCCTTGATCAGCTGCTTCAGGCTCCAGCCCGCGCAGTATCCCGTCAGCATGCTCAGGTCATGGATATGGATCGCCGCGCTGCGGTGCGCTTCGGCGATCTCGTTGTCATAAATTTCGCTGAGCCAGTAGTTGGCCGTAATGGCGCCGGAATTGGACAGAATCAGGCCGCCCACGGAATAGGTCACGGTGGAGTTCTCCTTCACCCGCCAGTCGTTGATGCGCAGATAATTGTCCACCAGGTCTTTATAGTTCAGCAGCGCGGAATTGACATTGCGGACTTTCTCCCGTTGTTTGCGGTAGAGAATATAGGCTTTGGCCACATCGGAATAGCCGGCTTCGGACAGCACCTTTTCGACGCAGTCCTGAATGGTTTCAACCGTGATCTTTCCGTCCCGGATCAGGGGCTCGTATTCCGCCGTCACCCGCAGGGCCAGCATGTCGATCACGCTGGGATGGTACTGTTTGCCCAGTGCTTCGAAAGCCTTGGTGATCGCCATGGAGATCTTGCTGATCTCGAATTCCGTTACTTTACCGTCTCTTTTGACAACCTGATACATGATTCCGCCCAGCTCCTGTTTGTTGTTTTTTGAGCCGAAAAAGCGCAGAATGCCCCTTTCGGCGTGCCTTGATACTATAGCACGGCCGTCCCGCAAAAGTCAATATGTTGTTGAAGAAAAAACAAAAGGAAACTATATCTTGTGTTTTGTATTCTTTTTTCCATATCTCTTTTACCAGCAAATTTCTTTTTCCCCTATAGTCGAAGGGGGAAGGAAGGCGATCGGAAAGCCCCCCTATTTTTCTTGTACACTTGCTTTCAACAGTGTATACTGTTGAAACAGGAGGGATGCCGGATGACCAGCTTTTCAGTCACCTTCAGCAACGTGTTGCTCGCGCTGCTGTTTATGCTGCCCGGTTTCCTGATTTGCAAATGCAGAAAAGTCAATCCGGCTCACATGGGTTCCACCAGCGCGATCCTGCTCTATATCTGCAGCCCCTGCATGTTCATCAATGCGCTGCTCGCGCCTGAACCTTCTCCGGATCTG
>Ga0265298_10006507_pt1 | contig 14410 bp, 22 predicted proteins | sample AusTroGonzalo_MG_3_FD_193486 | JGI IMG/M metagenome (GOLD analysis project Ga0265298, IMG submission 193486) | Bovine rumen microbial communities from tropical cattle in Woodstock, Queensland, Australia - Gonzalo_01 | ecosystem: Host-associated > Mammals > Digestive system > Stomach > Rumen ...
TTATTTTTTCATTTGTTTTAAAATATGTTCTTGAATCTCCTCTTCCGTTTTCTTGAACTGCGAGAAGCCGAAACCTGCAAGTATTCCCTTCAGTTCTTCCGTCGTCTTCTCCTTGTGCTCCTCTTCCTTTTCGGGCGCCTTCTGGAAGTCATAGTCGAAGTAGCCCTTGTCTATCAGTATCATCGTGACCAAGTTGCACGAATCCAGGTACCAGTAGCGGAACCATGACCACCAGCAATAGTTGCCGTAGATATGCTTGATCCGCTCGTTATGTCCGCTGGCGTCGAACGCGTTCCCTACTTGTCTTCCTCCTTTGTCCCCAAAGCGTCCGTCTCCAGCATATTCATCACGCTTTCCAGCCGCTCTAGCTGCTGCTTGGCGACTTCGCCAACCGGTCTCATATAAAGCTCGCGTTCCTGCTTTGAGATAGCCCAGTTGGCTTTGAAAAAACCCAAGTCCGCACTGACGACTCCCGCTTCGTTAATCTTGAATGTCGTCTCATTCCCTCTCAACTGCAATAATCTCCACTTCAGCGCCCAGAGACCGGGAACGAACAGCGCCCAGTTCCCAAGCAGGTAGTATGCCGCTTTCTTTGCGTGCAGGGAGTATAACTTCTTCGTTATCTTCTTCCCCTCTTTCTCTGCTACACCCTGCTTTCCCTTCGCCTCTAAAACCTGCGCCTCGAGCTCCAGCATGGCGATGCGCTCCTTCACGGCCTGCGCAATCTGTCGCACGCGATATTTCCGCCGGCCGACCTTTATGACGGTCGGTGCGCCGCTCAGCGTCTCGAATGCGCCGTTGATGAATTGATCTGTTTTGTCACTCATTATAGTGTTCGTTTAATACTTTTTCGAGTTTTTCGCTCCACCCGAGCGGAGAGTTCGTCACCCAGGTCACGCCCCTCATCTTCTCGCGCAACTCGTCTTCCGACAATTCCGTCGAGTTCAGCCCGAGGCGCCATTTGTCCGCCAGGTCCGCCTCTTCTCCGGCGTGATAGGTATTGAAGTAGATGTCTTCGACCACGCAGCTGTCGTGCTCGCAGTCGTATTTCTTGTAGATTTCCAGCAGCTTGTCGCGGTCGTACCAGACCGGCAAGTGGCAGACATAGTTTCTTACGGGGAGACCGGCTGCGACGCAGAGGTTCCGCGTCTTGGCCACATCGCGCTCCCAGGCGTTCGGCGACAGCAGGGACCCGCCCATGTCGTCGTCGATATATTTCAGTCGCTTCACATCCTTCAGCGAGAAGTCGCGCACGGCATACATGTCGTCGCAGGCATAGATGAAGCCTTCCGCTTCGGGATAGAGCCGCAGGACCGTCAGGAATTTATGCACATGGTCCAGATGCGGCAGATAGTTCCCGTCGTCACGATGGATGATGCGCGGACACTCGATGAAGGTGTCAACTCCGACCGGAGCGTAGTCGCCGACGAGGACCAACTCGAAGTCCTCATTGAAGTGCTTGAGCCAGCCGGACACGGCGTAGTCGAGTTCGTGCCCCTGGGCGCCTTCCGCGCAGTATGGAATTATGACGAGAACCTTATTCATATAAATCCTTGTGTTTTTCGAGCCAGGCGGCTTCCGTTTCCTGCGGATTGTAACTGCCGCCACGAAGATGTTCGATATAGTCATCCACGACGATGTGATTCCACCGCAGCCGCTTGTTTGCGCAATCCTCGTAGAAGGATCCGCCAGTATCGTACCATGTCGTAAAATCTCCAGGATAGAGCTTCCAGTTTCGCTTACCGTCGAAATAACGGATGCCGGCCTTCCTCAGCATGGGGACATTGAACCAACAAAGGTACGGCAGCACACGCGGGACAAGCGTCTCGTAGTAGCGCAGATCCTGGAACACCTCGCCGCTGAATGCCCGGCCATAATCCTCGAGGTCGCGGACGTCGCGTTTCAGCAGCGCATCGGCGTCCATTAGGACAAATCCGGACGGAAACACATCCCAGAGATAGTCGATCGTCTTGCAGTGTTTCGCGCTGCCCCAGTCGTTCATCGTCAGTGCAGGGCGGTCTGGATATGCATCTAGCATTTTCTTGAAGTCGATGAGCTTTCCTTTCGTATTGTTTAGGACAAATACGCCCTCCATCGGCTGGAACGGACGGCGGTCGGAATTGTCAAACACGGTCACGCGGCAGCCGGGCGAGTGCTTCCAGACGCTCCGCACCGCCGCTGCCGTCAATTCCGGCGTGTTGAAATGTACGATGGCTACATCCATAAAACAAAGGGCGGGCGAAAGGCCCGCCCCTGCTTAATAAAGGTTGTACTGAGATTACACAGCAGCCTTGTTGCCGTCGATGATGATGGCGGTCTTCAGGTTGGCGGTGTCGAGGTACTCAGCCAGCACATTCAGATGGATGCGCATCAGCTTGTCGCTGTTCGTGAGGTTCGCCGTGATCTTGGCCTTCGGGATCAGGAACAGGCGTTTCATCTCGTCGTTCAGCCAGGCGATAGGACGCGTGACAACTGGGAGGTTGACGCCGAAGCCGGTAGCGGAAATGCCAGTGCCGGAGCCGGTGCCGAAGATCGAGGACATGGCGGATGCGCCAGTGATTGCAGTACCCTTCAGGAAGGTCTGGATCATGGTCTGGGAGGTGGAAGCGAGTTCGCACTCGAAGGCCACTGTGCCGGCGCCGACGGTAGCGGTGATCAGGTCGCCCTGCTCGTCGCGGATCTCGTCGACAGTCACATCGTCACCGGTCCAGTTCGTGGAGTCCTCCACAACCTGGCCGAGGGACTGAGGATTCGCCAGTGACTTGATGGTCGCTGCGCTATAGTCGGTAACCTCATTGAAGATGATCAAGTCACCCTGCCCGACAAACAGGCTCTGGGCGCTTTCAAGGTTGGAAATAGCCATAGTTAAGTCGTGGTATTAGATTTGTTAAATGATTCGGTCGTATGCCACTTCAAATTGAGAGTGGTGATAGAGTAACCCGAAGATTGATTCGGTGTAGTGGGAGTTATAAAGCGCGGCTTATCGTATTCGAAGAAATAATCTCCGATAACTTTCTTTTCGACCTTGTCGTCAATCTGGTGCAGAATCTTTTTGATTCTGTTTTTCTTGACAGACCCGTCGTCATTCATCTTACAGTAGAGGCTCAGCATGATGTTCCCATTGCCGTAATCCGCCTTCAGCCCAAGGCCGTTGACATCGCCGTTGATGTAGACCGTGATAAAGTCGGTCGGCAGTTCGTTGGTCGGGCGCTCCCAGTCGGAATAGACCTTGACCTTTGTGGTGCCGCCCTCTGCGAGGCCGACATCGACGAGACCGTCCAGGAACTGCTGGAGTGCAACATCGGGTTCTATGTCGGTAGGGTGGAACATTACTTTCTCGGTCTGATGATAAGGTTTTTGATTTTCTGCTCAGAAAACACATCTTCCATCGCGGAAATAAAGCTAACCTCCATCTCACGGATAAACCCCTCGTGTTCCGGCATCTGGTCGACTATCTGTGCATATGGTACTCCAATAAATACCTGTGCAACAACTGCGTTCTGCTTTACTCTCGAAGCACGGCCAGACATAAGCCGACCAAACGCGGCGCCGTTTATCAAGGGATAATATTTGGGATCCATTGCAAACTGGTCGTCAGACTTCCCACCGTTCGGCATATAGCGCACACCAACAGTCCTGTTCCCGTCCGCAACCCGCGTTGAGATACTATCATGCAGCGTACCGGTGAACCAAGGATGGTTATGACCGCCCTGCGCCTCACTGGCCACAGTTCTTCCAGATTTTGGGTCAGTAATAAACCGGAGCCTCGAGGTTTGGTCGGCCATCCAGTCCCTATCCTGCTTCTCGAGCCATTCCTCGCAAGCATTCAATAGCATGGTCTCGCCCTGCTTTGTGAACTGATGACCACAGTCCAAGAGGGCCTCACTGAACGCAGAATAAAACTCGTTCCATTTAGCGTTGAATCCTTTGACCTTGGCCATTTCTATTCCCCCTGAGCCTGTTTGATTTCAATCCTGGTGCATTCAATGTTGGAGCGCCAGTCCATGTTTATGTCGCGCACGATCTTTACGACACCTTTGATTTCCCTGCCAGCCTCGGTGTTGATCGTGACTGCGTCATTGATCAGCACCTTCACATTGTTGCCGGGCAGGAAAAGCGTGGGAGCCCTCGTGATGATGGAGCGGGAATATCCCGTTCCGCCTTCTTCGTACAGACAATCGCCTTCGTAGACAGTCTCTCGGCCGATCAGGTTATCCCATTCGTCCTTGGTACCGCCCCGTTCGATAAGGCACTTATCTCTGTACCTAATTGTCATCTGTGACCCCTCCTCATCGGCGTAGCGTTAAACATCTCGTTTCCGGTATCTTCGTCTGCAACTTCAAATCCCCATTTCTTGCGGAGGGCATCTCCCAAGTTCTTGTACCGCGCACGGTCGTCCTTGGTAATGATAAACCCTCCGCGAGAATTGCGGACATCGCCGACTTGTTCAGTAAAGCCGCCGCCGGCGAAAACTCCCAACACCGAATAGTAGACGGTCGAAGACGCATAGTCCAGTCGCATCTGGAACACTTCGTCCTCGTCATGGTCGTCGACATCATCATCGACATCCAGTTTCTCAAGGCCGACCTCAATGGGGCTCCTCGCCGCTCTCGCGACGACATTCTCCTGCAGGTCGAGCCCAGGGACCAAACTACGCAGATATTCTTCGACAGTCATACTCTCTTCGGTTTACTTCGTGTGAAGGATGTACATGTCACGAGGGCGGGTAGGCACGCAGAGGACGGTCAGTTCGGAAACCCAGTCCTGAACCTTGGTGCGGGCGTCGTAGCGGTACTCGATGATACCGTGGCCACCGAAGATGGTAGCGGAAATGGCGCTCGGGTCCGGACGGAGCGGAACCACGTTCTTCTTGATACCAACCTTGCCAGACGGGCGGAACAGGTAGGTGTTCACGTTGAAGGCCTGCAGTTTGTTGCGAACGAGCTTCTTCGTGCTCTTGTCCCAAACCTCGACGCCGCAGACGGTCTTGTTGTAGATCACCTCGTCAGCACCGGAGACACTCTTGAACGCAGCCTTGATGGCGTCGTCAGAAGCGGCAGCAGCAACAGCGGCAGCGGTAGCCTTAGCGGCATCGCTGACACCGGCCGAAATCAGCAGAGCGGGAGCGATAGCGTAGCCGAGAGCGACCTGCCACTTACTGTGCTTCATGTCCTGGAAGAAGGAGGTCTCATTCACCTCAACGGTGACGGAACCGCCGTTCAGCTTGTCCTTGAGGTCGCGGACGCGGGTCTTGACGTCGTTGACAGGATCGGATTCGGAGCCTTCGGAGGTCTTGTCATCGTTCGTGAACCAACGGGCGTCGCTGGTCAGAGTGGTGATGTTCGCAACCGGGATCTGAGCGGAGAACGTGATGTTCTGGATACCACGAGGGTTGTTCGTGTCGGTCAGCGTGACGGATCCCGTAGACTTCATCTGTCCCACCTGGTAAGAGATGGAGCCGATGTGGGCATCCTGAATCTCGGACAGGCCGCCGAAGAGCAGCTTGGCCAGGTAGTTCTTGATGCTTTCGCCAGGGGACTGGTTCATGAAGGTGGCAGCGACATTGAGGTTCTGCAGCACGATCAGTTCCTTGCGATAGTCGTTCTCGCCCAGGATCCAGCGGGCTTTCTGGCGAGGGATCGAACCGGTCAGGGTGTTGAAGCCCTTGGTTCCGATAGGAATCGGCTCGGAGTTGAGGTCGACATAGGTCGCCATGACCTTGATCTGGTCTTCGGCCTCGAGCATTTTGTACTCGAAGTCAATCTGAGGGGTATCCCACTCTTCGAAGCCGATCTCGTTGAGGTTCTGGCTCTCACGACGAGAGAGAACCTGAATGTAATACGCCATAAAGGCGGCGGACGAAGTGATGCCGTTCGAGGCCATCAGCGTGTCCAATCCAAAATACTGGTTCATAGTTCTTACTCGTTTACGAAGGTGATGTTAGTCAGATAGGGCAGATATGCGGCCGGGACGGCAGCGATGCGGTCGGCGAGGACCTGGCCCTTGGTTACGACGGTGCCGGTAGCGCCGACATTGCCGATGTAGACTTCCTCATAGAGGAGACCGGTGGGGTACAGAGGGGCCTTGCTGGAGCCGGCAGCGCTTGCCATGACGAGGATGTCGCCATCGGACAGTGCGCCGAGAGAGTTGGCGGTAATGGTGAAGGTGTACTCACCCTCATGGTCACCCGAGCCGACGGAGGTCACTGCGGGGAGTTTCAGCGCCTTGGCGATGAGGCCATTGGAGCCGATCTTGCCGACGATCATGTCTTTAGCCGGGTCAACTGCGCCGCTAACGGACTTCAGCACAACAGAGGTGCCCTCTGCGGTGACAGCGCCGACAACCTCGAAGGTTTCAAGGATGGTCGCCTCTGCGCCCATCTTCGCGACGTTGACCGGGGTGCCGGCAGGAATCGTGGAGCCCTGCGGATAGCCGTTCAGCGTGCAGCCTGCGGGATAGAGCTCGTCAACAAACAGCCAAGTCGGCACTTTGTTCACGGGGTAGTCCTGCGTGGACTTGTTGAAAGTGTTACCGTAGTTTTTCATAGTTTAAAAGGTTAAGATTTACTTCTTTTCCTCGGGAAGCAAACCTTCGCCCTCCAGATACTTAGCCTGGCCCGAAAAGTCGAAGTCGCCTTCTTTTTTCGGATCCGCATCGAACGGCTTCGTCGCGTCAACGCCGCGCCGTTTGACGGCAGCGTTGAAATACTCAGTCGCCTTTGATGTCAGCTCGTCGGAGGTCATCTTGCTCCCCTTCGCTTCGTTCAGCTCGGTAATGCGGAGCCATGCGTCATCGGCCTCGTCCTTGAACTTCGTGGTCCACTTGTTCGCGTAGAAGGTCTCCTTAGCAACAGTGCTCGCTTCCTTAGCTGAATTCTGCTGTTTGTAAGCATCGAATGAATCCTGGATGGGCTTAACCGCCGCTTCGACCGCATCAGCGACAATCTTGGCGATGTCGGGCTGTTTGCTGGGGTCGGGGTCTGGTTCGTTTTTCTCGTCCTTCTTCTCTTCGGGATGCTTTGCCTTGTAGTCGTCGTGTTCGCGCTGCAGGTCGGTCCGTTTCTGGATCTCCGAGTCGCGCATCTTCTGCAACTCCTTGGCGATCAAGTCCATCGTAGCAAAGTCAGAAATCCCTGCTTCAATGTCCTCATCTTTGGTGACTGTCTCTTCTTTTGCTGAGGCGATCCGGTCCCAAGCCTCGTTGCTCAATCCAAAGCTCTTGTACTTCGTCTTAAGCGCGTCTGCAATTTTCTTTTTCATAGCTAATTTCAGAAAGATTTGCCACAAATATACAAATTTTTCACATAAACAAGAAAAGCGGCACAATAATTGAATATCATGCCGCCATTTTTCTTAATTCTGGATTGACTTTCCCGGAGCTTGGTTTGTCACATTAGCCGGATTGGCCTTCGACTCATCAGCGCCGTCGTCTCCAGTATCAACGCCGTACTTCGCCTTTGCTTTCGCCGGCGCTTCAGCCTTCATCGTGAGTTCATCCTCCCACTCCTTGTTAATAACCTCATAGTCGCCCTTGTACTGCAGGCCGAGCTCATTCATGGCCGCCTTACGGGACAGAACGCGGGCGTACACCTTGTCGAGAACAATCTTCGTCTGCTCCTGCTCATTTTGTGGCACCCATACAGATTGCCAGACCGATGTGCGCAGGTCGGCAAACTTACCTACATCGCCCTCAATCTTTCCGACCAGGCGCTTGAACACCTTTACCATATGGCGGACGGGCTTAACATAGAAAATCCAGCGCTGCTGCGCCCATTCGATTTCCGGGCGGAACAGAATCTTTATGCTCGTGCTGGAGTCCGAGCCTTGCTTGAGGATTTCCGGTTCGATGATGGCTGTCTGCGTGCTGCGGATAATATTATTGTTAAGCTCCTTGAAGTGGATGGTCGCAATGTTACTGGCGTCTGGCGGTGCGGCAAACTTAACATCGCTGTGTGCGAGGCTGTCGGAGCTGCCCTTGATGCCGATCGTCTTGCCGTTTATCTCGCTTGGAGGAAGGTTCGTTACCTTCTCGGCCTTCACGACAAGAATCGGATAGGCCGTGTCCTTCACTTCGTTCGCCACATAAGATGCGGCATTTTCGTGCGCCTCAATCGTTAACTCCGCCGGACCCCAGCTCACATCCGGCACCCAGAAATAGGTAAACTGGCAAAGGTCGTCGCCGACCTGGCTGACAGTCCTGCGAACCAACGTCCATCCATCCTCGCTCCGCTCCGTAAGTTCCGAAGACGCGAACCTTTGACGGAGGAATTCGAAGAGCGTAAGTGCTTTCTCCTCGTTCGGCTTAGCGTGGACCCAGGTCTCAAATTTCTTGTTCGAGATGATATCGCAATATTCCTGGCCGTCGTTCCAGTATTGAATATAGTAGACGGGGTTGCCCTTTTCGTCTTTCTGTGGATAGATAGTGTGCCCCTTCTCGGTGGCGTATACCTCGTACTCGATGTCGCCGTCATCGGTCTGTTTCAGGAGCAAACCGGAGTCACCGGCATGTTCCGCGTAAAACACGGCCTCCGCGTATGCATCGCGCAGGCCGACAGAGTCCATCCACGACAGCAGCGTCTCGTAGGTATCCTGATCCTTCGTTTCGTTGGCCAGTTCGAAACCACCATCTCCAGTGAGGTGCGCAATCTTGTTTCCGCAGATAAACTGCTGCCAGCCGAGCGCAACGGATTCGAGCTCATCATAGCCGACAATGGCCCATTCGTCTTCGCCCTTGTCGTTCTGTTTTCCGGTCTTTTCCCAAATCGGACGGGTAGACATGTACTTTGAGTTGATGGGATGTGCTGCCGGAGAGAGCTCATCCAGAAAGTCGGACGCCGTCAACTCGACAAACGCGTCGGTTGCGGACCGGCCGGGGAGCGGCTTGTAGTTCATCCGGAACACGCCGCTCGCGTTATCCGGATGCACTCTGCGCACCCAGGGCTTCTTCTTGAAGTTAGTTGAAATGTTCATAGTAATCGCGATTATTTATGAAATATACACCCTGGTGCGTCCACCACGGCGATAACTGTTAAAAAGTCCATCATATGCGTCGTCAGGCACCTCTGGCGACGGCTGCTTCTTCGGACGGGCGTCTAGCTCGAATATGGCTCGTAGGCAAATTGAATCCATAAGGTCCGGAGAGTTCTTCTGGTGTGAAGCCTTGTAAAGGTCCTTGCTCTTATAGAAGATGCGCTTGTTCTTTGTCTCAGCAGCGAACAAATCCATCTCTGTGTACAAAATGTCAATGAGCCTCTGCGTCGCCCCCTTGCGCCCGTACTTAATCTTCGTGTCGGGGTCGAGGCTTGTGCTTATCTTTCCTGTCTCAATAAGGACCTTCATCTTTCCGAGAAGCTGAGATCGCACATTAAAATAGAGCTCCATGGTCACCGGGTTTCCGTTTTCATCCAGCTCTTGAATTGCGGCCTTGTTCGCAGTTACCGGGTATCCATTAGTGTAAGACTTCAAATATCCGCCAATGCCGGTCGCATCATAACTAAAATGCTCGACTGGAACATTGTGCTTTTCCAGCATCTTGTCAATCCAATCCACCAACTCCTTTGCATCACCCTTAAACATCTCTATGGCAATAATCCGAAGTCCGCGCCAAATGACCATCGGGCAATTATCGGAGTTTGTGTCGCCACCACTAACATCGAGCGTAGCGAACATTCCGTCCTCCTCGTTGTATATCGGATTCGTAAAGATGTCTCTAATCTGCTGCCTGGAAATTGTCAGTTCAGATTTATCCACGGGCCCGAAGTATCCTTGCTTCAACACCTTGCGCTGCGTGCCGCCCGTCGCGTGCATATTAGCGATAGCGCCGCCGCCGGTCGCGTTCAGCAACTTTAGATTGTCAGCCGCCTCGCCGGTATAGAAATTAAAAGACTTGACAACATCCTCCGGGGTGATGCCGGCCTTAGCCTCCTTCTCCGTGATTGTGATGTTCGCCCTTGCTACGACTTCCGCTTTGGTGTCGCCCCAAATTATTGACTCAGGCTCATCCCCAGCAAGATAGAAGAATCTCTGCTTACCGACCATCTCTGGTTTGACATAATAATCCGATCCGATATAGCCGGCATCCAGGAGCATTTGTGTCGTAAAGTGCTGATGCTCAGGGTTGAAGGAAAGAATCATACATGGCCTCATGCCGGAGGCATCTCTGTTGCGCCCGAACCAGAATGACCACATCTTAAAGGACATGTCCGTTGCCTCGTCTATGGCAATATATGACGCCTGGTTCTTCTTGGCATACTCCTTAAAATCCTGCCATTCGGTGGGATTGTCCGTGTTGAAATTCGAGTGTATCATCAAGACTGACGAGTTCCACTGAGGCCAAGTAAACGCAGGGTAATCGCTGGAAGTGTATTGACAGTCGGCGAAGTTGCCCCACACCTCGACGCCGTCCCTGAAGAGGGAGCCACCCTTCTTCGAGTCCTGGAGTCTGACAGAGATAAAACGCGCAGAATATCCAGGTTTGTCCACGCCGTAGAGTGCCTTTATCATCTGCATATAAGTCTTTCCCATCTGGATGGCTCCAGCAAGGAAAATAACATCAGAATCATCGGCGCAGGCATTTGTCTGGAGACCTCGCTGAGGCGCAAAGTCCTTCTTGTCCCGCAAAATAAAGCCATCGTTTGGACCGCCAACCATCTTGTCATACCCCTTGCTGTCCTTGGTAGGGTCTTTCCGCTCGATATGGTCATACCGAGGTGGAAATGGAGCGTGATCTTGTCGAGGCTTGAACATACACCGCAAATATAATAAAAAAAACAGAGCGCACCATTTCCGATGCGCTCTTTTGTGGCTTCTCAGGGCCTCTGGTATTAAAAAGGCATATCACCGCCAGACGCGGGCTGCTGCTGGCCTTGTGCGGAGAACTCGTAGCAGAGGATGGAACTGTACCATTTACCTTGGTACTCGCGTGAGGACACATCGGCTTTGATATGTACCATCTGTCCAACACGCAGCCGCGAGAACGGTTCCGCCTGGCTCGTGTTTTCGCATGCAATCTTCTGTGTGTAGCGTCCGTCGGGCACCTCAAATGCGACAGTTGCTCTCGCCCAGGGACCTCTCTGCCCGACTCCTGTCTGGAGTGGAAGGACGGCGATGACCTTCCCAGTAAATTCAATCGTCATAATTACTCGTATGTTTTATTCGGTTGTTGATGCAAGTTCAGTGCCAATCTTATTCGGCATATCCAGCATATCTCTATTTTCGTAGTGGATTCCGCTTTCCTCCCCAAAGGCTCGGTACCTACAGTATTGGCACATGTCTTCGCACTCCTGCTCACAGAATACGCGGTAACGACAGTCGGAACATCGTTCTGCTAAAAATCTTTGAGGAGCCACTTCCACCTGCTCTTCGCCGTCAAGCAGCCCTGCCTTGTCAGCCATTTTGAGCACGAATTCAGGGTCTCTTGCATTCTCTATGCCGTCAGCCAAGTCCATTGCGAACTCAACCAGCTTAGTTTTCGCCATTGCCTTTCTCTCTTCCATGGATGCTGACGGCTTTTCCTTCGGCTTTTCTTCCCGCTCGGTCACAGTGTTGCGGTATTCCTCCATGTATCTCTTGACCGGCTCCATCGCAAAGAACTGCTTTACCGCATCCTTTACCGCCGGAGAACTGCGGTTGCCAAGATAGTCCGGACGGATGAAGCGCAGGAACGCCTCGTCACGCGGGCATCCGGACAGGATGTGCCAGTTCAGGCAGTCCATCTCTTCCGGCTTCAGGTCATAGACGCCACGTTTCGGGCGCATCGGTATGGTGGGAATCGGCATGGTGCAAAGATACTATTTTTGTGCGAGATATTCTAATATTATCTGTTTGAACTGTTCGAGGGATCGGCATAGTCGGTAGCAATATCCATGCCTCTCAAGCCGATCTTGAAACGCTATCTGCTCTTTGCTTTGCACCCCAGTTTCCGTCTTAAACTCTACGGCAAGTCCGGCATATTTCCCGCGAGGCATAAATAAGAAAGTATCTGGGGCACCAGCAACTAACCCAAGACTACGGCGAAGCGCTCCGTCTATCGCGCTGGCGCGATTCCCTTCGTTGGGGATATGTATGAAAAGCCCGCGAGTTTCAGGATAATTATTCCAGAGCCAAAGGACTGCCGATGCCTGAATCTTAGCCTCCGGCTGCCTATGCTGGCGCTTCTTTTGCGGCACAATGGTCTCTATTATCATGTCTTTTTCAGGTATTCCCAAACAAATCCACCCGCAGACCCCTTTTCGTTCCTACAGCACCCGGAATCCCCACAAAGTTTTAGTTCCTTCATCTTATTCAAATAGAACTGCTCCTTCGCAAAATCCTGTTCGATGGGATTCCCTTCCTTTAGGCCCATTCTCATTCGATATTTCAGCGCGGTCATCTCGCACCAAAGCGCCGTCGCATCGTCGCCGTAAATGCGCCTGAACATCTCAATAACTTCGACCGAGTAGCTATTATAGTGACTCGGGTGGTTTACTTGTTCACTCATAATTCAAAAAAAATGGCGGGCAGGTACCGGGAGGCATTTCAGCCCTTACCCGCCAGAAGAAATGACTACTTACTATATGAAAAGAGCCTCACTTATATCTGTTTATACCATCCGAGGAAGATTACGCCGCTCTTGGCCTTGCAGTGAAATCCGCGATGTTCTTTTGCTCTCGGTGCGACCCAGTGGCTTCCGTTCCATTGCATCGGGTACTGGAACTCGAGTCCGGTGTCCGGATTCTTGAATACGGCGGTCACCCATTCGCCAGGCTCCGGGTGCTCGTGCCCGTTGTGAAGTTGGATTTTGATCTTCATTCCTCGATTTCGTTTTTTACCATTTCACTATCCGTATCCTCCCATTCCTCCCCGTCGAAGGAAATCCATGTCTTTCCTTCCGCCTTCAAAATGACCGTCTGCGTGACGACCATCCTGGCCTCTCCATTCTCCAGTAGTTCTATCGCTCTATCCCAGTTCATGCAATCTAATGTAATGCCAGGTACGAAGCCCGTATCTGAGTTTCAGCCGTTCAAACCACAAAGACCGTACCGTACTGAACTTCATTCCCCATCTTGATTCGCAAAATCCGTCCATGTTCTCCTCATTTATCTCGGACCATGTTATGATAAACTCCGGCCGGCACACTTTTCCGTCCATCGTGACGAACAGATCGTCAGTCCACGGCTTTGCTGTCTCATAGAACCTCCGCTCTATCGCCTCGTGCGGTACCAGGACCTCCGGAGCAAAATTGCACTCAATCCGATACCTTCCGCCGGTCCTGTCAATCTTCTGCTGCTTTTTCATATACCACCCACAAACATTCTTCGCTACTCACAGCGGCAGGAGCGTTTCCTTCAAGCCTCGCATTTTCCTTCCAGCGCTGTATGCAGCCGGCGATGGTTATGCCGTAACGGATCTGGCTCAGCAGCTCGGCAAGGCCGCCCTTTACCTTCACGATACGGACGACGCGGATCTTGTGCTTTCCGCCGCCGTGGAACCTTATGAAATCGCCCTTCTTTGCCGTTACCCACTCGGAATTATATGAATATCCTATCGGCAGGAGGATGTATCCCATCTGGAAATCCCCCGGCTCCAGGTGCTTTGCCTTAAACACCCGGCTCTTTTTCGGATATTCATCTAATTTTGGCATTGGTCGGCCTTGTCATCTCCCAGATGGCGTATTCGAAATTATCCATTGACGACTCCGGCAGGTTTGCCATTTCCGGCATCGGGTACTGCCTGAACTCGTAGATATACTCCTGGATCATCGAGATAAAGTCGTCCGTGCGCATGTTCTTCATGCTCTGCGGGACCTTATTCGTCCAGCGCTGCTTGTACCTGGACTTGAACAGTGCCAGGGCCGTCTCGTTCGGGTATTCCAGCCATTCCATAACGCCCTGCAGGTAGAACCGCATCGTCATCGGGATGATCATGTATTCAAACCCGGCCGGCTTCCGGATTCCGTCGATATAGGAAAAGCCGAGACTCGAAAGCCTGTTCTCGCGGCACCATCGCAGCAGGTAGAACCGCCATCGCTTCCAGTCGCACTCGTCGTCGGGGAAATCGACGAGGCCGTACCTCCCCTGCTTATACACGGAGTCGACCCAGTCTTGTACGGCGAGATTGTCCTCAACCGAAGCGGCATCCACTACACCCCTCTTGTAACAAAAATCGACGAGTCGTATGATCTCCTTTGCGGATGTCCTGTTGATCGGGCTTTTCATTTTACCTTCAGTTCTCCGTCTTCCGAAACATACCACTGGCCGGACTTGAATTCCGACGGGCTCATCTTTGCGTCAATCATCGCATCGAAGAGGATGACTCTCTTCCGCATTTCGGCGATAGACGCCTCGTAGTCCTTTCTTGCGAAATAAAACACGGAGCCGCGCCATTCCGCCAACGGGCTGTCGGTGTCTGCCATAATGTCATCCCTTTGCGGC
>Ga0265298_10006508_pt1 | contig 14409 bp, 20 predicted proteins | sample AusTroGonzalo_MG_3_FD_193486 | JGI IMG/M metagenome (GOLD analysis project Ga0265298, IMG submission 193486) | Bovine rumen microbial communities from tropical cattle in Woodstock, Queensland, Australia - Gonzalo_01 | ecosystem: Host-associated > Mammals > Digestive system > Stomach > Rumen ...
GGGTCTTCCTTGGGCAGCAGTATCGCGGCCATGCGCACTATCTCCTGCATGATGGCGCCGTAGACGTTGTCGATGTCGCCCGGGCATTTCCCCGCCTTCCTCAGCCTTATCGCCATGGGCAGCACGCCCTCGTAGTCCTCGTACACGTTAAGCATTGTCAGCCTCCCAGTCGATTGATGGTAGGCCGTTCCGTTCCGCGAACCTGTCCAAGGCATCGCAGATGTTCCCTTCCATCTCACGGTGGCTCAGGTCATTACAGTGAAAGCCGTACTCTATGTTGTACTTGATTTCACTGACAAGGTCATTCCATCCTGGCATCTTACTTTCTCCTAGTACTCGCTCATGATGGCCTCTTCCTCGGCACGGGTGAGACCGCTGTGCGTTTCGGCCGCGGTCATCACCGGGTCGACCCTCGTAATCCTGTCGAGGCCTGCAAGCATCAGTGCATCTGCAGGGTCCGGGCTTCGACCTAGCCGGGCGCGAATATTGTCCTTGTCCTCGATAAGCAACCTGCCGTCCTTTGCGAGCATGAAATGGGTGTTCGTGATTTCACGCTTGTATTCCGAAACTATGTCACTGTCGATGAATTCGCTCTCCACGTCCACGCAAAGTCCTTCACGGTGCAGGTCGGCGAGGTGGAAGTAACCGTAGGCCCTGATGTTCGCGAACTTCTTCCTGGCAATTTCCGTAGGCGCCTTCTCGGCGAACGAAATCTGCCTGCACGCGTACTTGTACTGGACATGTTCCATGATGCCGTCGGACCAGGCAAGGTCCATGTTGAGACTGAATATCGGGTACTTCTCGTTGAATCGCTTTATCCACATCGCGACGTCTATGGGGTTGCATATGCCGAACTCGTGGAATGCGACGAGCCTGTTGCCCTTTATCGCGGCAAAGGAATGGGAATCGCGCTGGCCCTTGTGGGCCATGTCCAACCCTGCATACACGCGGTCGTCGCTGAAGTATGCCGGTTCCCTCGGGAATTCCCGCAGGTTTATCAGGCTCGTCGCGTCCTCGCCAAGGATGATTTCGCCGTCGATTTCCTGGCGTCTTAATTTGTCATCAAAGATGTAGCGGTTCATCACCGCCTTCTGCTTCTCTGTCAGGAACGTGTTGTCGCTCTGCTTTGCACGCAGGATACGTATACCGTACTTCTCGTTTTCAGCGAGCATGACCTGCCAAAGGCTCTGCATGTTCGGCGTACTGAATCCGCGTATGCGCGGGTTCACGTCGTTGCCCTGCTTGTCCTTGCCGCGCAAACACGGGGCAAGGGCAGCCATAATTTCTGGCTTGCTGAGACAGAGCTCGTCCAGATAAAGCGTACTACATTCTGTAGCGCCTCTCGCCCCGTCAACATTTTCATACGTACCCACGTACCACTTATTGCCGCACAGTGTGCCTGTCTTATACGTCCCGTTCCAACTCCAATAGTCGAGCAGATTGAACTTCCGCAGGAACGCCTGCAGGTGCACCCAGCCGCCCTTGTACCAGGCGCCGTCATTCTGGCACATGTACAGGATGTTGTTACCCCGCAGAACCTCCATGAGCGCGTCGAGTACGCCTATCCACGTCTTGCCGCAGGAACGGCCAGATATGATGGCTACGAAGTCCTCCTTCGCTTCGAGGAACTCTCGCTGCACCGGGAGTAGCGGGATGTTCAGGTCCATTCCTACTCGGCTTCCTTCTTGTCCGTGAAGGTTATGTTCAGGCTTGGCATCGACACCTTGGCGTCGACGGTAGAGTCGCTCTTGACATTGAGGCGCTGTTCACGTCCTTCGTCGCTCTGTTCCCACTGCAGGCCAACGAGCTTCGTGGCCTTCTCAATCATGTTCAGATACTGTTCGTCCTTCTGCTTCATGGCCTTGAGCAACTCTTGTCTCAAATCCAAATCGTCCGTAAGCGCAGCAAGCATTCTCTGCCTTGCTTCCTTGCGCCTTTTCTTGGCCGCAGCAGCGCTCAGCTGGTACTGTTTTGCGGTTTCCTTGGTGATTGGCCGGCCGATTACTTTCTTGGGCTTCTGCGCAGTTTCCTGTGCGCTAGCGGGGTCCTGTACTGAATCGACAGTCTCGACCTCGTCTACAAAATTTTCAGTGCTCGAATGTTCACTCATTCACACCCCCTCATCCTTATGAGTTCCCTAAGAATTGCAGTTTGTACGTTTAGCGGGTCAGGGTGCCTCAGCACCTCCGGATATTCTCGCTGCAGCACATCCTCGACAGTGGGCGGATTCCCGGAAGCGCTTAGCTTCACCTTGGCAGTCGCCATCTTGTCCTCACCGGAAACTGCCGTGTCGAAGTGAGGCTCCAGAAGGTCGGGCGTCGCCATGTCCTTCTCTGTCTTGACCGATTCCTCGGGCACCTCAATCTCGTTCCCGGTCACGATGTCGAAATATTTCTTTGGCTTTTTCTTCGGTGGCATCATCTTACCTCACCATTAAACTACACCTTTCATGCAGAATTCGTGCAGTAGCGCGTGAAATCCTTGATTTAGCGCGTACTTTCTGCAATTAGCGGGTGACCTGGGGTAGGGGTGCCCAGGTGAAATGTGGCGAAAACGGGGCAGAATCGCCGATTCCCGCTGACCGATACCACGCCATTAGCTAGAATTCGTACAGGATTCGTCCAAAATAGAACTATAAGCTATCAAAAAGCAGGGGCCATAATGCATAAAATATCCTACACCATAGTCAAGAAGAACAAGTACCCGAACGCGCCGTGGTATGTCCGGAAACGCGAGACCGGGGAGAAGCCTGTCGATGTCAACCTCGAGACGACAGACCGGAAGACGGCCGAGACCGAACTCATGAGGGTGAAGGTCGCGGCATCGGAAGGCAGCGCCGACCCTCTCGGTGCCCTCTCAGTTCGCCAGAAATGGGCCAGGGAGCCTGTTTCTAAAGTGGGCGGTACATTGGACGCCTGGGAGTCCTGGATGCGCGTGGAGGGCTTCCGTGAGACATCCATCCTCAAATACCGGAAGGCGGTCAGGATGCTGCTGAACGGGCGTTCCGTTTCCGAACTGACTCCGGACCTGGTCAGGAACATAATGGCCGGCACAATCAACCTCAAGGCGAACACGAGGCGCGGCTATGCCGACTCGCTCCATCGCCTATTCGACTACCTCAAGCGCCCCGACCTTGCCGGGGCCCTGCCCAAAATCAAGACCGAGGTGGGCGACCGTACCGTCTGGACCCGCGACCAGATGGAGGAGATAATCAAGTGCGTGTCCACAAAGACGGCCATACGCACGCTGGAGTTCCGCGAATACCTGTCGATAATGGCCCGCATAGGCTCGCGCCAGGGCGAGACCTACGAGCTCCGGTGGAAGGACCTGGACCAGTCAACCGGCGTCCTCCATTTCCGTGCCGAGACCACCAAGGCGAGGAAGGAAAGGTGGGCCCCTCTCCCTACCGAGCTATGGGCACAGCTGGAGCTCCGCAGGGGGGAGCCCGAGGACAGGATGTTCCCGCACATAGGCAGGGACCAGGGGACCAGATTCGAGGCGCTATCCTATGCCGTCAAGAAGGCGGGGGTTCCCAAGGGCGGACTCCACACATTCCGGCATAGCGTAAGTACAATACTTTATCGGAAGTCCGGCTGCAATATCCAGCTGACCAGCAAGATGCTTGGCCACTCACCGCAGGTAGCTATGCAGTACTATGTCCACGGACAGAGCATAGAGGACATGAGGGAGCTTGTCGAGGACTAGACGTAGTCGCCGACGGACATCGACATCAGGTCTTCGTCAGACTCGCATTCCTGTACAGGGTAATACCACTTCGGGAACATTTCCCGGAGTTGTTCCTCGGTGAACAGCTCCTCGAGCTTTCTCTTGTAGGCATCCCTTTCTTCCTTACACGATTTCAAGTCATAGCATACACCGTCCCTTTCCATCGTAACCATAATCAGGTCGCGTTCGAGCTGTTCAGCCCGGCGGGTTTCAAGTTCCTTCATAGCCGGTCTTACAGTGGATGCCTTGTGGAGCACCTTGGTCGGCGTGTCGTTGATTTTCCACCCGTATATCCTGTAGTAGGAACTGCCCTTCGGACCGATGTCGACGACGGCGTCAATCTCGATTTCCCGGTGTTCCAGGTCTGCAACCGAGGAGATATCCTCGAGCTTCCCGGGTTCGTTGAAGTCCACCCCGAACACTTTCCCGAACTGGTCAAGGATGACACCGTTCACTACGCTTCCGTCCGGCTGTTGAGGGTACACGTACGTGGTCAGGCGGAGGACCTCGTTCTGCTTGCGGTATTCGAACGGGAACTCCGCGGTAAACTCCGCCCTACCGGAGAACTGGTTCCATGCGGCGAGGACAATCTTTCCGTTGAGTTTCTTTCCTCGGATTTTCGTGGGGACTACTCCCCAGTACGGTTTCTTTGACATTTTAATCTCCTTGGTTACATAAATAGGCGAAAAAGACTCGACAAATTATTACTAGGTAGGACCATCCGGGGACATAAATAGGCGAAAAAGACTCGACAAATTATTACTAGGTAGGACCATCCGGGGACATAAATAGGCGAAAAAGACTCGACAAATTTTTACTGGGCTAAGCTAAGCGTTTCGATTTTATATTTATGTCCCTCGAATTTTATAATTATGTCTCTGTAGCCATTTCTTTTCTTTTGACCCAATCTTCCCCGAATACACCACGGTATCTCCCTGGAGGACCCCGGAGATATCGGCGAGAATTGTTTCGAGCGAAACCGACGAAGGACGACCGCGCCTGGCGTTCCCCGGTTCCTTCCTGGGTCTCCCTGTCGATTTACTCCTGTTCCTGTATTCTACCTTGACTAAAGCCTCCCTAGCCTTCTTCATGAACGTGCCCTCGGATACGCCAAGCGACGACAGCTCCGCAAGCAGCGCCTCCTTGGAGTCGAACGTGACCGTACCCTGTGACGTCCGGTTGGCCTCGAGTAGCCTCCTGCACCTGTTGCCGGGAACGTCCATGCACCTGAAGTAGGTACGGGGCCTGCCATCCTTCTTGTTGGTTATCGCGTACCTTATCTGCTGTTCCCACCATTCTTCCCCCATTGTCTCCCAGGTCCGCGCAGTCGAAATCATGTCGCGCTCGATATCTTCCAGGTCGAAGTCGGGGGTTTCCTCGTACGAGCCGGAGGTCTTTATCCTGAATGTACCAACGAGGTCGGAAACTGTGAACGTCTCTAGACCCCTAGCCGAGAGGAACAGGTTGGCTGCCTTCCAGCAGCAGCATAGCGACTTGGCGAAGGCGCTGAGTGTTGCCGAACGCTTGCCTTCCGGAATCTTCTCGATGCCGCCCTTCCTCTTCAGCCATGGCATGAACGCCGTGAAGAACGGGCCGATTTCCCCGCACCTTTCCTCCATGACCCCCATGTCTACCAGGAGCCCGAGGAACAGGCCCGGGTTCAGTGGGACGGCCCTCCTGAATTTCCCGGAGAATGACGTCGTGTCTACATAGCGCGGTTCCGGGTGGTCCCTGGTGACTTCCATGTGCGGAGCGGAGGAACCCGGTACACGAATGCGACATGCCTCCGCTACCGGACAGCCGAACATGGTCTGCCTGTAGGATTTCATCCTCTCGTCGCATATCTTGAGCTCGACATCGATACCCATTATTTTCGAGAGTTCCCGCCAGATTATTCCGGAGACTTCCACTACCTTGTCGGCATACGGTCCTTCCTGGCCGTCGATGCATTCCACCGGCTCAGGTATCTCCACGAATACGTGCCAGTTCCCATCCTTTAGGCTGGTGGAGCGGGTGAACCCGTATTTACCGGGGAATGTCCTGGATAGCGCAAGTTCGAGGTCCCGCGATACAATCTTCGCTCCTTCCGGCATGCCTTCTATATGGTCGCCGTCGATGTCTATCAGGATGAACCGCGACTCCCTGGTGCCGTACCACCTGTTGAACGTCATTCCCTTGGAATGCCAGTACACCAGGGAATCCAGCGTGAACATTGCCGTGCGGAAAGCGGGGTCCTTCGGCATCCTGCCCTGCCCGTCGGCTATGGTCTTGTTGTTTACTCCGGCTTTCTTGTCGTCGTGTGTCCAGTCAACGTACTGGAACTTTTCCGAGTACCCCCCGGCTTCTACCATGCCGGGCATCTGTGGCGCTTCCGCAGGTACCGATACTGTAAGCGTGTTTTCCATGGCGTCCACTCCAATCAAAACAAAAGGCTACCCCCGGGCTCGCTCAAAGGTGGACGGCGGCAAGTCCGGGGGTAACCGTAAATTCTGTTCTTGGGGCGTCCACTCCCGTTTTCTGTTTATACAAATATGGTGAAAATCCCGAAGCGCGGAGGCATGACATGGGCCTCCGTAAGAAATAAATAAGTTCTAGGGCCCGTAGAACTCCCCGGCGTCAGCGTGTATCCTCCGGTGTTCGTACTCCTTCATGAACCGGAGCTCCCACCAGGGCCTGCCCTCGTACAGGCCGGAGTTCACCAGGGTCTTCCTGTCCACGGATTCCCCGGTTACGTGGTGCAGGTGCCACCCGACGAACCCGTCCCGGAGTGCCTCCATGAAACGGGGTACCCTGTGGAGCATCCACTTGCGGCCAATCTTGCGGCCGATTTCCGGGTGCTTCCTGCAGGCGTATTCGGAAAGGTCGCATAGGAGCTTCTCGGAGTATACCGGGAAACTGTCGGGGGTAAACGTGTCTGTATTGAAGAAGACCTGGGGCATCGATATCCTCTCTGGATTTTGATGCCAGGCCGCCTGGACTTACTATGTGGTCAGGACGCTACCGGAGTCGAACCGGCGCGATGACATCAATATAACAATTCCGTAAGTTTTCGGGGATATGTTTACGAAAATTTACTTGACCGACCCAGGATTTTTATGTAGATTGTAAGTACAAACCACACAAACCACACAAAACAAGGAGTAACACCATGACAAAGAAGAACAACAACGCATCCATCCAGAACCGCAACAAGTCCCTCCGTTCCCTCGCCGCCCTCATCAAGAAGACCTTCACGGGCATCTCCGACAAGGACGCCAAGGAATCCGTCGAGTGCATCGTCGTGGTTCGCCAGCACACCATCATCGGACTCGCCAAGGACAAGTGCGAAGGGTACCTGCTCGAGACCTTCGGTGACCTCAACGACGATTCCGTGAGCTTCGAATACGATTCCGACGTGGACCTCGGCCTCCTCTTCAGTTGGGACATGCTCAACTGCAAGGACTTCGTTTTCAAGGCGGAACCCATCGACAAGTGGGAAAAGGGCGATGTAACGGACTTCATCATCGAGACCATGGCCGCCATGGCAGCCCAAGCAATGCTCGAGTGGGGCCGCAAGGTTGAGGCACTGGACCTCATGCACACCGGCATCTGCCCGGACTGCCGCGAAAAGCTCAAGCAGGCAAAGAACTAGGAGGAAACCATGACACCGAAGAAAGGACAGCGCAGGACGGACTTCTATAACCTCGCCGAGCTGAAGGAACGCGGGTGGACCCCAAAGATGGTATCGACCCTCATCGACGTCGAGCCCACGGAGTTCTGGGGAATCTACAAGAACCGTACCCAGAAATGCTACCTGAAGGCCTACATCGAGGACATCGAGAGCACCGACCAATTCAAGGAGATGCTTGAGAAGGCCTTGGCGAGGAAGCAGACCGCCATGGCGTCGGCCGACCGGCGCCGTGACGAACTCGTTGCCGAGTACACCAAAATCGCGAACGACATGAAAGTCCCGGACATCCCGTTGGCACAGTTGCAGGGGGAAGCCGTGCAGCACTGGTATGACCACAAGTGCGACATTGCCTGCTACTATGGTCGCGAGTGTCCGGAATACCCGAACCCAGACGAGAATACGCTCCGTAGGTGGGTCCACAACTATGTCCGCCACGAGCTTACCTACTACGACAACATTCTGGATGAAATACGCGGTAAGGTCGGTGTCGGGGAAGCATACCAGGCAATCCGCGAAATTCTCGACAGGCGAATAGAGCAGATGCTCGCCAAGTAACCAAGGAAGTAAAGAATGAAGAACATACAGTCAACTGAATTCCTCACCGAATCACAGAAGAAAAACCCTGTTCACATGGCAATGATAGGTCTCATCGATTCGTCAATGTCCAGCATTGACAATAGTTGGAAGAACCACTTCACCGCCCTGGCCTGCTCGAAGATGTACAACAACACCATTGGCAGGAACATTGACGTACGCGGGGCGGACGGCGCAAGCGTGTTTGAACAGTCCATTGACTTCACGATTATCATGCGAAACCTCGTGTTAAAGGCTGGACATCCGGTAAACGTGCGGGACTGCGCCCCTTTCTTCTCAAAGTTGCACACTGCGGTCGTAAATTACAACGTACGGTCAGCCAAGAACGAGAAGGGCACAATCGACCAACTGGAAGAACTATCCAACATTGCTATGATGGTACCCACTCCGTATGACGATTGCCAGTATTCTAGGATTTCAAACAAGGCAGTTGAATACCTGATAAGTCTAGGCATTCCGCGCCAGTCCCTAGTAGAAGCGTACATGGAGGAAATGAACCTGAAGGCAAAGGCTAATCCGCGAGGTGTATACGAGGAAATCGTCTACTTTTTCCTCAATGGCTCTCAGAACATAATATATGTTACTGTAAGGAACGGATTCGTTTTCATGTTCAGGAGGGTCAGAAACGTCGAGAAGACCGAATCATACTGCGACATCTCGATTAAGCCCATGCCCCATGTTGACTACGTCCATGGTGAATCCGGCAAGAGAGTCGTGTTATCTACAGATTTCAGTGAAGCAACGAGCATGTTCGACTTTCGTTCGTTCCTGGTAAATCTATGGGCTGCAAAGGCGGCAAATTCATTCGAGTCAGTGCGTGAACCGGACGATACAAGGAAGTCGTTCGGGGCGCTCACGGGGAACGTCAAGCCAGACTTCAGTACATACAACTATGTACAAATCACCCCGCAAGGCGAGCAAGAGTTCGACGAGGCACGTGAACTCATGGCACAGGCCAGGCGCGAGGTATCATACCATAAGACAATCTGGTTCTTCCCGGCATATTACGCGAGACGCGGGACGGACAAGCGTATCGTTCTGTGCCGCGCCTCTATCCACCACCGCAGATGCGCCGAAGTGGCAGCTCCGCAGAAGCCCACCATGTACACGTAGGTATCCCATGCTAGACAAGGTCCCCTATCTAATCGACTGCATCGACTTGGACTCCCCGGATGCAGCCAAGTACATCGAGACGGTGTCCGTACCCGATTCTTGCAGGCACTCCGACGTCCACCATATCGTCCCCGTAGCCTACTACGAGGACGTTCTCGGCGAGACCGTCACCCGTCGCGCGAAGTCCCCCGACATGCACCCGGATAACCTCGTGAGGCTTAGCAAGGGTCACCACCTGAAGGCGCACTACTACCTCTCAAGGTGCGCGTTGCCGTGCATCCTCCCGCAGATGGCGTGCGCATTCAGCAAGATGGTCAAGAACAAGGAATACAGGGACGAGGAATCCGTGCTCGCACTCGTGGATGAGATGGACGCCTACTACGAGAGCCTCATGGAGAACGGCATCCCTATCAAGGACGGGGAGCTTGTGCGCCAGTGCCCCAACTGCACGTCTCGTACGGAATACCTTTCCGGGAAGGAAGTCGGGTATTACGCCAAGTGGAACCGGGAGGGAATTCTGTCCGAGTACAGAAACAACGTGGACGGGACCGGTGCTTCGTTCGAGTACTCGCCGGACTGCTACGGCAACGTGAAGTTCTTCCGCGTGTACACCGGTGACGGCTCGGAGGCAATATTCGATTCCCTTGCCGGTGGCTTCCAGTTCAGACGAGGAACAACCTCACTCATTTCAACCGTAGCCAGGAACATGCCGCGCAGGCTTGTATCCAACGGATGCTACGGGATAGACTCCGAGCTTTCCGGGCTTCCTGTGGAATTCCTTGACTTCATTGTGTCGTTCCGTGGCATCGTCTCGGAGATATTCCCTGCCGTTGCGGAGGAGAAGCTATCTAGGTATGACGACCTGCGCAGGCTTGAGGAAAACGCCCTGAGACACGGCGGGAAACTATCGTTACTTGGCAACCCAACCCCGGTCATGCCCAAGCGTACAAAGCCTTTCAAGGAGGCCGCTGCGGCCTAGTATGTACTGACCACACCAGCCACACCGGAATTTGCTATATTTGGACAAAGGAGGTTTTTGATGAAACCGAATGAAGAATTGCTTTATCTTACAGACCTGCTCCTACAGGCTTCCCGGTGGGAGCGCTCGGAGGGTGAGGTCCTCTCCGGCCTTGAGCTGGAAGTGCAGGACAGGGTCCGCAGGCTAACCGGAGTTAACACCATCGACGAGAACGGTCGCTGTCAATCCGAACCTAAGCCCAGGCCCGAACACGGCCACCCCGGGCAAGTAAGGGTATACACCAACGGGAAATCCAAGTGGTACCCCAGGGAACTCTGCGAGCAGGTCCCGTGTATCAATTCAAAGACAGGCCTTAAATGGCAGTTAAAGGAGGTCACTCATGACGCTTAGACAGGAAATTGCACAGATTCTAGCCGGCGGGCAGCAGATGCACGGCGACGAAATACAGCGTCTCGCTGACAAGTACGGGGTAGATACCCACGAAATAGCCTTCATCTGGGATTGCGCGGAGCAGGGCTATCTAGACGAGGTAAGGGGTCCTGTCATCGACATGGAGGTTGACAATGCCTAGAGAAAAATCTAATATTTCCGGCGTGAAAAGCGTGAAAGTGAACATGAGGCTCCGGGACGACCTACGTCATAAAGTCGATTATTTGATGCTATTCCCAGGTGGATTGACCAAGTGGGTCGAAGAGCAGCTCGACAAGGTCGAAGTCGACGAGGAGCTGTTCAAGAAACTCAACGCGAAACCGTAACCTTCCTAGCTCATGGGCCACCCTCTGCGGGGTGGCCCTTTCCTTATTCTGATTCGTCGATAGTATCGTCGAGAGCGACGATTTCCTCCAGGGAAAGCCCCGGGATGCTCGCGGTGTCGACCAGGACGAGTTCATCGTCGGTGCCCACCACCTTCAGCTTGGTACATAGCGACTTGCACTTGGCGCATGCGTTCCAGCAGAACACCATGGCGGACTCCTTGCAGTCCTGCCACACCACCGGCTTACCGTTGGCCATAACATACCAGCTGTCCTGGCCGTCATGGTGCTCGACCCTTATCTCGTGCTCGAACGGCGCCTTTACCTTGTCAAAGATTTTACGGACAAAAGAAATAAATATGAGCAGGTACACTGCGTTACCTATGGCTTTCATTTGTCTTTCTCCTTTAGTTTGTAGAGCCCGACAGTGCCCCGCCGCTCTTTCCAGATGTGGCCCTCGGGCGGCGGGCCAAACAGCTTCTCGAATTCAATGGACCTTGCTTTCCATTCCTCGTGCCGCTTCCGCTTCTTGTATTCGCGGTTATAAATCTGGGCATGCAGCACCGACTTGTTCTTGATGAGCGAGTCGCGCTCGGCCTGCTTCGTCTCGAACACCCACCTGGCCTGGCCCTGTAGGAGCTTCCGGCGCTCGGCCTTGGTTTCCATATAAAAGAAGAGGTCGTCGTCATGCCCGTACCCGTTGCGCACAAGCCACGGTCCCAGTTCAAGTGGTTCCCCGGTGAGGCCCAGCTCCTTGAATTCGTCGACATAATTATCGTACTCCTGCCGGACCGCCCTGGCCCTGTCGGCCGGGCGCTCGAACGTAGGCTTGTATTGGTACCGGTTGATTCGTTCCTGTTCGCTTACGTATATTGGCAGCCTGTCATTATCCCCGAGACAGAACTTTATCGGCTCGATGTCCTGTATATCATTTGTGCGTTTCAACCGCTTCATGTATTGGTTGACTACGTGGCCAGACACACCGTAGCAACTGCTTATTACGTTGTCCGCAAAATTCAGGGGTTTACCGTCCTTGGTCGTATACGCGTAGGTATGGCGCCTTACTTTGTACTCAATGAAGTGAACTACGGTCGCGTCCCGAATCATGTCGAAGAGTTCGTCGCGGTTCTCCCCGTACAGCCGGTACCATCCATGCGAGCGCATGATGACAGTGGTCGCCATGCTGGCGCATTCAAACAGCTGCTCCATTGCGGGCTTTACTTCCGGTGGTACTAGCTTGAAGCGGGGCATCAGTTTTCTCCGTACAGGTCCTCGTAATAGGTGTCCCAGTCATGGCCGGGCAGACCGTGGTCCTTCGCGAACTTGTCGAGCGCGAAAGAAATTTCACTTATGACCTCGCCATGGGTCATGTCGTTACATTCCAGGCCGTAGGCGAACGCGTGGTGCACCTCCTTGCATAGTTCCTGCCATGCCGTCATCATTTCTTCTTCTGTCATAAAACCTCCTGGTTCTCCCATTAAACTATGACACTTTAAAGGAAAAGGCCCGCCGGTCAGGGCGGGCCTTGGCTTGAATATGGCCGTACTAGGCTGGGGTCACCCATTCAAGGCCGTTTGACGTCACGGTCAGCACCTTGCCAACGTCCGTCGTAGTGTCGTAGGCCGGCACAGGGTTGGTCACGGTGATTGCGCTCGGTGACGTGCCCATGTATGAACCTGTCGTGTAAGTGCCTTCGCCGGTGACATACGAGCCTGGTATAATGCAACTGGCCCTATCTGTGACGTTATTGAACAACGAGCTGCGAGAGTCGTAGAACAGCACAGTCAGGCAGTAGTTACTTGGGTTAGCAAGAACACTGGAAAGTGTTATGGTAGACAGCGATGTGTTGACGTCGTCAAAGTCGTAGTTCACGACGGTGTTTGCGGAAATTGCAGGGCCCTGATAGGACGTGTTTTTCCAGGGTGCCGGAATTTCGCCAAGAACAAGACGCTGGTTAGTGTTGCCACTGTATACCTGAACACCACTCATCGTGTAAGACTCGAGCTCAACAATCGCAGCGTATGCCTTGAAGGAGTTACTGTAATCGTCCCAGTCTTCACGGTAAGAATTTTGAGTCCAGTCATCCGTGTATTGGTACATCGGATATGCCAGGGTAACGTCGATACCGCCATTCTGGATATCGGTGATAATGCCGCTGTCGAGCAAGGACACGTAATTCACCTCGTGCATCATCAGGCCGGCTTGCCACGGCGCCTCGTAGTCCTGCGTATGGGCAGTAAGGTTCTTCGAGACCGTAGATGCCGAAGTAACGGTGATGCCTGTTCCGCCGACTGCGGAAATGGCCCCCTGTTCGGAAATGGCGATACCGTTGCCTGCGCTGTAATTGGAGCCGGCTTCGCCCCATTCGACACCGGTAGCCCCGGCGTTGACCTTGAGGACCTTTCCGGCGTTCCCGGAAATAGAGGGGAGTTCATCGGCCGGCTCGCCCCATTCCACGGCCGGACCGCCCGCGTCGTAGATGGCCGTCAGGACCTTGCCGTTGTCGTTCTCGGTCACCTGGGGCACTTCACCGGAAGCCCCGGCAACTGCGCGTGCCACGGCGTCTGACGTGACGGAGTTGAAGCTGTTGACGGTCGGTACAGCGTCGAGTACCAGGTCGTCTGTGGACACGGGTACAAATTCCTGACCTTCCGCGTTGATAATCTTTCTCATTTGGAGTTCTCCTTTTTTAAATGGCGGGCGCGACCCGCCCTTCACGTCTACAAACTACACGGACTACCGTGGCTTGCCCCAGTCGTCCTTGTTGAAAAGGATGCATCCCGCCGCAAGCAGGCAGACTATGAACACGGCCGTCCCTATCATCGCTGGCCCTCCTTCAGGTCGTGCAGGATATCTAGCGCCGAGTCGAGCTTGGTCGATACCTTGGCCAGTTCAGTATTGAGGACGCTTAATTGCATCTGGTGGTCGTCAAGCCCGGACTTCATGAACTGCATATCCTCCTTGAGCCTGGCATTTTCCCAGGACAATTTCTGCACAGTGTCATGAAGCGCCTGGCTGTCGGCATCGCGTTTGGCACCGACTTCGGCACGGTCCGCTTTAGTCTTCTGGACCTCGGCCCATAGCTTTATTGCTGCTGCGCTATTGGTCAGAAGTAGGACTACCCCGCCAATCAATGCGGCCCAGAGTTCTGGTGTCATATGAACCTCCATGCGTCTATTGCGGCCTTGCAGTGCGGGCAGCAGTCCTGCGCCACGAGCGGCCTACGTGAAATCCTGTTGTAGTCATCGCCGTCGACCACGCGCTCGTTCGGCCGCATGGCCAGGCACCCTACCTGGTGCCCGGCGGGGTTGATGAAGGCGCACAGCGTGAACCCATGGGTGGCCCCGTCCGGATTCTCCTTTTCGTACCCGATGACCTTGTATGGGATTCCGTGCTCCCTGCAGTAGGCTTCCTTCTCCTCGCGCTCTATCTTGTCGACTATAAGGTATTCGTCGAAGTTCTTGGGAGGCTGCTCAAGCCTGTGGAAGGCAGCAACGAGCTTGACGTTCGGCAGGTGCGGCAGGTCGCCAGAGCCGTTTGTCTTGACTAGAGTCCTGTAACCGTTGTCGGAAAGC
>Ga0265298_10006509_pt1 | contig 14406 bp, 10 predicted proteins | sample AusTroGonzalo_MG_3_FD_193486 | JGI IMG/M metagenome (GOLD analysis project Ga0265298, IMG submission 193486) | Bovine rumen microbial communities from tropical cattle in Woodstock, Queensland, Australia - Gonzalo_01 | ecosystem: Host-associated > Mammals > Digestive system > Stomach > Rumen ...
AGTTGAAGGATAACAGGATATATGAGTTCTTTACAATGTTCGTTACCTTTTTCATAGTGTGTATTGGGTTGGTTTTGTTTAGGGCGGAGAGCATCGGGCAGGCATGGGAGTATGTTTGCGGGATGATTCAGTTTGGGACTATTAGAGCGAGTTATCGATTCTTCACGTGGCCAGATACGTGGCCAACTAATTTGTTCATTGTCATTATGTTGGTTGTGGAGTGGATGCAGAGAAGAAAATCGCATGGATTATCAATAGAGAATTACAACAAGATGCTTCGATGGGTATTATATAGTGCCATTGTTATATTGATTGTGTTCGAAGGAGGGCAATCCGTTCCATTTGTATATTTCCAATTCTGATGATATGAGAAAGTTTTTGAAAAAGATAATGATGGCAGCGGTGTTCTTCCCTACACTTGTTGTAGGAATGTATTTTGTATTACATTACATAACTATGAAAACGAACACTTTTGATGAAAACACTGTGTTTGTTTGGGGAGATTCACAGATGTATCTGGATTTTGATGTAGAATTGTTGAGTGAAAAGTTTGAAAAAACGGTTCTGACCTCAGCAACGGGTGGCTCAGGGGTTTATGATTTTTTGGTAAGTGAAAAAAACATTCCTAACAATGCTATGTGTGTGGTATCTTTCCCTGAAGGAGCCTTGCTTAGAAACCCGATTTCAGATTATAATAGAACTGGATTTGAATTGTCATGTTTGCAATTATTGTTTCGGGCAGGCTGTCCTTTGGATGAATGTTTAAGAATTGCAAATTTGAATAGACAAAATGTTCATTATAAGGCTTTTGATAAGAATCATAATTTGTGTCCTTATTCTGATAATATTGTTTATTTAGAGCCACTTGCGGTTTTTTGTGGTATGTTCATTGAAGAAAGGGATTTTTTTATTTGGAAAGCAAAAACATATCATCAAGGAATTTCAAGGCTTTCCAAAAAGCATGTCCAAATGATATTGTTGCAGTTCCCTTTTGAACAACAAGTTGAGGATTGTGCCTGTAATTCCATTAATCGGCATCTTACAGATTCATTGAAGTTTGATTTGATTAAAGAATATGACATGAAACACGATACCATAGTTTTACGTAGCGATAGCCTGCTTATGCACGATTTGTCGCACATGAATGAGGTTGGGGCACGTATGCTTACATGTCGGATTGCAGATAGTCTTCGGAAGGATACGATTAATAATCGCTTTTTTACCGTGGTGATTGAATGAATAGCATTTCTTCTCAGCAATTATTTTGGTGTATTATTTTTTGCAATCCCCCAAAAATTATCATACCTTTGCACCGTGAATTCACAATACGTATTTTATAACAACAATTTATTCGAATAAATTATGCAACCATCTCACATTGAGCACATTGGAATCGCCGTCACGAGCTTGGACGAGTCCATTCCTTTCTTTGAAAAGCTGCTTGGCACCAAGTGCTATGCCATTGAAGAAGTAGCCGACCAAAAAGTGAAGACCGCTTTCTTCCGCTGCGGCCAGACCAAAATCGAACTTTTGGAGCCGACCAGCCCTGAAAGCACCATCGCCGCTTTCATCGAGAAGAACAACGGCAAAGGCGGTATGCACCACATCGCTTTCGCCGTCGAGAACCTTGAAGGCCACCTCGAAGAGGCCAAAGAACTTGGCATCCGCCTCATCGACCAGGCTCCCCGCAAGGGCGCCGAAGGATTGAGCATCGCCTTCCTGCATCCCAAATCGACCTGCAGCGTTTTGACGGAACTTTGCGAGGATAAAAATAAATGCTGAATGATGAATGATGAATGCGGAATATCGCAATGCGCGTTTGGCTTTGCGCTTATTCCGTATTCTGCATTCCGAATTCCGAATTAACAATAAACACACAATATCATGTTAATCGAACAGAAAATACAAGAATTGTTGGAGAAGCGCAATGAGGCTCGTCTCGGTGGCGGCCAGAAGCGCATCGACTCCCAACATGCGAAGGGCAAGATGACGGCCCGTGAGCGCATCGCCATCCTGCTCGACGAAGGCAGCTTCGAAGAGACTGACATGTTCGTGACCCATCGCACCGTCGATTTTGGTCTCGACAAGCAACAGTTCCTCGGCGACGGCGTCGTCACCGGTCATGGTACCATCGACGGCCGCGTCGTTTACGTTTACGCCCAAGATTTCACCGTGTTTGGCGGTGCCTTGAGTGAGACCATGTCGCTGAAAATCTGCAAGGTGATGGACCAAGCCATGAAGGTTGGAGCTCCCGTCATCGGCATCTGCGACTCGGGCGGTGCTCGTATCCAAGAGGGTTCACGCTCCCTCGCCGGTTACGCTGAAATCTTCCAGCGCAACATCAACGCTTCGGGTGTCATCCCGCAGATTTCGGCCATCTTCGGTCCTTGCGCCGGCGGTGCCGTGTATTCTCCCGCCCTCACTGACTTCATCATCATGACCAATGCAGGCAGTTACATGTTCCTCACCGGCCCGAAAGTGGTGAAAACCGTTATCGGTGAAGATGTCAGCACCGACGACCTCGGTGGCGCCCGCATCCACAGCCAAAAGTCGGGCGTGGCCCACTTCGCTGCCGAAAGCGAGGAGGAAGGTCTTGCCATCATCCGCAGACTCATCTCCTTCATGCCGCAAAACAACATGGAGACTGCTCCGCTCGTGGAATGCAACGACCCCATCGACCGCATGGAAGATGCGCTGAACCAAATCATTCCCGACAACCCGAACAAGCCTTACAACGTCGGCGACATCATCACCGCCATCGTTGATAACGGCGACTTCCTCGAAATCCACAAGAACTACGCCAAGAACATTATCGTCGGCTTCGCCCGCTTCGATGGCATGGCCGTCGGTATTGTGGCCAACAACCCGGCCTTCTTCGCTGGCGTGTTGGACTGCGATGCCTCCCGCAAGGGCGCCCGTTTCGTCCGTTTCTGCGACGCCTTCAACATCCCGATTGTGACCTTGGTCGATGTGCCTGGCTTCCTGCCTGGTACGGGTCAAGAGTACAACGGCATCATCGTCCATGGCGCCAAGTTGCTCTACGCTTACGGCGAATCCACCGTGCCGAAGGTGACTGTCACTTTGCGCAAGTCCTACGGTGGTTCCCACCTCGTGATGGGCTGCAAGCAGTTGCGCAACGACGTGAACTACGCTTGGCCGACCGCCGAAATCGCCGTGATGGGTGCCAGCGGTGCCGTTGAGGTGCTTGATGGCAAGAAGATTTCTGAAATCGAGAATCCCGAGGAGCGCGCCGAGTTCGTTGCCAAGAAGGTGGATGAATACACCAAGAAGTTCGCCAACCCCTACGAGGCTGCCAAGTTCGGCTACATTGACGATGTCATCGAGCCGCGCAACACCCGTTTCCGTGTCATCCGTGCCTTGCGCACCCTTGAGACGAAGCGTTTGGCCAATCCCGAGAAGAAACATTCGAACATCCCGCTGTAACCGTTAATACCCTAAAGCAATGAAATTGTTGGACTTAACATTACTGGCAGCACATGAGCCTTGGGTCTACACCAAAGGCTGGATTGTCACCATTGCGGGATTTCTGATCGTCATCATTGCCCTTTTCATCCTTTCGAGCATTTTCCGTGGCGTGGCTTCCTATTTCAAGAAGCAGGATGCCAAGAAAAACGAGGTGAAAGAAATCAAGCCCGTGGCAGCGGTGAAGCCTGCCGTCAAGTTGGCCGAGGGTGAGATTGCCCCCGAGGTGCTGACTGCCATCGGTATGGCCCTTTATCTCTCGACCAACCTCCACGACGAAGAGAGCAATGTCATCACCATCGAAAGAAGGGTAACTTCTTGGAATGATAAGAATTACGGAGTTAGACACTGGAAACGTTAAATTGTACAACTATGAAAAAATTCAAATTCACCATTAGTGGGAAACCATACGAAGTAGAAGTCCAGAACATTGAAGGCAACATCGCCACGGTCAATGTGAATGGCACTGAATATCAAGTGGAAATGGAAGAGCAAGCCGCTCCGGTGATCGCTCCCGTGGCTCGTCCGGCCGCCAAGCCCGCCGCTACGAGTTCGGCTCCTGCCACCCCAAAACCGGCTGCTGCCGCAGGTGGCGCTGGCTACAAGATGGCTGCTCCGCTTCCCGGAACCATCATGCAGATCTTCGTCAAGCAAGGCGATGTCGTGAAGAAGGGCGACAAACTGCTCATGTACGAAGCCATGAAGATGGAAAACAACCTACTGGCCGAGGCTGACGGTACCATCACCGCCATCAACTGCCGTCAGGGCGACAATGTGCTTCAAGGTGATACTTTAATCGTAATCGGATAAGGTCATGTTAGGCAAGAAAAGTATTTACAGAAAGCCTGCGGTCATCATCGGCTCGTTGGTGCTCCTGATGCTGCTGAACCTCGTGGTGGTCAACAACCCGATGTTCGCCAAGAGGGTCGCCGACTTGGGCAAGACCGAACAGGTGAGCGAAATGACCGTTGAGGAAAGCAACGCCCAGTTGGCTGAAATCGCTGACGCGATTGTCGCGGAACAGCAAAAGTCGGCTGAATTGGGTCAGCAAATCGAAAGCCTCAACCAGCGTGTGGCCACGTTGGAGACCCAGTCGTCAAAGAAGGCTCAAGCGGTTGCGAAAGAAGAAGTCAAGGAAATGACCACCAAAGAACGTTTGAGCGAAGGTTTGCATAACTTCTGGTTGCTTACGGGCTTCAGAAACTGCAAGTTGGGCAACATCATCATGATTCTGGTGGGTATCCTCTTCATCTTTTTGGCCATCCGTTTCGAGTTCGAGCCTATGCTGCTCATCCCGATTGGCACAGGTATCATTGTGGGAAATATCCCCTTTTTCCAAGGCTTCGGCGTTACCTTTGCTGATGCCATGGCCAATCTACAAGCGATGGATCCTGCAACACTCAATTTCGATTTGGACACGGCGAAAGCCCTGTTGGTGGCCGTCTTTGGCGACAATCCGGGCGACAAGCACATGGTGCTGAGCGAAGCCATCAAGTCGGTTGAACATCTCAACATGGCTGATTATGGCTTGTCCAATAATGACATTGAAGGTGTGAAAGGCATGATGACCAGCGTGTTCCAAAGCGGCGAACTGAACCTCCAGACGGGTCTTTACCAGAAGGGCAGTGTGTTGAATTACCTGTACTTCGGCGTGACCTCTGGTGTCTATCCGCCCTTGATTTTCTTGGGCATCGGTGCCATGACAGACTTCTCGTCGCTCATCGCCAACCCCAAACTGATGATTCTCGGTGCTGCTGCCCAATTGGGTGTGTTCATCACTTTCATCGGTGCCTTGTATCTCGGCTTCAACCTGCGTGAGGCTGGTGCTATCGGTATCATCGGTGGTGCCGACGGTCCTACCGCCATCTTCCTGTCCTCGCGTCTGGCCAACGGCATGAACGGCACGCGCAACCTCATCGGTCCCATCGCCATTGCGGCTTACTCCTACATGGCTTTGGTGCCCGTGATTCAGCCGCCCATCATCCGCCTGCTGACCACCAAGGAAGAACGCCTCATCAAGATGGGTGCCCCGCGTATGGTTAACAAGACTGAAAAGATTATGTTCCCCATCGTCGGCCTCATCCTGACCACCTTCATCAGCCCCACGGCTCTACCGCTGTTGGGTATGCTGTTCTTCGGTAATATCATTAAGGAGTCGGGCGTGGTGAAGCGTTTGCAGAACACCGCCTCCAACCCGTTGATTGACATCGTCACCATCGTCTTGGGTCTTACTGTGGGTGCCTCAACGCAGGCCTCCGTGTTCTTGACCATGAGTTCCATCGAAATCTTCGTCCTCGGTGCTGCTTCGTTCTGCGTGGCTACTGCTGGCGGTCTGCTGGGTGCCAAATTGATGAACCTCTTCCTGAAGGAGAAGATCAACCCGATGATCGGTGCCGCTGGTGTTTCGGCTGTGCCGGATAGCGCCCGTGTCGTCGAAGTGGAAGGTCAGAAGTACGACCCGTCGAACCACCTGCTCATGCACGCCATGGCCCCGAACGTCTCTGGCGTTATCGGCTCGGCAGTGGCAGCTGGTGTGATGATGTCGTTCCTGATGATGTAATCTACACCTTATTAATATTAATACAGAATCCGCCTCGAGCAATCGGGGCAGATTCTGTGGTTTTTGTAGTTGGCATGGTGGGTTATTTCCTGCCAAAAAGAAAAAATATTGCCAAGTCAAAGAAATCACTTATTTTTGCGGCTTCAAACGATCATTAAATCATCATTCTAAAATTATTCATCATGAAAAAAGTTACACTAATTGTAGTATTGCTCTCGATGATGACCATCAGTGCGAAGGCACAATGGTTCGACTTTTCGAACAACCGCCGTGCCTCGATAGGCCTCAATCTGGGCGTGGTCGGCTACGACCTCACCCCGCAAGGCCTTGACGAAAACATCGCCGATTTTGGTTGGGGCATCAACTTCTCGATCATGGGTCTGTATATGGATTTCATCTACCAAAATCCGCAACACCGCTACGACAGGACGATCACCCAACAATCCTACCCCGACCAAACCGCGCTCACCATCAATGTGGGCTACCAAATCCCCGTGTTGCATTGGTTGTTTTTGACGCCAGTGATTGGCTACAGCAACGAAACTTTTGGTAAAACCCTCGGCAACTCCATCGGAGTGGATTCGGAAAACCACAGGATTTATCACGACTATGTGCGCGAGCGCATCGACAACCATTTCAACTATGGCGTTGGCTTGATGGTCAGGCCTTTCGAATTCCTCGAAATCGGCGCAATGGCCACCAGCCATGCCTTGTACGGCACCATCAGTTTTTCGGGAAATGCAAAATGACCAGACATTGACCCCACAACAAGAATCAAACACATAACGAATCTACCAATTAAAACCTAAGCATCAAGAAGAAATTCAGACTCGTTTTGGTTTGCGCTATCGCTGCTCTTTTCTTGAGCAGCTGACATACCAACATCCGTAGCATGAAAGACCCCCAACCCCTACGTTGAGTACCATGCTGACGACTTCACACTGTCTGACGCGGTGACTGACGGAGCCACCGTCGTCCGTGTGATGGGCATTGACTGGGCACACCCGTTCGGCACCGACATCTATTCGAAGACCACCTATAAGGTGACCGCCCGTTTGGGCAAACTGAAAAAATAATCCTTTGGCTCAGAGCCATTGGACAAATGGAGTAAGAGGGACTGTCCGCAACGGGCAGTCTTTCTTTTTTTGCCCAATTGGGATATTTTGCCGAAAAAAACGTACTTTTGTGCGTTCAAAAATTCAACAAAAATGAAAAGAATCTGTTTACTCATCGTTATCCTATCGGCCTCTTTTATGTTGCAGGCCAACAATGACACCATTCGTCCGCCCCGCTTGAAGGTGGGCGTAGTGCTCGGAGGTGGCGGTGCCAAGGGTGCGTCGCACATCGGCGTGCTGAAATACATTGAGGAGATGGGCATTCCCGTTGATTATGTGGCGGGCACCAGCATGGGTTCCATCATCGGCGGCTTTTACGCCATGGGCTACACCCCCGATGAGCTTACCCAACTCATCTCAGGCATGAATTGGTCGGAATATATCGGCAACAAAATCGACCGCTCCGTGATGTCGAAGGAGGCGCGGCAACGCCATAGCACCTTGGCACTCAATGTGCCGTTTAGCCTCGAAAGCCTGTTTAACGACGACCCCAACGCAAAGTTTATCAGCCAATTGCCGAGCGCGTATGTCAACAATAGTTCGCTCATTAATTTGTTCAACGACCTTTGCGTGGGTTATCAGGAGGAAATGGACTTCAACGACCTGCCCATTCCCTTTGCCTGCGTGGCTACCGACATGATTTCGGGCAAGGAGGTGGTGCTGCGCAGCGGCAGTGTGCCTACCGCCATGCGGGCCAGTATGGCCATTCCGGGCGTGTTTTCGCCTGTCCCTTTGGGTAATATGGTGCTCGTCGACGGCGGCTTGGTGAACAACTTCCCCGCCGACGTGCTTCGCGACATGGGCGCCGACATCATCATTGGCGTTGAGGTTACCTCGACGAAGGACGTCACCGCCAACGACTTGAGGTCGTTGCCGCAGGTGTTTGCCCGTCTGCTCACCAACACCACGAGCGCAAAGCGTGTGGAGAACCGCGAGCTGTGCAATGTGCACATCATCCCCGACATCAGCGGTTTCGGTATGCTCAGTTTCACGCCCGAGGCCATTGACACCTTGGTAGGCCGTGGCTACAAGCGGGCCAGCCATTTTCACGACAAACTTCTGGCCATCAAGCAGGCCGTGGACGCTTCAGCGGGCAAGCCTGTGAGTAAGACGCTTCGTGCGCCCCATGCCAAGAACCTCGCCACCGATGCCGTGCTCGTTCGCGCCATCACCATCAACAATGTTTCCGACAAACAGAGCCGCTGGCTCATCCGCAAGGGCGGATTGAAGGTGGGGAAATGGTATACGCAGCAAGACATCGAACATGCCATGAAAGTCTATCGCGGCACCAATTGCTTCGACGAAATCACCTATCAAGTCAAGGAGAGCGATTCAATCCATCTGAACAACCGCCTTTCCGATGTCTATGACTTGAACGTCAACGTGAAGCCGGCCCAGCCTCATGTGATGGGCTTGGGCGTGCGCTACGACACCGAGGAAGGTGCCGCCCTGATGCTCAATATCGGCTTGGGCGAAAAGAGGTTTGGAGGCTCAAAGCTCAATATCAACACCAAACTCAGCTACAACCCCGAGGTGAACATCACCTATACTTATTCGGTGCCGTCGTTGGCCAATTTCAGTTTGGCTTACGATTACAGGAACGAGCATTTCAGGACCACGGACATATATGCGGATAATTTGGTCAACCTGCATTATAGACAGCAAAAGGTGAGTGCTTACATCTCGCAATTTCATCTGCTCAACTTGAGTACAACAGTAGGCGCATCGTACACAAGCACCACTTTCGACAACGCTTCTATGGAAGGCAGTTCCTTGGATTCCCTTTGGTTTGTGCCCAATAGGTTTCTTGCCCCATTCGTCAACCTCAAATATGACAATTTGGATGATGCCTATTTTGCCAAGCGCGGCCTAAATGTCAGTCTAAATACTCAATATTTTTGGGATCCCAAGAATGGTGATAACAACAATTTCGATTTTGACTATGCCTTGCAATGGTACATTACGCCCATGAAAGGACGGCTTACCTTCATTCCGCAGGTGTACGGCCGATACTTCCATAAAGAAACCTACTTGTTTAACCTGAGAAACAAGTGCGGTGGTGAGATTGAAGGACGCCATTTCGAGAACCAGTTGCCTTTTATCGGCATTTCTTATTTGGAAACGTTCGGTACAGACCCCGGTTTCGTCACGGTGGCCCGTTGCGACTTGCGCTACAATTTCTACGGAAAGCACTATCTGACGGCTATGTACAACGCCTTGCTGAGGCCACACATGTACACTTACAATGGAGTTGGGTTAAAATACGCCTTCAATAGCCTTTTGGGTCCCATCTCATTGACGGCACAATGGACCGACCTCTATAAAAGTCATTTCAGTGTGTATTTTTCGTTCGGCTACACGTTCTGAACCCCATTGGCCTGCATGAATCGGCGGATTTCGTCGGCGTGCCGTCCACGGATGATGATGTGGTGGTTGCCGATGCTATGTTGCAGCAGGTAGGGCTTCAGGTTCACGTTGAGCGTGACTTGCGTGCGGCAGAAATGGTCGCTGTAGGGCGTTTCGACGGCTTGCGCCTCGGCGACGAAATAACGGTCCAACTGCGGGCCACCCCATTTAAACAAGGTGTAGTCGGCCAAAGGCAGCAAACCTTGTACAGCCACACCGATGCCCGACTCGAAATGCGAGCGTAGGCGAATTTCGTCGCACATCGTCAGTGGGATGGTGCAATGCGCCAACATGGAACTCTTGTCGGTGAGTTGCGATGGGTTGGCCATGAAAGCCGTTTCGCCACAAATCCGCTTGGCCAAAAACATGCTCATCAGCGTTTGCATGTCGCCTTCGCAGCCGGCCACGATGCCTTCATCGTTGAGCAGGGCCAAGGCGAGGCAACTTGTTGTGCCGCAAGTCTTCACGATGTCGAAGCAGCGGATGGTGAAAGCATCCAAACGTTCTTCCTGACAAATCTTTTTGATGGCAAGATAAGCCTTGGCGGCCTCTACCATGTCAGCACAAGTCGGTTCCTTGACGGCCTTGGCGCGTTTCACCATGGTTTGTGCCAACTTTGCGGCCTCGTTTTGTGGTATGGTCTTGATGCCTTCGATGAGGCGTTGCAAATCAATGTCAACGGTTTCGATGCCATAACGTTGCAAGAGAAAATCACGGTCAACGCTGCTGGCGATGAGCCAGTCGGAGGGCTGGCCGAACAATCCGATTCGTCCCCGTAGAGACGTTGCGCGCAACGTCTGTACAATTTCATCATTCGTGCCATGCACAATGCGGCCTTCCATGCCGTTGTTGCCGAGGTAGGTCAGGATTTCCAAGGCGGCGGCCAAGGAATTGTTGCGTCCGTCGGCAATCATCGTGACGGTTTTCGGGTGCGATGGGGCGCACATCATTTCCACGTCCATGGACGACCAAATGCGTTTGAACAGGTTTTCCACGCCGCCGGTGGCAATCATTACGGCATCGGGCAACGTTTGTAGAGACGCACGGCCGTGCGTCTCTACCGATTCGTCACCGATGATATGAATTTCTGCACGGCAATCGTTTTCCAGCCTATGAATCAGGTCGGCATATTCGTTTCGGACGAAATCGTCGTTCTGGAAAGAGGAACGAAGGATAATTATTTTCATGGTTCTTTATTTTGGCCAATGGCTCATGGCCTATGACAATGGCCGCCTCAACGATTGTAAAAGCGGCCATTGTCATAAACCAGAGGCCATAGTAAATTAATGTCTCACCACAAACCGTAAGGTCTTTTCTCCAGCCTTAACCACATAAACACCATTCCCGTAACCAGCCGTGTTGATGCGGAGTTCGCTGCCGTTGGCCACGAATTCGCCCACCTTTTGGCCGAGAGTGTTATAGACACGCACCGTGCCGAGGTCTTCGCCCTTCAAGGTCACGAAATCGTTGGCGGGGTTGGGGAAGAGTGTGGCCGAAGTCTCGTTTTCATCCACAGACCAAGTGTCGTCAACCATAACCGTGAAATGAGCATCGGGCAGGTTGCTTGTAATGGTGACAAGGTCGGGGACGACGGCCCTCTTGCCGACTACTTCGCAAAGAATGCCTAACTCAACGGCTCCGCCTTGTGGAATGGTAAATTCCATCGGGAAATAACATGAGAACATCTCTTGTCCATCCAAAGTGAAGCCTAACTCATATCTCTCATCACAAATGCTCGTGATTGTAGCATCTTCAGCGGTGTTGTTGTAAATGGTAATCCAAGTTAATTCGCCCCAGTTCAAATTTACAGTGTTGGTGCTGAAAGTCAGCGTTTCTTCAAATGGGCACTCATATTGCTCATAACCTTCTGTGTTCATAGCATTAATAATGTATTCCAGCGTAGGTGGATAGATGTCACGGTTGGCAAAGGTGTGGTCGGGACGGATGAGCATGATGGTGGGATAGTAGCCTACGGGGATGGCTTGGGCGATGTCGTTGCCGCCACCCGTGCGGCTGATGGTGGGATATTGTACACCGAACCTATCAACCCAAGCTTGGCAAGCCTCGTCGTATGCGTTCGGGCAGATTTCCATGAAAAACACATCGTGCATGTTGCAGCCGTAGAGTCGGTAGGCTTCAAGCATGTCGGGCATGGCGGCCTCGCTGAATTCGTCACCCGAGAGGAAGAAGTTGATGAGCACAGCCTGACCCGCATCAAGGATTTCGTAAAGGTGGATGGTGTTGCCATTGATGTCGGTGGCGGTGAAGTCGGGCATGATTTCGGTACTTCCGCCAGGGGTAGTAGTGACAGGCTCTTGGACGACATCGCCAAGGTTGCCGTCAATGTCGGCGGGCACGGCGTAAATCATGTATTCCGTGTTGGGAGTCAGGTCATTGAAGGTATTGGAAATGGTGCCCGAGCTGGGGATGCCGTAGTTACAAAGGTAGTTGGGGAGGTCGAGGCCGGCGATAGCCATCCATTCCTGAATTTCGGCTTCGGTAGCCATCGTATAGGCGTAGGAAGCGCAATCTTCGTTGGGCGTGAAAGTAGCCGTGACTTCGGTCTCCAACACTTGGTCGATGGTGATGGTCACTTGCGGGTCGTAAGTCGTGCCATTGCAGTCGTGCTGTTGCAGACCTTGGGCTTCCAAAGCGCTGATGACGGCTTGGGCGTTGTTGATGGGCCATAGGTCTTGGATGACGATTTGCCTGTTGGGGGCGATGAGGATGACGGTGGGGTAGGCCCCGACTTGATATTGGTTGCAAATGCTTGTTCCGCCAGCCACACCGCTGATAGTGGGATATTCCACACCGTAGGTGTTCACCCAGTTGAGGCAAGCTGCTTCGGTGTCGCCAGTGGCGATTTCCATGTAGAACACATCATGTTGGTTGCAGCCCATGGCATAATAGGATTCGACAATCTTCGGGGTAGCCTGCTGACAGGGGCCGCAGGTGGTGAAGAAGAAGTCGATGAGCACGTATTGTCCGCCATCGAGGATGTCGAACAGGTGAACTTCGGTGCCGTGGACGTCAGTAGCCGTGAAATCAACGGCTGTCGTGAGAGGGCATTGCGCTTTCAGGCCGAAACCGATGGCCAGCGCGAGGATTAAGGTAACAATCTTTTTCATAGATGATTAATTTAATTGGTTTGATGGGGCAAAGATAATGAATTTTGAACAAAACCAAATAGATTTCGCAATATTTTGAGATTCCTTTCGGGAATGGAGTAGAGCCATAGGGTTATACGCGGCGGTTGGAAGTGCTACGAGTTAGTAACCAGCTCATACCGCCGCAGTTCACAAAACAAAAACTACTCCATTCCCCGAAGGGGAAACTCTAATTATCTCGATAATCCTTCTTTTTCTCATACTTCAAGTCCTTCAAGGCTTGCGATTTCACGTTGATGGTGAAGTTCCAGCTCTTGTAGCCGCCGATGGGAATCCAGTTGAAGCGCATCTCCCAGCAGTGCAGATCGCGGTAGACGCTGATGTTGGTGTAAGTGATGTTGTTGTTGACGAAGTCCCAACCGGTTGAGAAGGTGACCTTCCATTTGGGCGTGATGTTGATGTTGCCGTTGAGGCCGAGCGTGTGCACATGGGTGTTGGTGGCGATGCCCATGAAGGAAGCATAAGCTATTGAAGTCGTGTAAGTTAAATTATAGCTGAGCGAAATCGACCAAGGGGTGGTCCAGTCGATGTAGGCGTTGGGATTGCCCAAGATTTCATTCAGCTCGTCGGGGTCGAACATGCCGGATTGTCGGGCGTTCTCGTTGATTTCGTCGCGCAGTTCCTGACTGCCTTTCTTGCCTTGCAGCTTTTTGAGGTCGTTTTGGCTGAAGCTGTAGCTCATGCTGAATTTCCACGACGAGCCGGTCTTGCGGAACAGCCGCTTGTTGTCGATGATTTCAAATCGGTTGATGCGGCGGCCTAACGAGTCGGCGGCGTAAGGGTCCCACGTGCTGCTGTAGTTGATGTCCAATTTTTTGAACAGTTTGGTGCGTCCGCTCATCGCAACAGGGGAGAATTTAACGGAGTCTTTGGTAATGTCGTAGTTTCCGGAAATGGTGAACGACTCCAAAATGGGTACTTTTTTGAGTCCCGTGATGGTGTCTTCACTCGATGGCACCTTGATTTCCAAGTTGTTGCTGATGTTGTAGGTGAGCAAGCCTTGTTGGTTTTGCGAAGGCGTGCCATAAAGGGCGCCAGGGAACTTGTTGTAGGTCTTTTGCTCGCCGTTGCCGTCGATGTAGTAACCGTAGACACCCCATTTCGGGTCGCCGAAGTTGGGGCGGTAGGAGAGGCCAATCTCAGGGGTGATGACGTGCCTGATGGCTCGGATGGGACCTCGGCTGAAATGCTTCATGCCGTAGATTTTGGTGGTGATTTTGCTGGTCGCGTTGAAGTCCACCAGATTGTAGAAACCGTGGATGGTGTCGATTTGCAGGTGTCCCGTCGAGTCGGTGTCGTGAATCCATTGCTGTTCGGTGTGGCGGAAATACATGTAGTCGTTCAATCCCACGCTATTGGTCCACGCGAAATGCTTCAGCAGCTTGATGGTCGCGCTGATGGGAACGGTATGCCTGACACCCATTTGGGCATAGTTGCGGAAAAATCTGCCCGACCAGTCGCCGAAGTCGTCGGCGAAACCTTTGAACAGCACCGTGTCGACTTCGTTGATGTACATCTTCCCGTTCATCGTGTAGCCCATGCTGAGGCTTTGGTACCAGCGTTTCTTGCCCGCCTTGCCCACTTTTTGCAGTGGATAGAACGTGTTGACAGTGAGCGTAATTTCGGGCAGCGAGGCGGTCGTCTGTCGCGTCAGCGTGTTTTGGCTGTGGCTGGC
>Ga0265298_10006510_pt1 | contig 14405 bp, 9 predicted proteins | sample AusTroGonzalo_MG_3_FD_193486 | JGI IMG/M metagenome (GOLD analysis project Ga0265298, IMG submission 193486) | Bovine rumen microbial communities from tropical cattle in Woodstock, Queensland, Australia - Gonzalo_01 | ecosystem: Host-associated > Mammals > Digestive system > Stomach > Rumen ...
CTTTTCAGGTTTTCCCGTTGCTGCTTGTCGCGTATCTCACCCCGGCTCTCGAACATATCCAGTACGGCGTCCAGCTCGTCCGCCTTGCGCACGTTGGCAAATATCTCATGGCATAGCGTACCTTCCTCCATCCGCGCCACACGCCGGTAGGCCTCATCGCCGTAATCGGTATAAAGCGCACCTTCCTGCGACTGCACAAAACGCACCTGGTCGCTATTCGCCCATAGTTCAGCGGTCGTGGCCGGCGTGCCGGTGAACGAGAATGGTTTGGAGGCGTGCCGGGTGCTTGTCTGGTCGGCTTTTTGTGCTTGAGCAATAACCGGCGTACCGGCTTCGTACTCGTCTGCCTGCAGATAATCCATGATATAACGTCCCACATGGTTGCAGGTGCCCATCTTGCCGTCTTTGTTGACGGGGTACATCGTGGAGACAAACAGATTGTCCTCGGCACGCGTCAGTGCCACGTAGAGCATATTGAGATTGTCTATGCGCATGTTCAGGTGCTCGTCGTCATAGGCCTCGCTGTAGGCGGAGTTCGCCATCTCGGGACCGTCCTGCACGGGCACGTAGTCCATAGCGTCCGCTTCGGCTTCATCCGCCACGCGGCACCATATTTTCTGCGGATGCCTGCCCGCCTCTTTCGTCCATGTGCAGAAAGGCACGAACAGCGTCTGCGCCTGAAGTCCCTTGCTGGCATGCACCGTCAGGATGCGGATGGCGTCGCCGGACGTAGCGGGAATAGGCTTGGTATGCATGGTATCGTCCCAATACCGCAGGAACTCATCGATATTACTGCCATAGGCACTCACGTATGCCCGGGTGCGGTCCAGCAGGTTGTTGACATAAGCCGTTTCCGTGCCTGTATATTGTCCGTCGGCATCGGCGATGAGCAGCCGCACCAGTTCGCTTACGGCTTCGTAGAGCGGCGTAGCGGCTGTGACGCGTTCGCGTATTTGCCCGATGACATCGGCCTTTCCGGTTGTCATCTCCACATATTTGGCCGCCACGTCATCCGCCTGCGCCACACAGCGCAGACCGGCTATGATTGTTCCTACCGCCTGCGACGCCTCCAGCGTGAAACTGTCAGCCGACACGATATGCGCCTGCGACAGCCGTGGATAAACGGATGCGTCTGCCTCCTGTTTCAAATCACATATCAGCGCCGCCTCTTTCTTCTCACGCACCAGCACCATCATGTCGGACGGCCGTACGCCTTGCGCCAGCAGTTCCTCCATGCGGTCGAACATGTCCTGCGCCAGCTCTTCCTTCGTTCCTTTCGGGAACGCCTTGAAGCGCACATAGCCGCATTTTTTCTTGTTCGATTGGTAGTAGTCGTTCAGATTCGTGCCGTCGAAGCCTTCGCTGTAGATGCGCTGCACCAGTTGATGCTCGGTTTCATCGGCTGTTTTGTATTGGTCTATGATATGGCGGAAGAGGGAGAGGTTGAACCGCACCACCTCTTCGCTGCTTCGGAAATTGCGGGTAAGGGACGTGAAGGACGGATTTGTCTGCGGATAGTTGAGTTCGTCCATGATATGCCAGTCGCCGTTGCGCCAGCGGTAGATGGACTGCTTGATATCTCCAACGATGAGCAGGGTGTTGCCTGCCCCGGCCAGCACGTCTTGCAGTAGCTGGCGGATGACGCTCCACTGCAATTGGCTCGTGTCCTGAAACTCATCCATCAGCACATGGCGGTAGCGGATGCCGGCTTTCTCCAATATGAAATCGGCGTCTCCTTCGCGCAGGGCTTTGGTGAGCGTGCTTGCCGTCTTGGCGAGCAGCGCGCAGTTGGCTTCGGCCAGGTTTCGCTGGATAAGCGCTTGAAGTGAAGCCATCAACTCCATATCTCGGCTGAATCGGATGGTCAGTTGCAGGGTGTTGTATCGGCGTGCCAGACGGGATGCAATCTCCGTGGCTTCCGCCATCTCCTCGGCATTGCAGAACTTGTCCGCCACCCCGCGGAAGCGGTCTGCCGCCGTCACTTTGTGCGGGTCATTCACGCTGCGCATCAGACGCTCGTAGGCCGCTTTCGTATAGCGGTTATATCCTTCCGGCTGGCATCGCTGCAGCAAGGTACGCAGGGCCACTACATCCGCATCATCGCGCCATCGGGCCTCTATCGCTTCGCGGCGACGGGCGATAGACGCGGCGTCGAATAGGATCTGTCCGTCGGCATCAAGCATCTGCACCGATTCGTTGTACAACTCTTTCGCCATCTCGCACAGACTCTTGCGCACATCCCACTGGCTCTCCTGGTCCAGTTTCAACTGCATGTAATCTTCCAAGATAGTGCGGTCCGCCGCCGTCAGTTCGGTAGTCAGCAACTGGTCCACCGCCTGCTGGATGATATGGTCGATATCCAGCTCGGTGCTTAGTCCTGCACTCAGGCGCAGCACACCTGCCAGACCGCCGAGCAGCGTCTGGAGAAACGAGTCAATCGTCTGCACCTGCATGTTGTCGTAATCGAGCAGCATCTGCCGGAAACAGATGCCGGCACGCTTTGCTAACAACTCGTCCGGCGCTTGCGCGTCGCGCAGCATGAACGAACGGGCATAACCCAGAAAATCCTGCTCACCACCTTGCGAGATGCTGTACAGATATCCCATGATACGCTCGCTCATCTCCGCCGTGGCTTTGTTGGTGAACGTAATGGCTAAAATAGACCGATAGTCCTCGCCCGACAGGAGCAGACCCACGTAATATGCCGCCAGCGTATAGGTCTTACCCGTACCGGCCGACGCACGGCAAACGGTCACAGGACGATGTATGTCTATCAGTTGCTTCATAACCGAGTGCAAAGATACAAAATAAAATCCATATATACAAGTATAATATGATTTTTTTTAAAAAAAGGCCGGTGAACTTGTATAAATCAAAAAAAAGTCGTATCTTTGCAGCCAAAATCAAGAGATATGAAACAAATACGAATTTTTCTTATGGCAGTTATTGCGTTAACGAGCGCAGCATGCGCCAAACAGGAGACGGAGAAAGCGCCTGTGACCAAACCGCAAATAACGATTGAAGGCGGACGTCTGACGCCCGAAGGCCTGTGGGCAATGGGCCGTATCGGCAGTGTGAAAAGTGATATCGAGACCGGCGAGGTCGCCTATACCGTCAGTTACTACAGCGTGGAGGAGAACCGCTCCACCACCTGGATCCGCGTATGTAATCCGTTTGAGAACATGCACGTGGACGATGAGTTCGTGGGCTACGAACCGGCGTGGTTCGGCTGCAGCGGATGGTTGGCTTACCTCAAAGGCGGCAAGCTCTATCTGCGCCGTGACAAAGAGGAAATAGAGGTGCAGGGTGCAGATGAAATCGAGGGTTTTCTGCTCTCCCCGATGCGCGACAAGATTATCCTCATCAAGCAAGTCAAGACCGTTCAGCAGACCGTGGACAAGTATCCGGACCTGCCGCTGGCGACCGGCCACATGCATGAGGACCTGATGTACAAGCACTGGGACGAATGGGTGGAGACGGCTCCGCAGCCGTTCATCTACGACCTCCAACTGACGTTCTACGGCGAGGGCGAGCGTATCAAGTCCGCTTCTGTCAAAGAAGGCAGGAACATCCTGGAGGGTACGCCGTATGAATGTCCGATGAAACCGTTCGGCGGCGTGGAGCAGCTGGCGTGGAACCCGAACAATCAGGAGATTGCCTATACCTGCCGCAAGAAGACGGGACTTGATTATGCCGTGTCCACCGACAGCGATATCTATCTCTATGACCTCGCTACGGGCCGGCACAAGAACATCACCAAGGACAACAAAGGCTATGACACCAACCCGAGCTATTCGCCGGACGGCGAGTGGATAGCATGGCTGTCCATGGAGCGCGACGGCTATGAGAGCGACGAGAACCGTCTGGCGGTGATGAACATGGAGACCGGCGAGAGACGCTATCTCGTGTCCGGCTTCGGTCAGGCTGTCAGCGAATTTGCCTGGTACAACAACGCTACCCTGCTCTACACCGATGTATGGTCGGGAACGACGGACCTCTATCTGGCTACCGTGAACGGTGACCTCGAGCGCACGACCGAAGGTCAGTACGACCTGACGCTGGGCGATGTATGCGACCGCTACGTCTATCTGCTGGGCCACTCCATGCGCCAGGCGAACGAGATATACTGCATGGATATGGAGGAGTATCTCACCGACCCGACGCGCGAGCTCGGTCCGCGGGGCATTGACTGGGAGCAGCCGCATACGGCGATGGAGAAAGAGATTCCGCAGCTGACCCACGAGAACGACAATATATACAACCAGATCGAGCGCTCGACCGTTGTGCCGCGCTGGCAGAAGACGACCGACGGCAAGGACATGCTGACGTGGATCATCTATCCGCCGCATTTCGATCCGAGCAAGAAATATCCGACCATCCTCTATTGCGAAGGCGGTCCGCAAAGTCCGGTGAGCCAGTTCTGGTCCTTCCGCTGGAATTTCATGATGATGTCTGCCGGCGATTATATCATCGTAGCGCCGAACAGACGCGGTCTGCCCGGCTTCGGTAAGGCGTGGAACGAGCAGATCAGCGGTGACTACGGAGGCCAGTGCATGAAAGACTACCTGACCGCCATCGATGAGTTCTGCACCGAGCCGTATGTGGACAAAGACCACCTTGGTTGCGTGGGTGCTTCCTTCGGCGGATTCAGCGTCTATTGGCTGGCTGGACACCACGACGGACGATTCAAAGCCTTCATCGCGCACGACGGCATATTCAACCTTGAGATGCAGTACCTCGAGACCGAAGAGAAATGGTTCGCCAACTGGGACATGGGTGGTGCGTACTGGGACAAGAACAACGAAATCGCACAGCGCACTTTTGCCAACAGTCCGCATAAGTTCGTCGATAAATGGGACACGCCTATCCTCTGCATCCACGGCGAGAAAGACTACCGCATCCTGGCTAACCAGGCAATGGCTGCTTTCGATGCCGCCAAGATGCGCGGCGTGCCGGCGGAACTGCTCATTTTCCCCGATGAAAACCACTGGGTACTCAAACCGCAGAACGGCATCCTCTGGCAACGCGAGTTCCGCAATTGGTTGGATAGATGGCTGAAGGACTGATGCTATGAAATATTTTTACGATTATCGCATCAAATACCAGGAGGTGGACGGCCGGAAGAAACTGCGGCTGTTCAACTTGGAGAACTACCTGCTGGAGGTAGCAGGCACGGTGGCGGACGAACTGGATTTCGGTATCGCCAAACTGCATCCGATGGGGCTGACATGGATCTTGACGCGCCTGTCGGTGGAGATGTACGAAATGCCGACCCATTGCGAACATGTGTGGTTCGAGACTTGGATAGAGAGCAACGCCCACATGCTCAGCACCCGTGATTTCCGCATCTATACGGACGCCGGCGAGGGTGAGAAACGCCTCATCGGCCAATGCAAGTCCGTTTGGGCGGTGCTGGACCTCACCAAACGGGAGATCGTCAATATCTTCGATACGCCTATGTTCGCCGACTGCGTTGACGGCGAGGTGCTGGATATGCAGCGCGTGCGGATGACCACGATTCCCGAACCCACCGGCTGCGTGCCCCACAAAGTGGTGTATTCGGATATCGATTATAACGGCCATTGCAACAGCTGTCGTTACCTGCAGGCGATGACGGACGCTTACCTGCCTGACTACTACGACAAGACCGTGCGGCTGGATATCAACTACTCGAAAGAGGCGATGCCCGGCGAAGAACTGCAGACCTATTATCTGGTGACACCCGATGGCGTGCAGTACCAGCAGAAGAACAGTGCCGGCGAGACAAGCTGCTCTGCGAAATTGACAGTTGGAAATTGAAAATGGAGAATGATACATGGAAAATCAAGAGAACACGACCCAATTGAAACGCCCCGTAGTGCTGGAATGTGACGTGGTGCGTTTCCAGAACCAGAAAGATAAATGGATAGCGTTTGTCGGCCTTAAGGACGGACGCCCGTATGAGATTTTCACCGGTCTGGCTGATGACGAGATGGGTATCGCGCTGCCCAAGTCGGTCACGAAAGGCAAGATCATCAAGGTGACGCAGGAGGACGGACAGAAACGCTATGATTTCCAGTTCGTCAACACGCGCGGGTTCAAAACGACCGTAGAGGGCCTCAGTTACAAGTTCGACCGCGAGTTCTGGAACTACGCCCGCCTCATCTCCGGTGTGCTGCGCTACGGCATGCCCATCGACCAGGTGGTGCACATGATCAGCGGCCTGCAGATGGACAACGACTCCATCAACAGCTGGACCACCGGCGTGGCGCGCGTGCTCAAACGCTATATACCCGGTGCCGCCGAGGAGGATAGTGAGCCAATAATAAATGATTAAATGGTAAATGAACAAACAGTAAATAAAAAATAGAGGCCCGAACGGGTCTCTATTTTGTTACTTCTCTGCATTTTTGAGGAGATTTCCATCGCGATCGTAGAAACGCATCTCCAGTAATCCGAGCGATTGATTTTCTATGGTCTCGACGCCATACTCACGGCGCCATTGACTCTTAATAGACCTGAACCAGCCTCGATTGACATAGGCATAGACATACGGGTGCAGGTGCAGTTTCAACCCTCTTCCATGGTGCTCCGTCATATGTGCGCAGGCTTCCGCCACTTGGTCGGTAAAGAGGATAGACGGTTGGATTTTCCCTTTTCCCATACAGGTTGGGCACACCTCCATCACCTCTACTTCTACAGCCGGACGCACGCGTTGACGGGTAATCTGCATCAAGCCGAACTTACTGAGCGGCAGCACGTTGTGCTTGGCTCGGTCGCGGTCCATCAACTTGCGTACGTAGTCGTACAACTGCTGCTGGTGCTCTTTGGAGTCCATGTCGATGAAATCGACGATGATGATTCCTCCTATATCGCGCAGGCGCAACTGGTGCACCAGCTCGTCCGCCGCCAGCATGTTGAACTGGAACGCATTCTCCTCCTGGTCCTCAAAGATCTTTTTGCTTCCTGAATTGACATCAATGGAAAACAGTGCTTCGGTTCTGTCTATGATGAGGTATCCACCGTGTTTGAAACCGACCGTTCTTCCGAGTCCCGTCTTCATTTGGCGGGTAATGTCAAAATGGTCAAAGATAGGCTGTTCGCCTTGATAGAACTTCACTATCTTTGCACTTTCGGGAGCGATGAGCTCCAGATATTGACGTACGTCATTGTAAATCTGCTGGTCGTCAATCTGAATTGAAGTGAAATCGGGGCTTAGTATGTCCCGGATGATTCCGAGCGTACGTCCCATTTCAGCACTCACCAGGCTCACCGGTTCGCGTTGCTGGAGTGTCTTGATTGTCTCCTGCCAACGCTCGAGCAGCAGTCGTAACTCGCCGTCCAATTCTGCTGCGCGTTTGTCTTCCGCGACTGTGCGAACAATGATGCCGAAGCCTTGCGGCTTGATGGATAGCAACAGTTGTTTGAGTCGCTGACGTTCCGCTTCCCGTTTAATTTTCTGCGAAACCATCACTCCGTCGGCGAAGGGGATGAGGACGATATTTCGTCCCGCGATGGATATCTCGGCCGTCAGGCGTGGCCCTTTGGTGTTGATAGGCTCTTTCGAGACCTGCACCAAAATCGGGTCACCAACCTTCAGAACCTCGGCTATCTGTCCCTCCTTGCCTACCTCCGGCTGCCGTGGCGTTTTCGTAATCAACGGAATACGCCGGCGGTCCGATACGGCTTTGGTTACATACGTCTGTAGTGTGCGGAACTGAGAACCTAAATCCAAAAAATGCAGAAAAGCTTCTTTCTCTGAACCTACGTCCACGAAGACCGCATTGAGCGACGGCATGACTTTTTTCACACGACCGTAGTAAATGTTTCCTACGGAGAAATTGTCCTGGTCGCGTTTTTCACGCGCTACCTCCTGCAATCGGTCATCCTCTGTCAATGCTATAGCGATCTCCTGCGGCTGTACGCTCACAATCAATTCGCTTTTCATACTTAATAAGGATTTTAAATAATTCTAATCGCCATTACTTATGCTTATGACGATTCTTACGCAGGCGTTTTTTACGCTTGTGCGTCGACATCTTATGTCTCTTATGCTTCTTTCCGTTAGGCATAATGTGTTGATTAATAATTAGTTGTTATACAATAAAGTTTTCTTTGAAATTACTTGTTGCGAATCTCATCTGCAAATTCCTTCGCTGCCTTGAAAGCAGGGATCTTGTGCTCCGGAACCTGAATGGAAGTACTGGTGCTGATGTTGCGAGCAATCTTAGCAGCACGGGTCTTGGTGATGAAGCTACCGAATCCGCGGAGATAAACGTTCTTGCCATTGCACAAATTACGCTTAACGCCCGCCATGAAAGCCTCTACAATCACGCCGATGGTCTTCTTGTCATAACCGGTCGAAATTGCGATCTCGTTAATAAGTTGAGCTTTAGTCATAATAGTATTATTTTATATGATTTTGGTTTATAAATCCGAAAAACTCTGCAAAGTTACGATAAAATATTGAAATACAAAAGTTTTTAGCCAAAAAAATTGCAAATTTGTGATTTTTTTTGTACTTTTGTGCCAATTTTTGATGTTTTTGCGTCCCAAACGGGTAAAAATTGATGTTCAACTCCTTATTATATAGCCATTTATATGCGTGGTATGAAATCAACCATCGCAACCTCCCCTGGCGTGACACGCAGGACCCCTATGCCATCTGGCTGAGCGAAATCATTTTGCAGCAGACTCGGGTGGCGCAAGGGATGGATTATTACCTGCGATTCATCGCCCGCTGGCCTCGTGTGGAGGACCTGGCTGCCGCCGATGAGGCGGAGGTGCTGCGCGAATGGCAGGGCTTGGGTTACTACAGCCGTGCGCGCAACCTGCACAAAGCGGCGCAGACCGTGGTGGAGAAAGGTTGGTCACCCTTCCCTACCCGCTTTGAGGATATCCGTTCGCTGCCCGGCATCGGAGATTACACCGCCGGCGCGATTGCGTCGTTCGCCTATAACCAGGCTTATCCGGCCATGGACGGCAATGTGTATCGGGTCGTAGCGCGCCTGCTGGATATCGACGAGCCGTTTGACACCACCGCCGGCAAGAAGCTGTTTCACAAGCATTTGGAGGCGATGCTCGACCATGCCAACCCGCGGCTGTTCAACTCTGCCATCATGGAGTTCGGCGCGCTGCATTGCACGCCCGTGCTCGGCGACAACTGCCTCTCATGCCCCTTGCAGGCGCAGTGCGCCGGCTATGCGCACGGCACGGCGGAGCTGCTGCCCGTCCGCAAACAGCGGCCGCAGGTGCGCGACCGATGGCTGACCTACCATATCTATGTGCAAATGGAGAATGGAGCATGGGATATGGAAAATGCACGTACTCTCATTCAGAGACGCGAAAACCCCAAAGACATCTGGTACCACCTGTACGAGTTCCCGTGCGAGGAGCAGAGTCCGGAGCAAATGGAGGATGGAGCATGGAAAATGGAACTCACGCACGTGCTGTCGCATCAGAAGATACATGCGCGTTTTGTGGTGCACAAGGTACAAAAAATGCCTTCTATAGAAGGCACTTTGCTCATTCGCTGGGAAGAACTCAACGATTACGCTCTTTCTCGATTAACGCTTCGAGCGCTTGATAGACTGCATGCAGGTCTGCATGACTGAACGCTCCGTCCGGCATCGTTTCCAATATCTCCAGATGGTGGTTCACCACCTTTGTATCCCCGCGTTGCGCGGGACCGGTTTGCGCATCCTTCGGTTTCATCGAGTGAATCTTCGCCGCGGTCTGGTCGATGAGCGGTAGCAGCGCCTGGAACGGAATCTGCGTGCCGCGCAGCACCTCCTCCGCCATGCGATACATGAGGTTGGTGTAGTTATTGGCGAAAACGCCGGCGACGTGCAGCCGTTCGCGGTCGTGCTGCGTACACTCGTAGATACGGCCGGTCAGGTTCTGCGCCAGCGAATAGATAGCCGCCACGTCGTCGATGTTACGTCCCTCGATAAAAACAGGGATAGTGCTCCAGTCGTCTATCATCAGCGTCCGGCTGAAACTCTGGAAGAAATAGAGCACGCCGGCATGCGGTTTGTCCGGTCCGAACACGTCGATGGGCATGGAGCCGGATGTATGCAGGTGCAGCGCCTTGGGTGCGTCCACACGCGCCACCACCTCTGCCAGCGCATGGTCCGCGATGGCGTAGATGTATATGTCTGCCGGAGGCGGACAGGTGTTCACCGCCGGTTCCGGTTCGTCCGCGACTATCCATTGGCCTTGGGCGGTCGGACGCGCATGGATCAGACGGGCATGGATGCCCTTGAGCGCAAAAGCATGGTGCAGGTTCGTTCCTACGCTGCCTGCACCGAGTATCACAATCTTCATAAAGCCAGGGTATCTGTTACGACCGTCTCTTCCGTTGCCTGCGGCTCAGCGGCGGAGCAGTACTTGTATTTCCATACATTCCAACACACAAAGCCAATACCTATCGCTACCACGCAGCCTACGCCTGCCAAGGCACGCCGGAGATTTCTTGCTTCTTTCACAGATCGTTTGTTGTCACTCATATGATGATGGTTTATAGATTATCGAACCAGTATCTTGCGGGTGTGCCATTTGCCGTCGTAGAACGTCTTGATGAAATAAACGCCCTTGGGCAGATGGTCGGTCTTCACCTCGCCTTCGTACACGCCTAACAGTTTGCCGCTCACGTCCAGCAGATAGTGGATACCTTCGCCTGTCAGCACGGTGCTGCTCGGGTCAGTCAGGTCCTGCGCCTCAAACGGGTTGGGCAGGAAATGCTCTTCGTCCGTCATCTGTTCGTCGGCAGTCAGCTGTGCGCAGTCGGGCATCGAGCTGAACTCCACGATGGTGCGCACCAGCATGTCGTTCAGGTGCTCCACCTTGAGGCTGTCGGTCGTCGGCTGCAGGTGCGGGTTGCCGATGCCGCTGTCATCCGTCAGGAAGAACGAGGTGCCGTTGGTGGCGAGGGCCATCGTGCGGAGCAGTAACTCGCCGCTCTCCCCTAATCCGCTGCAAACGACGGGCACGATGCGGATACCCTGCGCCGCGGCGTTCAGTATCTGGTCATGCAGCAGCGCCAGCGTGGCGGAGTCCTGATGACACGGAGCGTCTAATATAAGGAACGCGATACGCGCGCGTGCGTTGGCATCCCATCCGGCGCTGTTCATCGCAGCCATCAGCGCCTCGGGAATAGCCTCTTCGTAGTCACCGCCGCCGCTGGCGTACTGCTTGTCGATGAAGGTCTGGGTGGTGGTGATATCCTCCGTCAGACGCGACAGACGCGTCACGTACTCGTCGCAATGGTCGCGATAGACCACGGCACCCGTTCGGATAACCAGACCGCCGGTAGCCGCCGAGGCGCGCGAGATGACATCTTTCATCTCCGCCTGCAGATAGCGCAACTCGTCACCCATCGAACCCGTGGCGTCGAACACGAAGCATACATCGACGGCATCGCTGTGCTCGCATGGCTCATCCACCACGATGGTCTGCCATGCCGGCTGGTCAACGTCGGCGCGAGGACCGGTCAGTCCGTTCCAAAGCTCCGCTTTGCCGGTATTGTCCGTCACGGCTTGGAACACCGTATTGCCCTTGCGGTCCGTCAGGTTCACCGGATAGTTCGCCACCGGATAGCCCGCTTTGTTCATCAACTGCACGGTGTAGCGCTCGCGGGCCGTCAGATGCCAGTCGTCGAGGTACTGCTTGTGCGTCTCGTCCAGCACTTTCGGCCAGAAATACCACTTGGCAAAATCATTCACCTCGCCGGCTGTCAGTTTGCCTGCCGTCGCATCGTTGTACGCCGGCAATATACGCGGACTCTCGCCGTCCTCCCGTTCGACAGCCGGTGCCGCCTCTTCGTACATCGCTCCGTCCGCCGGTTCCGCCATGGCTAATGTCACGATCGCTTTTTCGTGGCGGCTCGCGCCCAGGCTGTAATAGACCTCCTTGGACGAATGGCCAGGCTTGCTGACCGGTTCCGGCTTCGGAGTCAGGGCAATGAGGGTAACGGCAGGCATATTCTCGGACAGCTTAACCGTCTGTTTCTCAAACCCTTTGCACGTCACCGTCATCTGTTTGTTCGCTTTCAGCTGCTCGGGTGTCAGCACCAGACGTCCGTCCCACGATGTGCGATAGACGCTCTTTCCGATCATCACTTCCGCCTCGCCTAACAGGGCCTGCGTGGTGTCCATCACCAGGAACACCCTATCCGACGGCTTCGCGATGACCGCTGCCGGTTGGATGCTTTTTTTCATACACGCCTGCAGAGCGCTCACACTCAGCACCGCGATTGCTACCAAAGAGAAAAAACGTTTCATAAGCCTGCAATTTATCTATCTTCATACGACAAATATCATGCCAAACCACGCTTGTTTTTCCGTCAATACCTATTTTGTCTGCATAAATGCAAATTCACAACAAATGGTGATTGCTCAAAAGGCAAAAAAGCAGTAACTTTGTACTGATTTTTGAAAGGGCGAAAAGCATGTGGGCAAACAGACAAACAATCATTTCCATTTTACTGATACTATGTACGTTATGCGTACGCGCGGAAGACAGCATTAAGGTGAGTGCCACGGACTTGCAGGCGCTTATGCAACGCGTGGAGCGCTTGGAGAGGCAAACAGCACATCCTCATAAATTGGGATACACAGATGCTGTGTCCGGTGCCTCGCAGCAAATTCCTAAAGACACCATAAAACCCGACACCGGTTTAGAACCGGAGCAAGACAGCCATCCGGCGCGTAAAGGTCGTTTTACCATCGGCGGATACGGAGAAGTGACGGCGAAGCATTGTTTCTACTCCAACAACTACCTTCGTTACGGCAAGAACCCCGAAAAATACGCCAATGACCATTTCGGCGAGTTCGATTTGCCGCACGTGGTCATCTATATGGGCTATGATTTCGGCAAGGGCTGGAGCGTAGGCACGGAGATTGAATTCGAGCACGGTGGTACCGAGTCCGCCATCGAGATTGAAGAGGAAGAAGGCGGTGAGTACGAATCCGAGATTGAACGCGGCGGCGAAGTGGCGCTGGAGCAGTTCTGGCTGCAGAAGGAGTTTAACCGCTATGCCATCCTTCGTGCCGGCATGCAGGTCATCCCTGTAGGTGCATTGAACGCACACCACGAATCAACCGAGTATTTCGGCGTCTATCGCAACGAAGGCGAGTTCACCATCATGCCGAGTACATGGCACGAAGTGGCGTTGACGTTCATGGGTAGCACGCCGAACGGTTGGCACTATCAGGCTATGTTTCTGCCGGGACTGGATAGCGACCGTTTCAACCGCAAGAACTGGATCAAACCGGGCGCAGGCAGTCCGTACGAGTTCAAGTTGGCGAACGTGTTTGCCGGCGCAGCGCGGGTCGATTATACGGGTGTGGAAGGTCTGCGGTTGTCGCTCTCCGGCTACTGCGGCAACTCGTTCCGCAACACACTCAGCAAGACCAATGCCGAACTGGATGCGAGTGCGTACAAGGACGTGAAAGGCACCGTTTCCATCGGAAGTTTTGACTTCGCCTACCAGGGCTACGGCGTCATCGTGCGCGGTAGTGCCACCTACGGCCATCTGAGCGATGCAGCCGCTATCACGCAGTATAACATCTCCATGCGCAAGGGCAGTGTGTCGAGCAAACAATGGGTGGCAAGCGATGCCGTGGCAGTAGGCATAGAAGCGGGATATGATATATTAGACCGCTTCGCTGAAAGAGCAAAGACCGCTTCGCTGAAAGAACAAAGACTTTATCTCTTTGCCCGCTACGACTACTACGATTCTATGTTGCGGTACGACAACAAGCCCACCGACATGTATGCGTGGTGCGGACGGCATCGCATAGCAGTCGGTATCAATTATTTTCCGATTAAGCAGATCGGCGTGAAGGCGGAGTTCTCGTACGGAATACTCAAACACGGTACGCGCGCGGATGGAACGCGCGGAAAACTCTACAACGACGAACCGCAAATTGCCGTTGGAATCGTGTACGCAGGATTTTATCAGCTATAGTTGATAGTTGATAGAAGTTTATAAGTTTAGAAGTTTATAAGTTTAAAGTTTATAGTTATGAACAAGAAATTTATTTTATTTGCCGCATGTGCACTGGGTTTGGTGGCATGCGAGAATGGTGGAGGTGGAGTCACCTCGGACAAAGAAGCGGCACTGCAGCAGGCAGTTACGCCGTATGTAGAGAACACCGTTGTGGCGACATATGGCGCTATGGCGGATGCCGGTTTGACCTTGCTGGACCAGTGTGAGCAGATTCTTGCCAAAGTGGAAGCCGGCGAGGACTACAGCAAACTGATGGAAGATGCCGGCACGTCTTGGCGTGCGATGCGCAAGCACTGGGAGCAAAGCGAGGCGTTTCTGTACGGACCCGCTTCGTCACACAACATCGACCCGCACATCGACTCGTGGCCCTTGGATTTCAATGCGATGAACGCGCTGCTGCATGACCAAGAGCGCA